>Ga0209629_10000580_pt1 | contig 20476 bp, 23 predicted proteins | sample TergutCu122P5_FD_187286 | JGI IMG/M metagenome (GOLD analysis project Ga0209629, IMG submission 187286) | Cubitermes ugandensis P5 segment gut microbial communities from Kakamega Forest, Kenya - Cu122 P5 (SPAdes) (version 2) | ecosystem: Host-associated > Arthropoda: Insects > Digestive system...
TGTACTATACCGGATGCAGAAAACATTTGCCGACGACGAGCCGATTCGACGAACGCTTCTGCGGCGAATCGGCGACAGAGGAGGCTAATGTTTTCGCACTCCGGTATAGATTGACGGAGGCGTCGCAATGTATCCTTATCCGAATCCCGACTAACGGAGGTGTCGCAATGCGCCGTGAAAATAAAACCGGCGGGGCGATGACCGGCGCGCGCGGCCGCCGCCATGCCGGCGACCGCGTCCCGGATCTGTCGCCGCTCCCGGCCGCGCTAGCCGCGCTGCTCGTTTGCCAAATGATTTTTCTGCGCTCCGCGCCTTGGCCCGACCAGGCAAAGGCGCGCCAGCCTGTACAGACGCTTGCGGCCGCTCAGGGCGCGGCGGGGAAAGGGATCCCCGTTTACGAAACGCCGCCGGAAATCGCTCACAGCGGTATCCTGACCATGCCGGCGGAGAAAGCGGCCGGAATTATCGGCGGCGGCTCGTCAAAAACCCCGGGAGGCGGTTACCAGCCAGATAAAACGGAACCGACAACTGAGACAATGAACGGCGGCGACAAAACCGCCGCTCTGGAGCGGCTGACCTCGGACTTGCGGGCTCTGCTCGCGGAAAATCAGGAGTTGGCCGGGGTTCTGATCGAAACGCCAATGGACGAGCCGGTTGACAAGCCAGTGAACAAGCCGGCGGGCAAACTAACGGACAAGCCAACAGACAACACATTGGGCAAGCCAACTGACAACCCATTGGGCGCGCGTAAAAGCGCGGCCGCCCTCCGCCTGACGATACCCGGCGGGATCGCCTTCGAGCGGCAAAGGGCCGGCCTGAAGCCGGAAACCGCCCCGATCCTCATGACGGTCGCCGGCGCGCTAAGGAGCCTGCCGGCGGAGGTCAGGATAGAGGCCTACCCGGACGACCGGCCGATAAACACGCCCCAGTTCCCGAACGGCTGGATATTGGCCTCCGCGCGCGCGGTCAGCGCGGGGATATACATGATCGAGCAGGGCGGCGCGGATCCCGCGCGGGTCACGGCGGTCGGGATAAACGGCCCCGCCGCGGCCCCGCCGGAAAGCGGCGGGAGCGGGCTGCTCGTGATAATCATTGAGATTGAGTAAGGAGACTTCCACGTGGATAAGAGCAAACCGATGCTGATGAGCATACTCATATTGCTGGTGCTGGTGCTGGGGGCGGTGGCCGGCCTCTTCCTCTATACCATGCGCTCCGGCAAGGCGGACGCCTCCGCCCCGGCGGGCCAGGCCCCCGCGCCGAGGCTGAACGTCGACCAGATCACAAAGGTGCCCCTTTCGACGGTTTCGACAAACCTCCGCCAGGGCTCGGGGGGAGCGCGGGATTACGTGAAGCTGACCCTGCAGGTCGGCGTCAGCAACACGGCCAAAAAGGAAAGCGAGGCCGTGGTCAAATCCATCAACGACAACGAGGCGGTCGCCCTCGACGTCGTGAACGGCGTCCTCCGTAACAAGACGCGCGACGAGCTGGCCGACCCGGATCTGAACACCCTGCAGGACCTGAAGGACGAGATAGCCTCCAAGCTCCGGGACGCGTTCAACACCAATCTGATCGTGGACGTGTACGTGGCGGAAATTGCGTACTAACTGGAAACTAGATACTGGAAACTGGAAACTACATGGAAACTGGAAACTACATGCAAAGCGCTGGATACTAATATGTCATCCAAAAAATAACTATACATTGTCATTCTGAGGCGAAGCCGAAGAATCTTAGATCCTTCGCTTCGCTCAGGATGACAAACCACCCAACTTTTTTTGATATGCTGTACTAGTTTCTAGTATCTAGTCTCTAGTATCTAGGAAGGAGGTGACAGAACATGGGCGACATCCTTTCCCAAAGCGAAATCGACGCGCTGCTGGACCAGCTCGCGGGAGCGGGCTCGGCCGTTGGGTTCGCGCCGTCCAAAAAGGAAAAAGAGGTCAAACTCTACAATTTTAATCTGCCCTCCAAATTCAACAAGGAGCACCTGCGGACGCTGGAGATAATCTTCGACAACTACTCGCGGGTCGTGTCGTCGTTTCTGACCGCCTACCTGCGCGCCGGCGTGCGGCTGGAGGTGGCCGGCGCGTCCCAGGGGCCGTACAGGGATTTCTCGAGCGCCCTGTACAACCCGTCGATACTCGGGATAGCCAACCTCCACCCCCTCAAGGGCTCCGTGGTGCTGGAGATATCCCCCTCGATAGGCTACGCCGTCATCGACAGGGTGCTGGGCGGGCCGGGGGACGGCCTCAAAAAAATACGCGAGTTCTCGGAGATAGAGAAGGCCCTCCTCGAGCGGCTCATAACGCAGATGCTGTCCTATCTGACGGAACCCTGGGAGAGCGTGGCCGAGATACGGCCCAGGCTCGAAAAACTCGAGACCAACCCGCAGTTCGCGCAGATCGTGGCCCCGGCGGAGATCGCCGCGCTCGTCACCATATCCGCCAAAATCGGCGCGGCGGAGGGGTTCATAAACTTCTGCATCCCGAACCTCGTGGTCGATCCCGTCATGGACAGGCTGAACACCAAATTCTGGTTCAACCAGAACACGGACGACGGCGACGCGAGCCACAGGGAGGCGCTGGAGCGCGGCCTGGAGCGGGCGGCGGTGACCGTCAGCGCCGTCGTCGGGAAGGCGCGCATCACGGTCGCCGATTTCGTGAATCTTCGGGTCGGGGACATAATCACACTCGATTCGTTCATCAACTCGGACATGAGCGTGATGGTCGGGAACCTGCACAAGTTCACCGCCAAACCGGGCGTCAGCAGGGGCAGGAACGCCGTTCTGATCACGCCCCCGGCGAAAGCGTAAAGAAATAACAGGAAAGGAGGAACCCCGATGGGAGACATACTTTCAAAGGCCGAGATAGACGCCCTGTTGGGCGATCCGGAGACGGACGGCGGCGGGGCGGGAACCGCGGACAAAACCGTTGAGAGCGACACCTCCGCTCATCTTCTGACCGACGAGCAGAAGGACATACTCGGCGAGATCGGCAACATCAGCATGGGCACCGCCGCGACGACCCTGTTCGCCCTCCTTCGGCAAAAAGTCCTGATCACGACGCCGAGGGTGTTCGTGATGAAATGGAAACACATACCCGATTACTACGACAGGCCGAGCGTCGGCATCCGCGTCAACTACACCGCCGGCCTTAAGGGCGCTAACGTGCTGGTGCTGAAGGAGACGGACGTCAAGATAATCGCCGACCTGATGATGGGCGGCGACGGCGCGGTCGGCGGGGACGCCGGGCTTACGGACCTCGACATGAGCGCCATAAGCGAGGCCATGAACCAGATGGTCGGCTCCGCCTCGACCTCCCTGTCCTCCCTTCTCGACAAGAAAATAGACATAGACGCCCCGCGCGCGTTCAGGCTGGATTTCACGAACGAGTCGTTCTTCGACGACGTCGGATTCGAGCCGGAGGACGACGTGGCGCTGGTGTCGTTCCGCATGGAGGTCGGGACGCTTATCGACAGCGAGATCATGCAACTGCTGCCGATCGACTTCGCACTTAGCCTGGTGGACGCGCTTAAACGCGGGGTGGACGCCCCGGCGGACGGGCCCGGGCCAGACGCGGCGGCGGAACGGCCGGCTGCTCCGGCGGCGGGCGGGGAAAAAGCGGACGCCTCGCGGACCGGCGCGCCCGCTTCCGAACCGGCGGCCGCCGCCGGGCATAGCGCCGAGGGGCCGCCGGAGGGCGCGCCCCGGCCGGAAGACCGTCCGGCGCCAAGCGCGCCCCGGCCGCGCCCCCCGGAGGAACCGGTAAACGTCCAGCCGGCGCGGTTCCAGAGCTTCGAACCGGCCCCGTCCCTCCGTCAGAAGGAGAACATCGACATAATCATGGACGTCCCGCTGGAGGTGACGGTGGAGCTCGGGCGAACGAAGAAGAAGATCAGGGAGATACTCGAATTCACGCCGGGCACGATCGTGGAGCTGGACAAAATCGCCGGGGAGCCGATAGACGTCATGGTGAACGGGAAGTTCGTGGCTAAGGGCGAGGTCGTCGTGATCGACGAGAATTTCGGGATCAGGATAACGGAGATTACGGGGAACGTGCTGAAATAACGCGGGTTCTTAGGGAGAGATTTTAGTGGCGGACAAGACGATTCTTTTGGTGGACGACGCGGCGTTTATGCGTATGATGCTGAAGGACATCCTGACTAAAAACGGCTACAGCGTCGTCGGCGAGGCGGAAAACGGCGCGGTGGCCATCGAAAAGTACAAGGAGCTCAAACCGGCTCTTGTGATCATGGACATCACCATGCCGGAGATGGACGGGATCAAGGCCACGCAGGGCATAAAGGCCGCCGACGGAAGCGCCGTGATAATCATGTGCTCCGCCATGGGCCAGCAGGCAATGGTCATCGAGGCCATCCAGGCCGGCGCGCGGGACTTCATAGTCAAGCCCTTCCAGGCGGACAGGGTACTGGAGGCCGTGCATAAAGTGATCGGGTGAAAATTCCATGCTTACGATTCCAACGATACAGCCAACGATAAAGCCTTCGATACTGCCTACGATACGGCAAACGATACTGCTGACGGCGCAGGCCTCGGGCCCGGACGCCGCGCCCGGCTGGACGCGCCCGTCGGGGGCCGGCCAGTTTCTGGACGCCGTCTGGGTCGTCCTCGCCTTTGTGATCGTGCTGGCCATGGCCTATTTTTTCACGAAGCGCTTCGCCAGGGCGAAAGCCGGCTCCTGGGGGCGGGGCAAGGCGAACCTCCGCCTCGTCGAGAGCTGCGGCGTCGGGATGCAGTCCTATGTCCACCTGCTCAGGGCCGGGAAAAAATACATGCTGATAGGGGTCGCCAAGAGCGGCGTCTCTTTCCTGGCCGAAATCGGCCCGGAGGATCTGGAGAGCGCGCCCGAAATCCCAGCCGGCGTTTTGCCGTTTGAGAAGATACTGAAACAGTATTTTCCGAGGGCGAAAACGGGGACTAAGGGGGGCGGGGACGGATGAAAAAGAAACGGCTCGTCTTCGCCGCCGTTTTCGCGGCCGCGCTGGGCTTGACGCTCCTGTTCGGGGGCGCCGCCGCCTCCGCGCAGGACGTTATCCCAAACCTGCCGGACGTCACCCTCAGCCTGAACGGAGGCGCCGGCCCGAAGGGCGTGGCGTCGGAGCTCCAGCTCCTGTTTTTCCTCGGCGTGATCGCCCTCGCGCCGTCGCTTCTCATCATGCTGACGAGTTTCACTCGGGTCATCATCTCGCTCCAGTTTCTGCGCTCCGCGCTCGGCACCCAGCAGATGCCGCCGACGCAGGTGCTGGTCGGCCTGGCCCTTTTCATCACGCTGTTTCTGATGGGGCCGATTTTGACCGACATAAACGACAACGCGCTTAAACCCTACACGGACGGCGAGATCACCCAGCAGGAGGCGATAGACCGGGGCATGGCCCCCCTGCGGGACTTCATGGTCCGCCAGGCGGAAGAAAAGGACGTGGCGCTGTTCATCGGCCTCTCCGGCAGGACCTACGCGACCCGCGACGAGGTGCCCAACAGCGTGATAATCCCGGCGTTCATGCTGGGCGAGCTGACGAAGGGCTTCAAGATCGGATTCATCATATACCTCCCGTTCATCGTGATAGACATGGTGGTGGCCTCGGTGCTGATGGCCATGGGCATGATGATGCTGCCCCCGGTCATGATCGCCATGCCGTTCAAGATACTGCTGTTTCTGATGGCCGGCGGGTGGAGCTATATTATCGAGAATGTGATACGGACGTTCAGGTAAAAAGCGGAAGGGTGAGGCATATGACGCCGGACAGGGTGCTCGACTTGATGACGGACGGGCTTGTCACGATAATGCTTGTCGCCGCGCCGCCGCTTCTGATGGGCCTCGCCGTCGGCGTGCTGGTCAGCATCTTCCAGGCCGTGACCTCCATACAGGAGCCGACCTTGGCGTTTATCCCAAAGATACTCGCCGTGCTGCTATCTTTGATTCTGTTCGGGCCGTTCATGCTCACGACGCTGACCGATTTCTTCCAGAGGCTTTGTTCCGCCATACCGGAACTGCTGATACCCAGATAGGGCAGGCCGCTTGCGCGGCAGTGAAAAGTGAATAGTGAATAGTGAATAGTTATGGTCAGTTTTTTTAGTCATATAGATATCTTTCTGCTCATCATGGTCCGGCTGCTGGCCTTTTTCATCATCGTGCCGGTGCTGTCCGGATTGAACGTCCCGATGACGGGCAAGATCGGCCTCGCTTTCGCCGCGGCCTGCCTGGTCTATTCGTCGGGGAGGGCCGCGGACGTCTGGTACGCCGGGACCGCCGCGGGCTATGTCGCCGCCGCGCTGAAGGAGTTTTTGGCCGGGTTCGCGATGGGCTACGCCGTGTATCTGGTGTTCTCGCTCATTCTGTTCGCCGGCCAGCTGATGGACTTTCAGATCGGCTTCTCGATGGCGAGCGCGTTCGACCCGATGACGCAGACGCAGGTGCCGATAGTCGGCAATCTGCTGTATCTGGCGGTCTGCGCGCTTCTGGTCCAGACGGGCGGGCTAAACGCCTTCCTCGGCGCGGTGTTTTACAGCTTTGACGCGCTCCCGCCCGGGCAGGCCGTGGTTTTAGGGAACGCGGACCTGGCGCGGAGGGTCCTGGAGGTCGTCGGGGCGTTCATGGTCATAGCCGTGCGCATATCTTTGCCGGTCGTCGGGGCGCTGTTCATCCTGGACGTGGCGATGGGCCTGCTGGTCAAGGCCGTGCCGCAGATGAACGTCTTCGTGGTCGGGATGCCGGTGAAGGTTTTGGCCGGCCTGCTGCTGCTGACCGCGCTGACGCCGGTCGTGCGCACGATATACGACTATGTTTTCGGCGAGTCGGTCAGGGCGCTGACGGCCGTTTTGAGAGGACTGTCGCCGTGAACCGCAGCGTTTCAGGGGTAAAATCAGGGGTAAAATCAAAAGAAGAAACGCGAAAGCAAATTAGTAGAAGATCCTTCGCTTCGCTCAGGATGACAGTTTACAGAGGTCGCCTATATAGAGAGGACTGTCGCCGTGAGCGATAAAATGGCCGCCGCCGTGGACGAGGCGCGCTTCTCCATGCCCCCGGAAACTTTTCTCCGGCTCGACCTCCGCTTCTTCGAGGGCGAGAAAACCGAAAAGGCCACGCCCCGCAAGAAAAAGAAATCCCGCGAGGAAGGCCAGGTCGCCAAGAGCCAGGAGATCGGGACGGCCGCCGCGTTTCTGGCGGTCTTCACGGTGCTTCGGTTCGCCGCGGGCGGGATATATTCCGGCCTGATGAGCGTCTTCGGCTACAGCTTCACCATGATCGGCGATTCGGACGCGGTCTTCGACCCCCGCTACATTTCCAGGTTCATAGCGTACCTGTTCGGCCGTGTGATCATGATGAGCCTGCCGGTCTTCATAACGGCGGCGGCCGTCGGGATCGTATCGAACGCGGTCCAGGTCGGCTTCAACGTGACCATGAAGCCGCTGATGCCCAAATTTTCGCGGCTTAACCCCATGCAGGGCTTCAAGCGCGTGTTCTCCGTGCGCTCGCTCCTGGAGCTTTTGAAGTCGCTCCTGAAATTCGGGGTCATAATCATGGTCATATACACCTCCGTCAAAAACCGCATCGGGACCTTGCTGCTTCTGCCGCAGATGGAGCTGTTCGAGGCTGTCTCCACGGTCGGCGGGATCGCGGCCGGCATGGGCGTCTCCGTCGGAACGTGGTTCATGGCCATCGCGGCGGCGGACTTCGCCTACACGCGTTGGAAGCACGCCCGCGACCTGCGCATGACCAAGCAAGAGGTCAAGGAAGAGTACAAACTCGCGGAGGGGAACCCGCAGGTAAAGGGCCAGATAAAGAGCAAAATGCGCGAGGTGTCCATGCGGAGGATGATGCAGAGCGTACCGCAGGCGGACGTCATCATCACGAACCCCACCCGCTACGCCGTGGCCCTGCGCTACGACAGGAACAGGGACGGCGCGCCGAAGCTGGTGGCCAAGGGCGCGGACTACGTGGCCAGGCGCATACGCGAGATCGCCGCGGAGAACAAGGTGCAGATCGTCGAGAACAAGGAGCTCGCCCGGGCGATATACGCTTCCGTGGAGGTCGGCCGGGAGATACCGCCGGAATTGTATCAGGCCGTGGCGGAGATACTGGCGTTTGTGTACAGGCTTAGGAGCGCGTCGTGACACGATTTGATATGGTAATAAATATGCTTGCGTTGTATAATAGAAAAAAAGACTGGGAGGCGGCGAGGTTATGCAGGCGGTAAGCGGATATTATAACGGCGAAAAATATGTAACGCAGGAAAAGCTCCATATCAAACCGAATCAAAGGGTTATTATCACCATTCTGGATGAGTTTATCAACCCTGAAGAGGAGCACGAAAAAGCAAAACCGCTAAGAGAGTTCTTCGGCAAACTTGACGACGAGAGTTATCGTGAGATAATGGAGGCTTTGGTCGAAGGTGATAAGGTGGACATAGCAGATGAACGGTAATCTGGTGGACACAAGTGCAGCCATTAAGTATTTGAACGGTGATCTCATCTTGAGCAGTCTGTTGGATACACTTGGAAACATTCATGTTTCGGTGGTCACGATAGGTGAAATGATGTACGGTGCATTCAAATCAGCAAAAAGGGACAACAACCTAAAGTTGTTTAATGATTTTTTCGCCAAGAATACGGTTCTGGGTATAAACGTCAGAACTGCTGTGGTATATGGCGAAATAAAGTCGCAGTTGGTAAGAATCGGCGTAAATACACCGGACAACGATCTATGGATCGCGGCGACAGCTATTGAACACGGCCTTGAGCTTGTCACTTGCGACAGGCATTTTACCAGGGTTCAGGGACTGCGGTATAATCCGCTGTTCTTTGAACTGTGATTTTGGCGGAACAGAGAGGTGGTGAAGTATGGCCGCCTGGATAGCGCACATGCGCGGCTAAACGTACATACGAACCGGAAAAACGAACCCGTGACCCGGAAAAGCCCGGCCCTCCCGGGGTTTTTCCGGCTTCCGGGCTCCGGCTTTATCCGGCCGTCCAGTGCGAGGTGCCGACATCATGAGACTGCGCGAAGCGTCCTTAGGCCTTTTCATCATCGCCGTCATAATCCTCATCATCGTGCCCGTCCCGATCCCCGCGCTGGACTTCCTTCTGATGGTCAACGTCGCGCTGGGGCTTATCATATTGCTCAACGCCCTCTATTCCAAGGAACCGCTCGACATGTCGCTGTTCCCGTCCGTGCTGCTGATCACGACGCTGTTCCGCCTCGCCATGAACGTCTGCGTGACCAGGGCCATACTCCTGCGCGGCTACGCCGGGGAGGTAGTCAGCACCTTCGCGGGCTTCGTGGCCGGGGGGAGCCTCGTGGTCGGCGTCATCATCTTCATCATTATCGTGATAGTCAACTTTCTGGTCATCACCAAGGGCTCGGAGCGCGTCGCGGAGGTCACGGCCCGCTTCACTCTGGACGCCATGCCCGGCAAGCAGATGGCCATAGACGCCGACCTCAACGCCGGGATAATCGACGAGAACGAGGCCAAGGCGCGCCGGAAAAAGATCGCGGACGAGTCCAACTTCTTCGGCGCGATGGACGGCGCCAGCAAATTTGTCAAGGGCGACGCCATAGCGGGCATACTTATCACCTTCATCAACATCGCCGGCGGCATAGTCCTCGGCGTCACGGGCATGGCCACCGGCGCCCCGCTCCCGATAGGCGAGGCCGCGAACGTCTACACCCTCATGACCATCGGCGGCGGCCTGGTGCTCCAGATACCGTCCCTTCTGACCTCCGCGGCCACGGGCCTTTTGGTCACGAAGGCGACCTCGGAGTCGGAGGTCACCCTCACGATGACGAAGCAGCTGTTCAGCCAGCCGATGATAATGACGATCTCCGGCGTGGTCATAGCCGCGCTCGGAGTTTTCACGACCTTGCCGTTTCTGGTCTGCGTGCCGGCGGGCGGCGTTTTGATATACCTGGGGACGACTCTGAACAGGCGCGCGAAGCTCGCGGCGGTCCGGACGGAGATAAGCGCCGGGGACGTGGAGGCGCAGGAGATACGCAAGCCCGAGAACGTCGTTAGCCTGCTGAACGTGGACCCGATCTCCCTCCAGGTCGGCTACGGCCTGATCCCGCTGGTGGACAGCGCCCAGGGCGGCGACCTCCTCGACCGCGTGGTCATGATAAGGCGGCAGATAGCGCTGGAGCTGGGCGTCGTCATGCCGTCCGTGCGCTTCCGGGACGATATAAAGCTCGCCCCGAACCAGTACCGGATACTCATCAAGGGCGTGGAGATCGCCGACGGCGACATACTGTTCGACCACTACATGGCCATGAACCCCGGCTACGTGGAGGAGGAGATAGACGGCATCGAGACGGTGGAGCCGTACATGGGGCTTCCGGCGCTGTGGATATCGGAGGCGCAGCGGGAGCGCGCGGAGGCGCTGGGCTACACGGTCGTGGACCCGCCCGCCATAATCGCGACGCATCTGACGGAGGTCATACGCTCCAACCTGCACGAGTTGCTGACCCGCCAGGACGTGCAGACGCTGATAGACAACGTCAAGGAGACGAACCACGTCCTCGTGGACGAACTGATACCCAAGCTGCTGACCGTGGGGGACGTGCAGAAAGTCCTGGCGAACCTCCTGCGGGAGGGCGTGTCCATCCGCGACCTGGTGACAATCCTGGAAACTCTGGCCGACTACGCCCATGCCACGCGGGACACGGACATGCTGACGGAGTACGCGCGGCAGGCGCTTAGGCGGGCCATTTCGAAGAAATACCTGTCGGGCAAGTCCAATTCGGTCATAACCCTGGACCCGGAGCTGGAGCGGAAGATCATGTCCAGCGTCCAGCAGACGGAGCAGGGCTCCTACCTCGCGCTCGACCCGCAGATCTCCCAAAACATATTCGAAAAGCTCGGAACGGAGGTCAACAAGCTGACGTCCATGGGCAGGCAGCCGATAATCCTGACGTCGCCCATCGTCCGGCTCTATTTCAAGCGCCTGGTGGAGCACACCGCGCCCGGCCTGGTGGTCCTTAGCTACAGCGAGCTCGAGCCGTCGGCCGAGGTGCAGTCCGTGGGGATGGTGAGCGCCTCGTGAAGCTGAAAAAGTTCACCGCCGGAACGGAGCGGGCGGCCATAGAGGCCGTGAGGGACGAGCTCGGCCCGGAGGCCCTCGTCCTGAGCATAAAGAGGATACGGCAAAACGGCTTCCTTTCCTTTTTCGGGAGGCAGAGCGTGGAAATCACGGCGGCTTACGAGGACGCGGACGCCTCCGTCCCGGCGGCGCCCGCGGAGCGCCGGGCAACGGGCGCGCCGCCCTCCGGCCGTCGGACAGCCGGCGCGCAGTCCGCAAGCGGGGAAACGGCGGGCCCGCTGTCCGTCGGACGCGCCGGCGGAGCGCCGTATAAAACGACTGGCGAAACCTCAGCCAACGGCGCGCCGGCGGGTTGGCTTGATACGTTTTATGCGGCTTTGCGCGGGGCGAAACGCGCCGGCGGCGCGCCGCCCGGAACGGCGGGCAATGACCCCGTGACGCGCGGAACGGCAAACGATGACCCCGCGCCGGAAAGGTGGCCGGATACGCTGTATACGGCCCTGCGCGGGGCAAAACGCCCCGGCGGCGTTCCGCCCGAAACGGTGGGCAATAACCTCGCGACGCGCGGAACGGCAAACGATGACCCCGCGCCGGAAAGGTGGCCGGATACGCTGTATACGGCCCTGCGCGGAGCGAAACACGCCGATGGCGCGCCGCCCGAAATGTTATCAGGAAGCGCCGCTTCGGGCAGCCAGCCAACAGACGTGTCATCTAAAACGACAGGCGAAACGTCCGCCGGCGGCGCACCGGCGAGATGGCCGGATACGCTGTATACGGCCCTGCGCGGGGCGAAACACGCCGGCGGCGCGCCGCCCGGAATGTTATCAGGAAGCGCCGTTTCGGGCAGCCAGCCAACGGATGTGTCATCCAAAACGACAGACGAAACGTCTGCCGGCGGCGCGCCGGCGAGGTGGCCGGATACGCTGTATACGGCCCTGCGCGGGGCGAAACACGCCGGCGGCGCGCCGCCCGGAACGGCGGGCAATGACCTCGCGACGCGCGGAACGGCAAACGATGACCCCACGGCGGAAAGGTGGCCGGATACGCTGTATACGGCCCTGCGCGGGGTGAAACACGCCGGCGGCGCGCCGCCCGGAATGTTATCAGGAAGCGTCGCTTCGGGCAGCCAGCCAACGGACGTGTTATCTAAAACGACAGGCGAAACGTCCGCCGGCGGCGCGCCGGCGAGGTGGCCGGATACGCTGTATACGGCCCTGCGCGGGGCGAAACGCCCCGGCGTCGCGCCGCCCGGAATGTTATCAGGAAGCGCCGCTTCGGGCAGCCAGCCAATGGACGTGTTATCCAAAACGACAGGCGAAACGTCCGCCGGCGGCGCGCCGGCGAGGTGGCCGGATACGCTGTATACGGCCCTGCGCGGGGCGAAACGCGCCGGCGGCGCGCCGCCCGAAACGGCGGGCAATGACCCAGCGACGCACAGAACGACATACAATGACCCTGCGCCGGAAAGGTGGCCGGATACGCTTTATACAGCCCTGCGCGGGGCGAAACGCGCCGGCGGCGCGTCGCCCGAAACGGCGGGCAATGACCCAGCGACGCGCGGAACGGCAAACGCCAACCCCGCCCCGCCCGAAGCGTCATCATGGATAATCCGCGACCTGGAGGCCAAGCTCTCCGGAACGGAGCTTCTGTTGGGCAGGCTGGCCGGGCGGCTCTCCGTCGCGGAGCAGATGCTTCGCGGGGCCGGAACCCGAAAATTCGAGAACAGTATTCTCCAGCTCTTTTACGACACGCTGGTAAATAACGGCGTTTTGCCCGAAATCGCCGAAAACCTGCTGAAAGACGCGGATTGCGCTGACGAATTTGAAAATATTGATATTTCCCTTATCGCGTATATAGTTTATAATAGTATCATAGGCGCATTGGGCGCTCCGGAACCCGTATCGCTCCCAAAATCCGCCGCGGGCCCGGCGAGCCGCGCGTTTTTCATCGGCCCTACCGGCGTCGGCAAGACCACCACCATAGCCAAGATCTCGGCCGACCTGATATTGAACCAAAAGAAGCGCGTGCGGCTCATAACGGCGGACACCTACAGGATCGCCGCCGTGGAGCAGCTAAAGACCTACGCGGAGATACTGGGCGTCGGCGTGACCGTCGTGTACAGCGCCGGCGACCTCAGGGCGGAGGCCGAAAACGCGCCGGAGGCGGCGGACGTCGTTTTGATCGACACGGCCGGGCGCTCCCACAGGAACGCCAAGGAGATGGACGAGCTGAAAGAGCTTCTGGAAGCCGCGCCGGAGAGCGAGAAATTCCTGGTTTTAAGCCTCAACATGAGGCGCGAGGACATGCTCGCCGTCGTGGACGCGTACTCCGCCGCCGGGGATTTCCGGCTGATCTTCACGAAGCTCGACGAGACGGACCGCGTCGGGGAGATATTGAACGTCTGCCGGCTGACCGGCAGAAAATTGGCCTACGTGACGAACGGGCAGAACGTCCCGGACGACATCGAGACAGCCAGGCCGGAGGCCCTCGCGAAGGCGCTGCTCGGGATAGGAGGCGGCGCGGCGTGAAAGAGATGTTGAATAACCGCGGAAAACCCGCCCGCGTTACGAACCCGGACGGCATCGGGACAGCCGGGCCGGAGGCCCCCGCGAAAACGCCGCCCGGGATGGGAGGCGGCGCGGCGTGAAAGAGATGTTGAATAACCGCGGAAAACCTGCCCGCGTTACGAACCCGGACGGCATCGGGACAGCCGGGCCGGAGGCCCCCGCGAAGGCGACGCCCGGGATGGGAGGCGCGCCCGAATGACAGACCAGGCGGAGCGTCTGCGCGGGATGGTGAGTCGCCGCGAAGCGTCGGCCCGCGAAAATCCGCGGGCCAATGCCGATCAGTTCCTCAATAACGAACGGTTACTTAATAACGAACGAAACGCCGGCCAGTTCCTGAGGTTCCCGGAACCGCCTGAGTTTTCCGCCGGCCCGCCCGGGGCGGGAAAACAGCCTGCCCGCGTCATCACGATCACCAGCGGCAAGGGCGGGGTCGGAAAGTCGAACATCGCGCTTAACCTGGCGATACAGTTCTCGAAGCGCGGCCTGCGCACCGTCATAATCGACGCGGACTTCGGCCTGGCGAACATCGAGGTCCTGGCCGGCATAGCGCCGAAATATCACCTGGGCGACGTCCTGGCGTCCAGGATCGCCTTGGAAGACGCGCTGACGCCGGGCCCGCTTGGGCTCAGGTTCCTGTCCGGCGGTTCCGGCATGAAGGAGCTCGCCGGGCTCGGCGAAGTCCAGCTCTCGCGGGTAACGGCAAGCCTCTGCGCCCTGGAGCGTATCGCCGACATCGTGCTCATAGATACCGGCGCGGGGATCGACAGCAGCGTCATGAGCTTCGTGCGGGCCTCGGGGGAGACGGTGCTGGTCACGACGCCGGAACCGACGTCGATCACCGACGCCTACGCTGTAGTCAAAAGCATGGCGGACGAGGAAAGCGCCCCCAGGTTCGGCGTCGTCGTGAACCGCGCGGAGAGCCGGAAGGAAGGCGCGGAGGTCTTCGAGAAGCTGAACCGGGTCGCGGGCAGATTCCTGGGCGTAAGCCTCCGGAACCTCGGGTATATCCCGAACGACCATTGCCTCGTCAGGGCTGTCAAAAGGCAGCAGCCGGTCACGCTCTGTTATCCCGGCGCGGAGTGCTCCAGGAGCATCGAGGGGATCGGCGGGAGGCTGCTGGAGGAAGCGGCGGAGAGGCGCGGCCGCGAGGGCGGCATACAGGCGTTCATAAAAACCTTTGTCTGCGGAAAAAAATAGAATTGTACCCATATTACATCCTGACATCCTGCCACACGAAAGGCGACATTCCCATGGACGACCTCAACCACCTGAACAGCACGCATTTCGACATTCTGAAAGAGATCGGGAACATCGGCTCCGGCAACGGCGTCACGGCGCTTTCGAAGATCATAGGCAGGAAAGTCCGCATGAAGACCCCCGTCGTCGTCCTGGCGGAGTTCAAGGACGTCGCCGCGTTCCTCGGCGGGCCGGAGCAGCTTGTCATAGGCATACTGGTGGGCATATCCGGGGATATTAACGGTATAATGATGTTTCTGACGAAGGTCGGGACCGCGCGGAAAATGCTCGAGATCCTGATGGGGCCGGCCGTCCCCGGCGCGCAGGACGGGGAGGAATTCACGGGAATGGAGCTCTCCGCGCTCAAGGAGATCGGCAACATCATGGCGAGTTCGTACATCGGCTCTCTGGCCGGACTGATCGGAAAGGAAGTCAGGCCGTCGGTCCCATATCTGTCTTTGGACATGGCGAACGCGATACTCTCCGTCCCGGCGACGGAGTTCGGGAAATCCGCGGACAGGGCGCTGCTTATAGAGACCCTTTTCGAGGCCGAGGGCGAGAACGTGTCCGGTTACTGCATCCTCGCGCCGGACGTGACCTCCTTTCAGATAATCATGCGGTCGCTGGGAGCGGAATAAGATGAGCCGTGATATGATAGTCGTCGGCATGGCGGACCTGAATGTCGCCGCGAGCCCCGGGATACTTACGACTATCGGGCTCGGCTCGTGCGTCGGCATCGCGCTGTACGACGGCGCGAACAAGATCGCGGGCCTCGCCCACGTGATGCTCCCGGACTCGTCCCAGATCAAAAACAACGCTAACGCCGCCAAATTCGCGGACACCGCCATTGTAAAGCTCCTGAGCGACATGCTCCGCGCCGGCGCGAGGCGCGAGCATATAAAGGCGAAACTGGCCGGAGGCGCGCAGATGTTCGCGTTCAACTCCTCGAACGAGGCCATGCGCATTGGCGACCGCAACGTGGAGTCCACGCGGAAGATCCTGGCGGAGCTCCGCATCCCCGTCGTCGCCGCGGACACCGGCGCGACCTACGGCCGGACGGTCGAGCTCTACGCCGAGGACGGGCGGTTTGTGATAAAGACGGTCGGGCGCGGCGGCATGACACTGTAAACGGGATGATATGATGCTGGAAAAACTACACATATACGCGTGCGCGGTCGCGGCGCTGGCCGTCATGATCGCCGGCATAGCGATGGACATGACTTTGGCGGAGATCGGCGTGAGGATGATAATAGCGGTCCCGGTGTTCTTCGTGCTGGGGCTCGCGGTCAGGGCATACCTGACGAGGAAAGTGTTCGCCGCGAAACCGGAGGAAGGGCTGCCGGAGGGCGGTTTCGCGGACGAGAAGAAAACCGCGGCCGAAAGCGAGGCCGCCGCGGTCAGCGCGCGCGGGGAGGAGACTTCCTAAACGGGAACTAAACCATCATTTGCAAAATAACTCCAGAGGGAGGGAACGTCTATGTCAATAAATCCGGTGGATCTGCACGGCGCCGTACAAAGCAGCGCGGAGGTTCTGAGATCGCAGAGGGTCGAGCCGCGCCACCCGGAGGACGCGCAGCGGCATTTCGCGTCGCAGCTCGAGAAACAGGCCCAGCAGCAGGAGCAGACCGTCGCGACCGCCGGCAGGGCTGAAAATCAGAACGTGCGCAGGGACGGGAGAGGCAAGGGCTACAAAAATCCGTCCGGCAAAAAGGACGCCGGTGAACAGAACCGGCGCGAAAACGCCGCCGCGCCGCCGGAAGAGGGCGGCATGCTGGATGTGCTGGCGTAAATCTGGGGGGATACCATGTCCGGGCTGTCGCTTTTCATGATCGTATTATTCGTCTGCTCGGTGGCGGGGCTTTGCATATTGGTTGTCGGCGCGGTTTCGGTGATGTCCCGCTCAAAGGCGGAAAACGGCGCTCCCGCGCGGGCGTGGCCGGACGAGACGCTCCGGGCGGCGGAGGAGGCCGCGCGCGAGGCCGACCGCGCGATCAAAGAGCTCCACAGGCAGGCCGACGCGATATTTGCGGAACTGAACGGCAAGTACCAGGAGCTGTTGTTTTTGTACGGCCTGATCGAGCGCAAAACGGCGGATTCCGAACCGGCGCGGGCGGGCGCGAACCCGGCGAAGACGTCCGGACCGGCGAGAAACGGGACGGCCCCAGCGGAGACGTCTAAGCCGGCGAGAGACTGGACTGACCCGGCGGAGACGTCCAAGTCGGCGAGAGTTGGCGCTAACCCGCCGAAGACGTCCGAGCCGGAGAGAAACGGGACGTCCCCGTGGGAGACGTCTAAACCGGCGAGAGTTGGCGCTAACCCGCCGGAGACATCCGAGCCGGAGAGAAACGGGACTGACCCGGCGGATCACGGCGGCGGCGAGGCCGGGAGGAAAGCCTACGATAACCCCAGCCTGGCCAGGATCCGGGAGCTGGCGAACGCCGGCGGGGACGTGGCGGAAATTGCCAGGGAACTCGGCATGGGCCAGGGCGAGGTGCGGATGATCATGAATTTAGGGAAGCTGAAGGCATAGTTTTGCTCAAACTTTACTCAAACTTTACTCAAACTTTACTCAAAATTACAAAAGAAGGTCTTGTCTGCATGAACGGTTCGAGGCTCAGGTATTTCCTGCTTGGCTTTGGCGCGGCGATGGCGCTGCTGCCGGCCATATTCTGGGCGGCTTACTCCGCGGACGCCCGCGCGTCTGCGGGCCAAAGCCACGCCGCGGCGCTGCCGGACGGCGAGATAAAGGCGCGGGCCGCCAGGCTGGGCATGGTCGCGCTCTCCGAGATGCCCGAAAGCGGCGGGAACGCGCGGGAACTTACGAACGCGGAAATCATCGCCCGCGCGACGGAACTGGGCATGGTATTTCGCGGCGCGGACGCGGCCCCGAACGGGACCGGAAGCGGCGTTTCGGACGCGGCAGGCGGAGGCGGCGCGGACGCGGCAGGCGGAGGCGACGCAGGAAGAGCGCAAAACGGGGTATTGAACGGCGTTTTGGACGCGGTAAGTAGAGGCGGCGTTTCGGACGCGGTAGGCGGAAGCGGCGCGTACTTTGCCGGCGAAAGCGGCGCGGACGCGACAGTGAACAGCTGCGTTTCCTTGGATGACCCAACGGACGGCGTGGGTGTTGATATATCGGGAGTCGCGGACATAGCAGGCGGAAGCGGCGCGGACTCTACTGGCGAAAGCGGCGCGGGCGCGACAGTGAACAGCTGCGTTTCCTTGGATGACCCAACGGACGGCGCGGGCGTTGATAAATCTGGCGGCGAAAGCGGCGCTTATGTAAACTGCGCGGGCGCGCCCGCACAAGCGGCGCCTGAAATCCGCGCGCCCGGAAGCGCCGTCTACGAAAGCGGAACGCCTTCCGGCGCGGCGAATCCTGTTTTCGCGGCGGAAAACGCGGCAAATCCTGTTTTCCCGGCGGAAGACTGGATGAACCCTCTTTTCCCGGCGGTAACGGGCGCGGCTCATTTTTCGGCGGCGGGAATATCAAACGGGACATGCGCGGGCGCGCCTGTAAAAACTGTAAAAAACGGTCCCGCCGCGGTTGGCCCAACGGACGGCGCGCCGGAAAGCGGCTCGTCCGCGCTAGGCGCAAAAACGCCGCAAACGGCCGAAAATGAACATGCCGACGGCGGCTTCAATTCCGCCTCAAATGGCTCCGATGCCAACAGTTCCGCCGCGCGCGGCGCGCACGGCTCCGCCGTTGATCCGCGCGAAGCCGCTAACGGTTCGCACCCGGCCGCCGGCGGCTCGTCCGGCTCCCCCTCCGCGCCCTACGCCATAGACCTGGGCGGTTCCGGCGAGATATATGTGACGGAGGGCATGTCGTCATACGGAATCGCCAAGCTGCTGGCGGAGGCCGGGATCATCAGAAACGCCTCGGAATTCAGCGAGTACGCGGCCGCGCAGAACCGCGCCTCCTCGCTCAGGTACGGAAAATATGTCATAGAAAAGGGCCTCAGCGCCATGCAAATTTTGGCTAAATTGACGCACGAGGCGTACACGTCTGCTGAGTAACTCAAAACATGCCGATATTGACCCGCCGTTCCATCAAAATCCCTTAATGTTTCCGCTTTTTCTTTAGCATGTCGGTTTTTGTAACAGGATTGTCCATTATTCCGGCTTTGACATTTGGGTTTTTTATGCTATAATAACAGGGAGTGGAATTGGGCCCGGAATCCCCGCGGGCCCGCATCTCCCCAAATACGAGCGAGGCGTGGTGACGGCTGTGTTTGATAGGAGCGACGTTTGTCTGGTCAAGAAGGACATCGAGCGTACGATTGGGCACCGGGTTATTCTGGAGACTAACAAGGGGCGGCACAAGTCAGTGGTCAACGAGGGTATTATCTCGAACGTCTATCCGAGCATTTTCACCGTGCAGCTGTCCGAACGCGACGGCGCGGCGCGCAAGCTGTCGTTCAGCTACACCGACGTGCTGACCAACGCCGTCGAGATCACGCTTTGCGAGTAAAAATCAACAGGCCGATTGAAAAATCCACGCGGAGGCATGTTCCGCGTGGATTTTTTGTGTTTGGGCGCGGCGCGGCGGATTTTCGCGGGAAACGCCGAATATGTCGGATGCTGAAAACATTAGCCGACGACATAGGAGGATAATGTTTTCGCACTCCGGTATTGTAACCTCTATAAACCCCTTTTGTCATTCTGAGCGCAGCGAAGAATCTTATGTTTTGGCTTTTTAAGGTCCTGAAGTCCTGTCATGCGGAAAAGCTGTTTTTAATTTTTAATATTGGACTTCTTCGGAAATTGATTTTTCGCTGTCAGCTGAGCGCAGCGAAGGGTCTTAAAATCAAGATTCTTCGCTTCGCTCAGAATGACAAACGCCAATTTCCGAAGAAGTCTATTGTCGAAGGACTGGCAAAATACATGATCGGGACAATGCGTTTAATAAGAAAGAAGACACTCATCCGGGCAATCGTTGTCGCCGCTTTTGTTCTTTTGCTGGCGGCTTGCGGCCTGGCGGTATGGTTAAAAGCATGGCCAAGGCAGAACAATACCGTCGCGGACAGGGCGTACAGCTGGAGAACCGGAGACGACTGTCTCGTTTACATCGAGGAGAGCGGCGGCTTTGAGCCTTATATAGTGCTCACGGCGGACTACGGGGGGAACGCGCTGCTGCTGAGAAAATTCCTACTGCCGGACAAGATGCCGTTTAATGAAAATGAAAGCCATGGGTGGGGATTTTCTGATTTCGGAGGATACTATGAAGACAGCACCATAGATAAATATTTGAACACATTTTTTTACGATACTTTGAGCCAGACGACGAAGGACGCCATCGTTGAAAGCAATGTGGTTATTTACTTGCTTTGTGTTCACCATTGGCGATAAAGGAATAGGTTCGGGAACCGCAGATATTTTAACCGGGGTTCGCCCGGCGTTTTGTTTGAAAATATCTACGCCAATTATACAACGAACCGATATAGTGATTGGGCAGACGGTATACGTCATTTCCTAGTATTCCCTCCCAAAAGCAACTGCCCATTGTCATTCTGAGGCGAAGCCGAAGAATCTTAGATCCTTCGCTTCGCTCAGGATGACAAACCGCCCAACTATTTTTGATATGCTGTACTGGTATTCCATCCCAAAAGCAACTGCTAAT
>Ga0209629_10000581_pt1 | contig 20476 bp, 17 predicted proteins | sample TergutCu122P5_FD_187286 | JGI IMG/M metagenome (GOLD analysis project Ga0209629, IMG submission 187286) | Cubitermes ugandensis P5 segment gut microbial communities from Kakamega Forest, Kenya - Cu122 P5 (SPAdes) (version 2) | ecosystem: Host-associated > Arthropoda: Insects > Digestive system...
ATATCCCGCCACCGCCCACGCGCCACCGGTCGTGACGAACAGGTTGTAGATGGCGTGGCACGTCGAGGTGATGCACAGCAGGCCCAGCGCGACGGGCACCGTCAGATACCGCTGCTTCACCGCGAGCGCGAGTCCATAGCCCAGCGCGGCGCCGCACGCTGTGTGTAGGACGCCGGCCGCGAAGCCGCGCACCACCGCCACCGTGAGCAAGTTCTCGTCCCCGGTCGCCACCAGGTAGTTGACGTTCTCCAGCAGCGCGAAACCCAGGCCGACGGCCATGGCGACCGACACGATGTCGTTGCGCCTGGGGGTGAAGACCGCCAGGAAGAAGAACACCGGCAGCGCCTTGAGCGTCTCCTCGACGAGCGGGGTCAGCCGGACGTCGGCGTCCAACTCGTTCGCCACATCGGCGGCCACGAAGAACGCGTTGACGTAGGCCGACAGCAGGCACACCCCGACGCCGATGAGCATGAACACGAGGAACAGCCGGGCTCCACCCCGCAGCAGGAATGCCGCGATCACCAGCGGCACGGCCACGGCCAGCGCCAAGGTCACGACGAGGCTCACGCCGTCACCCCCTTGCGCAACGCCCACAGCATGACGGCCGGCAGCACGATCATCAGCGCACCCACCACGTAGTACCCGTTGTAGAACGGCTCGGGCAGGCAGGTCGAGACCATGCCGACCAGTTGGCCGATGACGAGGCCGAGGACTGCGACGTGATAGGCGCGAAGCGGGCGGCCCACGTCGTCCAGCCAGGCTCCGAGCAGCAGCCACAGGGCGAAGTAGGTCAGAAGGATGCCGGTGGTCCCGTACAGGAGATTGTTGACGGTGCTCGTCGGATCCCACGAGATCATGTACGCATACGCCGGGACGAACGCCGCTGCGGCGATGCCGACCGCGGGCCAGCGGCGGCGGCGCAGTCGTCGGCGTTCCTCGTCCGGCATGCGACCCAGCCAGAAAAGGCAGGCACTCGTCAGGAACACGTACACGGACACCCAGGACAGATCGGCGACCGACAGGTAGTACGGGTAGATGTCGTTGATCAACAGGTAGAAGTTGTAGAACAGGTTGCCCAACGCGTAGCAGACGAAGGCGCCGGCGAGGATGCGGTACGCCGCGTTCGCGAAGCGGCGCGCGAACCCTTCCGCCACGATCGCACACACCACCAAGACCGCCACCTGGGCCCACGTGATCACGGTGTCGAGGAGGTTCAGGTCCATCGATGGTCTCCCAGGCGACGCTCAGCTATCCGGGCCGGCGCGGCCCTGGCGGCGGGCGGCATAGCGCACGCTCACCAGCGTCACGACCACGCCCACCACGAAACACACGATCCCGACGAGCACATAGGCGCCCGCGCCGGTGGGGCCGATGGCCTCGGCGGCACCCCTGCCAGTTCCGCCGTGCGCCGATCCGGCCAACTGCATGAGAGGCAGGACGAGCGCCACGCCGACGATCACGGCCAAGCCGACGGCTGCGGAGCCAACCGACATCGCAATGGAGCGGAGGCGATGGCGCCTCGTCTGGATCGATGCGGCGCGACGGCGCGACTCGGCGACGAATTCCGCCGTTGAGAGGGTCTCATTCCAGGGCATAGCCGAACCCCTCACTCTCAAGCCGCACTCGCAGCGCGCGTTTCGCGCGGTCGACCAGGCCATGCACTTGGCCGTGGCTCTTTCCCATGACCGCACCGACTGACTGTTGGCTCATCCCTTCGAAGAACAACAGGTACAGCACGCACCGGTAGTCCTCTTTCAGATCGCGCAACGCCGCCCGGATTCGCCGTCCGTCGTCGGCTGCGATTATGCCGTCCTCAAGTTGCGTGGCCTGGGTCTGAAAGACGAAATCATCCCAAGATAACAAGGATTGTTTGCCGTAGCGGCGGATGTGCCGGAAGGCGAGATGCTTTCCGATGGCGAATAGCCACGTCTGGAACGTCGAGTCGCCGCGGAAGGGTTTCCGGTTGGCGAGCAGCGACGCGAAGACGTCGATCGCGAGGTCTTGGGCGACGTCGTAGCTACCGACGATGGTCTGGATGAACGCGATCAGGCCGCCCTTGTGGGCGTCGACTAGTGCGACCAGGGCGTCCTCGTCACCGGCGAGGAAGCGGGCGTACGCTTCCCGCGCCTGCGAATCGGTCATGCACCCGTTCATGTTCCTCATTCGCTACGTCGACGAGACGACAGTGCAGTGCTCGGCCTCCAGTCTCGGCTAGGGTGCACATTCCGAGCATCAACGCGTTGGCGCCTGCGGGCTTTTCGTCCGTCCGCCAGGGCGTTCCGCCACCCCTGATCGGTCCATGAGCCACGCAAGCTCGAAGGCCTCGTCGCGCCAGGCCTGATAGCGTCCGGACACGCCCGCATGGCCAGCCACGAGTTCGGTCTTTAGCAGGATCTCGTTGCGCGAACCCGTCACGTGCCGCAGCGCCGCAACCCACTTCGCCGGCTCCGTCACTTCGACGCGGGTGTCGTTCATGCTGGTCGTGACGAGCAGGGCGGGGTAGTCGAGCGCGCGCACGTTCTCATATGGGGAATAGGACTTGAGGTATTGGTAGGCGCGCTCGTCGTGGACGGGATCGCCCCACTCCTCCCACTCGGTGACGGTGAGCGGCAGCGACGGGTCGAGGACGGTCGTCAGCGGGTCGACGAACGGCACGGCCGCGTGGGCGGCCGCGAACAACTCGGGCGCCATATTGAGGACGGCGCCGATGAGCAGCCCGCCGGCCGAACCGCCTTCGATGGCCAGCCTGGACCGCGAGGTGTAGCCGGCCTGGATGAGGTGCCGCGCGCAGGCGATGAAATCGGTGAAGGTCGCCGTCTTGCGATCCAGCTTGCCCGCCTCGTACCAGGTCCGGCCCAGCTCGCCACCGCCGCGCACGTGGGCGATCGCGTAGACGTAGCCGCGGTCGAGCAGGCTGAGCCGGGGGATCGAGAAGGACGGTGTGAGCGAGATCTCGTAAGACCCGTAGCCGTACAGCAGGCAGCCGGCGCTGCCGTCCAGCGGGACGTCGCGACGTCGCACCACGGAGATGGGGACGGCCATCCCGTCGGCGGCGGTGGCCCAGAGTCGTTCCTGGACGACCTCGCCCGGGCGATAGGGGCCCCACACGGGGTGATCCAGCACCGGGCGTTGCTTCAGGACAACCCGCTCCCCGGTGTCCAGGCGGTAGTCAAGCACCTGTTCGGGCGTCACCAGCGATTCGAACGTCAACCGGATCCGGTCGGTGCCCGGGTCTGGGTCGTCGTCGGCGTCCAGGTTGAAGAGCGGCTCGTCCACGGGGATTTCGGCAAACGTCCCGAGCGCGCCGTCGGCCGTCCGCGGTGCGACGAGGACGCGGGAAAGGCCCTCGCGCCGCGTGCAAACCACCAGCGCGCGCTCGTACGCGGCGACGCTCAGCAGGCGCGTGCCGGGCACGCCGGGCAGCACGGGCGTCCATTGATCCGGACGGGAGGCGCGCAGCCGCGCGTGCGCCAAGGCGAAATCCGGCGCGCCGTCGTTATGGACGATGTACGCCTCGTCGCCGAGCAGGTCGATGTCGTATTCGACGCCCTCCCGGCGTCCGGCGAAAGACTCGGGCCGGGCCGCTGGGTCGTCGGCGCGCAGAGTCCAGATCTCGCTGGTCGTCTTGCTGGCCGCCGCGATCTCGATGTGACGGCGGTCCCGCGACTCCCCGACGGACAGCCAGAACCGCTCGTCCGGCTCGCTGAGCAGCAATTGGTCCGGCGACTCCCCGGCGAGTGAGTGACGGAAAACCCGGTCGGGACGCCAGGCCTGGTCCATGCGCAGATAGCAGTAGGCGTCGTCCGTCGCCCAGGCGCCGCCGGCGGCCACGTCCGGCACGTCCGGTCCGATGGACGCGCCGCTGGCGAGGTCGACGAAGCGCAACGTGTACCGCTCGTCACCGCTCACGTCGAACGAATAGGCGAGGCGACGACCGTCCGGCGACACGTCGAACGCGCCCAACGTGTAGAAGTCGAAGCTGCGCGCCGCGGCGTCGACGTCCAGCAGCACCTGCTCGCCGGCGGGTTCGTCCGGCAACGGCAGCTCGTCCCGGTCGCGCGCCGGGCAGCGGCAGTAGCGCGGGTATTCCAGGCCTTCTGTCGTGCGCGCGTAGTACCAAAACGCCGCCCCGTCAGTGTGCCGCACGAAGACGGGCACACTCAGATCGGTCTGCCGGGTGCGCGCCGCGATGTCGCCGTAGATGGCGTCGACGAGCGGGGCGAGCGCGCCCGTCCGGCTGGCGGTGTGGGCGTTTTCGGCGGCGAGGTAGGCGAGCAGGTCGGGGTCTTCCGTGTCGCGCATCCAGGCGTACGGGTCGACGAACGCGTCACCGTGGACGGTACGCGTCTCTTCGCGCCGCGGCGCGATGGGAGGGAGATCTGACACGGCGGTAAGCATAGGCGAGAGCCCATGCGTCCGCTGATTTGCCGGGCGACCGAGCGGGTATCGCAGCGCTTCACCGAAGCGACTAAGCGACCCAGGTGGCGTCGCCACCGCTGTGGGACTCGAAAGTGGGGTCGGGGGTTTGAAGGGGGGTTTGTCCCCCTTCGCTTTCGTATCAGTACCGGGGCAACGTTGTTCGGAGCGTTCCAATCGCCGAGTTGACTTTTGGGTGGCGCGTGGCATACTGGATGCGTACTTGTTGACACCTGCGGTGGTGTTGTATGCCCAAAATGTGTGAAGAGGATGTTAGTGACGCCAATAGCTCAAGCTCTTGTTGAATCCACCACCGAGATCGAAGAGGCGCGCGCATCGGTGCGTCGAAAGCCGGCGATACGGCTGGTGGAACCGCAAGATGCTCCTAGCGCTCCGGCTCCGGCGCGGAAACATTCCCGCGCGAAGACGGTGTCGGCCCCCGCCCCGGCGGAGGTCGTGCTGGCGGAGGTTGCGCAGGCGGACGTCCCGGCTCCGCGGGCTCGGTCGCGCGCCAAGAAGCCCGTCGCGGCCGTCGATGCGGTGGAGACTTCCACGGACGCGCAGGTCGAGAAGACTGACGACGACGCTACCCCGGCGAAGACGCCAGCGCGGTCGCGTGCGAAGAAGGCCGTCGGCGAGGCGAAGGCTCCCGCGCGGTCGCGGGCCAAGAAGACCGACGCTCCGGTGACGATCGCCGCCGAGGCGGACGACTCCGCCAAGGCCGGCGAGGCGGTTGCGGCGCCCGAATCGGCGGAATTGCTCGACCTGGAAGACGATCTGCACGAGCCGAGCGTGTCCGACATTTTGTCGACCGATTCGCTCGACGTGACGTTCGAGCGTGACGGCGACGACGTCGTCCTGACCCTCGCGGGGAAGAAGCGCAGTCTCGACGACGTCGACGAAAGCACGTTCGAACCGGCGGAAGAGGCGAAGACCGAGGCCGAACTCGCCGAGGACGAGGGCTTCAGCCTTTCCGACACCGACGATGCCGATGAGCCGGAGCAGCAGGTGCTCGCCGCCGGCGCGACGGCCGACCCGGTGAAGGACTACCTGAAGCAGATCGGCAAGGTCGCCTTGCTGAACGCCGAGCAGGAAGTGCAACTCGCCAAGCGCATCGAGGCGGGCCTGTTCGCCGAGGAGACGCTGAACGAGCGTCCCGTCGCGCCGGAGGACTGGGAAGACTACGACTGGATCGCCGAGGACGGACGCCGCGCCAAGAACCACCTGCTGGAGGCGAACCTGCGGTTGGTCGTCTCGCTGGCCAAGCGGTACACGGGCCGCGGCATGCTGTTCCTCGACCTGATCCAGGAAGGCAACCTCGGCTTGATCCGGGCGGTCGAGAAGTTCGACTACACCAAGGGCTACAAGTTCTCCACGTACGCGACGTGGTGGATCAAGCAGGCGATCACGCGCGCCATGGCCGACCAGGCGCGGACGATCCGCATCCCGGTCCACATGGTCGAGGTGATCAACAAGCTCGCCCGCGTCCAGCGGCAGATGCTGCAGGACTTGGGCCGCGAGCCGACGCCCGAGGAACTGGCCGTCGAGTTGGACATGACGCCCGAGAAGGTTGTCGAGGTGCAGAAGTACGGGCGTGAGCCCATCTCGCTGCACACCCCGCTGGGCGAAGACGGCGACTCGGAGTTCGGCGACCTGATCGAAGACTCCGAGGCGATCGTGCCGGCCGAGGCCGTCAACTTCACGCTGCTGCAAGAGCAGTTGCATGACGTGCTCGACACGCTGAGCGAGCGGGAAGCGGGCGTGGTCAGCATGCGCTTCGGTTTGACGGACGGCCAGCCGAAGACGCTGGACGAGATCGGCAAGGTCTACGGCGTGACGCGCGAGCGCATCCGGCAGATCGAGTCCAAGACGATGAGCAAGCTGCGCCACCCGTCCAGGTCGCAAGTGTTGCGGGATTACCTGGACTGAGTGATTCTGCGTGCCAGGAAATCTGGCACGCTAGACGGCATGAACATCCAGGGGTGGACCGTCGGGGCGGCCTTCGTCGTGTTGCTCGGGCTGGTCATCTCGCGGGTCGTCATGTTGCGGCGGCGCGGCATCAATGCGTTTCTGTTCGGCGTCACGCATCGGTCGGACGCGGTGCTCGTGCCCTGCGTGCTCCTCGTGGTGTATTGCGTTGTCGCGCCGGGGTTTTCGTGGCCTATCTGGGCGCCGCTCGTCGCGCCGTTCTGGGTTGCGGACGTGCCCGGGTGGGTCGGGGTCGTCTTTTGTCTGGCCGCCGACGCCGGACTTGCGTGGGCGCTCGTGTCGTTCGGCGACTCGTTCCGGGTCGGCATCGATGACCGTGACCCGGCCGCGTTGGTCACCACCGGGGCGTTCGCCGTGAGTCGCAATCCGATCTACGTGTCGTTCGCGCTGTTCTTGACCGGGTTGTTCCTGGTGCAGCACAACCTGGTGACGGCGGTGGTGCTCGTGGCGTTCGCGTTCATCGTCCACCGGCAAGTGCTGCGCGAGGAAGCGTTCTTGCGCCGCCACTACGGCGAACCGTTCGACGCGTACTGCCGGGCCGTGCGCCGGTACGTCTGAGATGCTCGGGCTGCCGCCACCTCCGTTGGACTCGAAAGTGGGTGGGCCGTGAGAAAATTACCGACCCCCCAAGTCTTTGTCACCGCACTATTGATTTGTGATTGGCGCGGACGTAGGTTGATGCCAAGAGCTGTCGGGTAGACCTTCACCCGGAGCCAACGCGACCGAGGGGGGACGCTGTGAAGTCCACCAAACCACCAAACCACCAAACCACCAAACCACCAAACCACCAAACCACCAAACCACCAAACGCGTGTTGTTGAATCTGCTAGCCGTGGCGCTCTTCGCCGCCACGTTGACTGGATGTGTTCCGAGCGTTACGGCACCACCCGCTGATGACCCGGCACCGCCGCCTGCGTTGGACCAACCGGTCGTTGCGCTCGATGCTGCTGCAGCACTCCCGGTCGCCAGCGGCGATCCCACAGCCCATGGAACGGTCGTGCTGAGGGCGGAGGGGCTAGTCCGAATCAACCCGGGTGCCCTCCCGACGGCCCCCGAGTCATTCGACCTGGAGGGCACTCGCATACTGATTCACGATTCGTCGGTCGACGGCCTGGCTCAATACGACAAGGGCAAGCGGACCGGTACGGAAGCGAAGGGGAAACTGAATTCTGGCGCCCGAGATGTCTCGTTGTCGGGGAACTCCCTCTATGTTCTCGATGGTGGCGGGCGACTGGCGTCGTTCACCAAGTCTTCGGCGAAGAAGGCGTTTTCTCACAAGGCCACCTCTGCGCCGTTGTCTCTGGCGAAGGCTCACGGGCGGGCCGATAATGCTGACTCCCAGAATGCTCCACCTGAGATGCCGGCGCATATCTCAGTCGACACAAAAGGCACCCTGCGCGCATCCTATTGGGATGATGAAAGCTTGCCTGTTAGCAGCGACCTAACGGTACATGCGAACCCGGCGTCCACCACGGCCGCGACGCGGTTGAGCATCGACGACAAGGCGTTCTACGTTCTTGACCCGTCGGGCCGGCGCCTGCTGACGATTCCGGCGGACGGGGAGCCGAGCCGAATTACTGAGATCGCCAGGGACGCGAAGTATGTCTACTACGAAGTGGTTGAGGGCTACCACTCAGATTCGCTGGGTGATTTGTATTCGCGCTACGTTTACAAATACTCAGCCGCAGGTGATATTGTCGCGACCTATGCTTTGATGCCGATGAATGACTATGTCCCCAGCACCTATCTGAAAGTCAAGGGTGGACATGTGTATCAGCTTGCGACAAGCGGGACGGCGGCAGTCGTCATCAAGCTCAAGCCTCAGGCACGTCCTACGAAGATGCTGCCAGCAAAGAGTGCTTATCGAACGGGGGCGACGCCCGCAGCGCTCGGCGAGGCGGCACCGGCATCGGCTGTCGCACTCGCCGCTTGGGCGCTGCCACGTCGCGTTGCATACACCGACCTAATCACCGCAGTTCGGCTTGCGAATCTGACCTGGACGTACAACCCGACCACTAACGGCAACATAACCCAGATCGCCTCGACGTTGCGGTCCAAAGTCGTGCAGCCGCACCAGCTAAGAGGCCTGACTGGCAAGAAAACCATGACTGGGTACCCGTACGCCTGGGGCGGATATGACTCGGAGACTACGTCCTCGCAGCCCGCAGTGTGGTCAAATTTCGCTTCGGGTATTTCCAAGGGTAAATACGCTGGCAACATATCGAGCGCGAACGGTAGCTACGTTTCTGGCACCGTAGGAATTGATTGCTCAGGGTTGGTCTCCGTTGCCTACAAGTTGGGTGTGAAGTATGGCACCTCCAGCTTGCTCGATGGTCGATTCTTCACCGCGTCGACCGCTAAGCCGGTAGGCGGAGACATTTACGACAAACCCGGCAGCCATGTCATCATCGTTCAGGACCGGCGCCTGGAAACGGGGAAGTGGATGATTGTCGCCAGCGAGTCAACCACGACCAGCAAGGTCGATAAAGTGGTCCATTGGACGCAGCCGCAGGATTCGTACACGGGTTACACCACTGGAAAATATCGCAACATGGATTACCAATGCACTCTACTCAAATGTTGAGAGCGCATTCGGCCCGTCGTGGATTGAGGGGTTTCGTCCTGGCGTCCATGATCATGGTGGCGGCGTGCAGCGCGCCAGTCGTGTCGCAGTCGTCACCGTCTGACGTTCGTCCGCCGTCACCAACCTCAACGGTGACGGCAGGCGTGCCTGCGACGATCGTGCCCGTGGAGACGCCGGACCCCACGGATACTGCTTCGCCGGCTACCAAGGAAAACGACGAGTGGCCGAAGATTGTGGCGCTGTTGCCGGAGCCGCGGCCCGGCGGCACGGCGACGCTACGATTCACCCATGCTGCACTCGTGTCTGCGGCGACGTGGGACGAAAACGGGCCCGGAACGCTGACCTTGCGTGAAGACGAGATTACGCCGACCCTGACTGGCGACCCACAGGGACCGATTTACACCAATCCGTCGGCAAAAGAAGTCAGTAAACAGTACCGCGATCCCCTGATCCTCGTGGACCCCTACAACAATTTCCGCTCGTTGCTGCCTGCGGACATGGCGGGCTATGTGAAGGCACACCCAGACCCCGCCCCGTTCCTTTTCTACGATGTCGGTGGGCAACCAATCATCGTGGAGATGATGCTCCCGTAGGCCGGAACGGCTGGGCGGCCAGACCCGCGCTCTCCGGCCGTGAGAGCGTGGGTCTGGCCGTCATCTACCGTCCTGGGGGACGAGACAAGGAAGTGCTCCATCACTTACCGTCTCAGCCGCTTTCGAACGAGCTACCGCGTCGCGTTCGCGTTCGTGACGGCGATCGCCACGTTGTGGCCGCCGAAGCCGAAAGAGTTGTTGATCGCCGCCAAGTCGCCTGCGGGCAACGGACGCTGGGTCGTGGCGATGTCGATGGGCAGGCCGGGCTCCGGGGCGTCCAGGTTGATCGTGGGCGGCACGACACGATCATGCAAAGCCAGGACGCACGCCACCGTTTCCAGGGCGCCCGCGCCGCCCAGCAGGTGGCCCGTCATCGATTTCGTGGACGTGACGACGCATCCGGGCGTCGCCCGGGCGATCGAGTGCGCCTCGGTGGTGTCGCCCTGCGGCGTGGACGTGCCGTGCGCGTTCACGTGGACGATGTCGGACGCCACGAGACCGGCGTCGCGCAACGCCTTGAGCATCGCGCCCGACTGGCCCTCACCCGTCGGCTCCGGCTGGACGATGTCATGCGAGTCGGAGGTGATGCCCGAACCGGCGATCGTCCCGTAGATCCGGGCGCCCCGCGCGCGGGCGTGCGCCAGCGTCTCGATGATGAGGATCGCCGCCCCCTCCGCGAGCACGAAGCCGTCGCGTCCGAGATCCCAGGGACGGGAGGCGCGCTCGGGATCGTCGTTGCGCTTCGAGAGCGCCTGCATCTGCGCGAACGCGGCCACCGGCAACGGGTGGAGCGTCGCTTCCGCGCCGCCGACGACGGCGACGTCCGCGCGGCCCAGGCGCAGTTGGTCGACCGCGAGCGCGATCGCCTCATTGGACGACGCGCACGCCGAAACCGGCGCGTGCACGCCCGCCTTCGCGTGGACGGCCAGCCCGACGTTCGCGGCGGGCGCGTTCGCCATCAGCATCGGGATGGTGAACGGGCTCACGCGGCGATAGCCCTTGTCGCGTTGGACGTCCCAGTTGTTGAGTAGCGAGTGCAAGCCCCCGATGCCGGTGCCGATCGACACCGTCAGCCGCTCGGGATCGACCTCGTCCGGGACGCCCCAGTGCAAGCCGGCATCCGTCCACGCCTGCTCGGCCGCGATGAGCGCGAACTGGGACGAACGGTCGAGGCGGCGCGCCTGCACCCGGTCGAGGATGCTCGCCGGGTCGACGCGCACCTGACCAGCGATCCGGACGGGCAGGTCGGCCGCCCACGGCTCGTCGAGCACACCGACGCCGGAGCGGCCCGCGAGCATCGCCGTCCAAGTGGACGCCAAGTCGGGGCCGAGGGGGGTGATCGCGCCCAGCCCGGTGATGACTACGTCAGCCGCTCGGTGCGGCCGGTCGACAAGCTCAGCCAACGCCGGTCTCACGCGGCCTGATGCGCCTGGATGTAGGCGATCGCGTCGCCTACCGTCACGAGCTTCTTCGCTTCCTCGTCGGGAATCGTGACGCCGAACTGCTCCTCGCAGCCGACGATGATCTCAACCATGGCCAGGGAGTCGACGTCCAGATCGTCCACGAACGACTTGTCCAGTTGCACGTCGGCGACGGGCGTACCCGCGACGTCGTTGACGAGTTCGGCGAGCTTGGCCAGCATCTCTTCGGTGGTTGCCATCTGTTTCTCCTTGTTGTTGAGGCTCTATGGAAGCGTGACGACTTGGCCGCCATAAACGAGGCCGGCGCCGAAACCAATTATCAACGCTGTCTGGCCGGATTTCGCGTCGCCGGAGCGCAGCAGCGTGTCCATCGCGATGGGGATTGATGATCCAGACGTGTTGCCTAAGTGCCGGATCGTCCGCGCGACGACGACGGATGCGGGCAGCTTTAGGTAGCGCAACATCGTGTCGGTGATGCGGTCGTTGGCCTGGTGCGGGATGAACACGTCCAGCTCGCCCGGGGTGATTCCGGCCTTGTCCAGGCACTGTTTGGCCGCCTGGGCGATCTGCGTCGTCGCCCAGCGGAAGACCGCTTGGCCGTTCATGCCGAGGTAGGGGTGCTGGCCCGCATCGAGTGCCGCGAACCAGTCGGACGTCTGCCAGATCACGTCGGACTGGCTGCCGTCCGACCCCCAAACGACCGGCCCGATTCCGTTGACCTCGGACGGGCCGACGACGACGGCGCCCGCACCGTCGGCGAAGAGGAAAGCCGTCGTCCGGTCGTGGATGTCCGTCATGCGGCTCAAGGTTTCGGCCGCGATCAGGAGGACGTAGCGCGCCTGGCCCGCGCGAATGAGCGCTTCCGCCTGCGCCAGGCCATAGCAGAAGCTCGCGCAGGCCGCGGAGAGGTCGTAGGCGACGGGATCCGGCGCCGTCCCGAGTTGGGCCGCGAGTTGGGGGGCCAAGGCCGGCGTCTGCACCGCCCGGGACACCGTCGCCACCAGCACGCCGTCGATCTGTCCGGCGGCCAACCCGCTGCGTTCGATCGCCTGGCGCGCCGCGTCCAGGCAGAGGGATTCGAGCGTCTCGCCCTCGTCCAGCCAGCGGCGCTCCACGATGCCGGTGCGCTGCCTGATCCACTCGTCCGACGAGTCGATGGTGCGGCACATGAACTCATTGTCCAGCACGCGGGAGCCGACGGCGGAGCCAACCGAATAGATGCGGGCATACCGCGCGCCGGTGCTGGCCTTGAGGGTCGCGGTCATGCGGCGGCCTGGGGGCAGGCGTCGTTGTGCTGCGCCACAAAATCGCGCGCCTGCGCGAGTTGATCGGGGGAGTTGAGCGCGAACGTCTCGACGCCGGGGAGGTTGCGCTTGGCGATGCCGGTCAGGGTGCCAGCGGGTGGCAACTCCAACATGCCGGTGACGCCGAGGGCGGCCATCGTCTTCATGCACAGATCCCACCGGACGGGGTTGGCGACCTGGTTCACGATGCGGGAGAGGTAAGCCTCGCCGCTTTGGACGACCTTGCCATCGGCGTTCGACAGGAGCCGGATGCGCGGTTGGCGGACGGTGATCGCCTGGGTGAGATTGGTCAGGTGCACGACCGCCGGTTCCATATGGACGCTGTGGAATGCCCCGGCGACCGACAGCGGCCGGAGCCGGGCCCGTTCGGGCGGAGCCGCGGCGAGCGCAGCCAGTTGTTCGACGGTGCCCGCGGCAACCAGTTGGCCGGCGCCGTTGTTGTTCGCGACGGTGAGTCCGTTGGCGGCGATCGCGGCGAGGACGTCCTTGGACTGGCCGCCGACGATCGCGGTCATGGACGTCGGGTGGACGGCCGCCGCGGCGGCCATCTGGTTGCCGCGCTCGCGGACGAAGACGATGGCCTGTTCGGGGGACAGCACCCCGGTGACCACAGCGGCGGTGATCTCGCCGACGGAGTGACCGGCGGCGACGCCCACTGAGCTCAGGGCGGGGGAGCCAGCTGGGAAGAGGGCCTGCGCGGTCGCGATTCCCGCTGCGACTAGGAGCGGCTGCGCGATCGCGGTGTCCCGGATCGTGTCCGCGTCGGCGGTCGTCCCGTATTCGGCGAGGTCGAGGCCCGACACCACGGACAGCCATTCGAGCCGGGCGGCGAAGAGGTCGTCCGCGAGCCAGGGCGCGAGAAAGCCGGGGGTCTGGGCGCCCTGTCCGGGCGCTACGATCGCAAGCACGTTTCCACTGTGGCGAAGAATCCGTCCAATTGACGGGGGTGAACCGCACCAAACCCGCGCAAGAACTCTGTGGGAACTAGACAAATCACGCTGCGCAAGGTGGCCGGAAAGTGCGGCGGGACGCCTCGAACAACTTTCGGCTACCACGGCGGTGGCCACGGGCGCTCATCCGAAAGTGAAGAGGGACAACCCCCTTCGAACCCCCGGCCCACTTTCGACCCCCGCGGCGGTGGCGGTAGCCACGGGGACAACTGACGTGAAAGTGAAGGGGGACAACCCCCCTTCGAACCCCCGGCCCACTTTCCACCCCCGCGGCGGTGGCGGCAGCCACCCGGGTCGCTCAGTCGAGCAGGCGTCCGAGCGTTACGGCCAGGCGGAAGACGTACGCGTCGCGGGGGTCGCTGGGAGTGTGGCCGGTGATCTCCGCGACCCGCTTGAGCCGGTAGCGGACGGTGTTGGGGTGGATGAAGCGCGCGCGGGCGGTCGCTTCGACCGAGCCGCCCGCGTCGAGGAATTCCGCCAGCGTGGGGACGAGGTCGCCGCCGGCGTCCACTAGCGGTTGGTAGACGCGTTCGACGAGCAGGCGGCGGGCGTGGCCGTCCCCCGACAGGGCGCGTTCGGGCAGCAACTCCAGCGAACTCACCGGACGCGGCGCGCCCGGCCACGCACGGGCGGCGCGCAGCCCGGACAGGGCTTCCCGCGCGCTGTGCGGCGCATCGTCCAGCCGGTCGACGATGGGACCGGTTACCACCGGGCCCGGGCCGAAGTGGGCCGCCAACTCGGCTGCGGCCGCTTCGAGCTGGCTCATGTCGGCGTCCGTCCCGCCGACGATCACGACCAGCCGCGACCCCTGCGGGGCGGCCAGGACGTCCAAGCCCCGTCGGGTGGCAACAATACGCATCGACTCGACGGCCTCGCCCGGGTTGGCGGGGACGGGTCCGACGACGACGGCGATCTTGTCGGGGGACGACCACCCGAGCGTCGACGCCCGGGAGGCGAGCGACTTGTCGCCGTCCCCGCGGATGACGGCGTCGACGACCATCGCTTCCAGCCGGGCGTCCCAGGCCCCGCGGATCTCGGCGGCGCGGGCGTAGGTCTCGGCCGCCGCGAAGGCGATCTCCCGCGAGTAATGGACGATCGCCACCCGCAACGCCGGCTGGTCGGCCTTCGGCATGCCGTCCAGCTCGGTTTCGACGGCGTCGATGGTGCTCCGGACCAGGTCGACGGTCTGATGCAGGCTGATGCGCCTGGCGAGCGCGCGCGGCGCTGCGGCGAACACCGATGCGGCCGAGTCGGAGTCGCCGCCCGCGGCGAACCAGTCGATGAACCCGTCGATGCCCGCTTTCGCGACCACGCTGATCCAGGAGCGGTGCTCCGCGTCGAGTTCGGTGAACCAGGGGTTGTCTTTCCCGATCTGGACGAGCGCGGCCGTGGTCATCGCCCCGGCGCGGGAGGCCAAACGCTTGGCCAATTGCGCACGCACTTTCGGGGACGGCCACCAATCAGCAGCCGCGACGCGCCGTGTTGCCATCTGGCGTCCCCCTTTCTCGCCGCAGCATACCCCGCGTTCGGTCACCGGCAGGCACCGGATGGAGATAGCGTGGAATCTAGCAACAGCGTCCGGTAGCCCGCCGGCGCCCGCATCAAGGAAGGCCCTCTCGTGAACACCGAAGACCATTTCGATTACGTGCTTAATGGATTGCCGCCGAATCTCCCCGACATCGACTCGGAAGAGACCGCCGAATGGCTGGAGTCACTGGACGGGATGATTCGGGACGCCGGGCCGAGCCGCGCCCGGTACATTCTCCTCCGCCTCCTCGAGCGCGCCCGTGACCGGCGCATCGGGCTGCCGGCCCTCACCGTCACCGATCTGGTGAACACGATTCCGGCCGACCGGGAACCCCCGTATCCCGGCGACGACGCGATCGAACGTCAGATCCGCCGGTTGCTGCGTTGGAACGCGGCGATCATGGTCCATCGGGCCCAGCGTCCGGGCCTGGGCGTCGGTGGCCATATTTCTACCTACGCCTCGGCCGCGACGCTCTACGAGGTCGGCTTCAACCACTTCTTCCGTGGCAAGAACTGCGAAGACGGCGGCGACCAGGTGTTCTTCCAGGGGCACGCCTCACCCGGCATGTACGCGCGCGCCTTCCTCGAAGGACGCCTGGACGAGACCGCCCTGGACGGGTTCCGCCAGCAGGCGAGCCACGTCGTCGACGGGCGTCCGCGCGGCCTGCCGTCCTACCCGCATCCGCGGCAACTCGCGGGCTTCTGGGAGTTCCCGACCGTCTCGCTCGGCATCGGCCCGATCAACGCGATCTATCAGGCGCAGTTCAACCGCTACCTGTACAACCGGGGGTTGAAGGACACGTCCGCGCAGCACGTGTGGGCGTTCATCGGCGACGGCGAGATGGACGAGGTGGAGACCCGCGGCGCGCTGCAACAGGCTGCGAACGACGGCTTGAACAACCTCACGTTCGTGATCAACTGCAACCTGCAGCGGCTGGACGGGCCCGTCCGGGGCAACGGGCACATCCTCGCCGAGTTGGAGAGCTTCTTCCGCGGCGCGGGCTGGAACGTTATCAAGGCCGCGTGGGGGCACGGCTGGGATCCGCTGTTGGCCGCCGACTCGCAGAGCGCACTCGTGCACGTGATGAACTCCATCCCGGACGGCGATTATCAGACCTTCAAGGCGAACGACGGCGCCTACGTCCGCGAGCACTTCTTCGGACGTGACTCGCGCACGGCGGCGATGGTGGCCGACTGGTCCGACGACGACATCTGGAAGCTCACGCGCGGCGGCCATGACTTCCGCAAGGTGTACGCGGCGTACAAGGCGGCCGCCGAGTGCAAGGGCGGCCCGACGGTGGTGCTGGCGCACACGATCAAGGGCTACTTCCTCGGCACGCACTTCACCGGCCGCAACGCGACGCACCAGATGAAGAAGCTCGCGTTGGAAGACCTGAAGCACTTCCGCGACCGGCTGGACATGCCGATCACCGACGCCGTGCTGGAGGCCAATCCGTACATGCCGCCGTACGTCCGTCCGGATACGAGCGACGAGCGCATCCAGTACATGTTGGAGCGGCGCCGGGAGTTGGGCGGGTTCCTGCCCGAACGCCGGGTGGCGCCCGTGTCGATCCCGCTGCCGGGGCCCTCTGCGTACGCGGGGATGAAGAAGGGTTCGGGCGCTCAGCCGGTCGCGACCACGATGGCGTTCGTCCGGCTGTTGCGCGATTTGCTGCGTGACAAGGGGTTCGCGCCACACGTCGTCCCGATCATCCCGGACGAGGCGCGCACGTTCGGCATGGACTCGATGTTCTCGACGATCAAGATCTATTCGCCGTGGGGGCAGACGTACACCCCGGTGGACAACGACCTGATGCTGGCCTACCGGGAAGCCAAGGACGGCCAGATCCTGCTGACGGGCATCACCGAGGCCGGCTCGACAGCGGCGTTCACGGCTGCTGGCACCGCGTACGCGACGCACGGCATCCCGATGGTGCCGATGTACATGTTCTATTCGATGTTCGGATTCCAGCGGACGGGGGACATGTTCTGGGCGGCCGCCGACCAGTTGGCGCGCGGCTTCATCATCGGGGCCACGGCTGGACGGACGACGCTCGCGGGCGAGGGCTTGCAGCACATGGACGGGCACAGCCACGTGCTGGCGGCCACCAACCCGGCTGTCGTGGCGTACGACCCGGCGTATTCGTATGAGTTGGCCCACATCGTCGAGGACGGCCTGCGCCGGATGTACGGCGAGCAGCCCGAGGACGTCATGTACTACCTGACCGTCTACAACGAGCCGATGCCGCAGCCCGCCGAACCGGAGGGTGTCGACGCGGAAGGCATTTTGCGCGGCATGTACCTGCTGAAGGCTGGCGTCGCGGGCGAGTCGGTGCCGCACGCGCAATTGCTGGCTTCCGGCGTGGCCGTCCCGTGGGCGTTGGCGGCCCAGGAGCTGTTGCAGCGCGATTTCGGCGTCTCGGCGGACGTGTGGAGCGTGACGTCGTGGAACGAGTTGCGGCGGGATGGGTTGGCTTGCGACGAGCAGGCGTTCTTGCGTCCGGCTGAGCCGGCGCGCCTGCCGTGGGTGACGCAGAAGCTCGCCGGACGGCGCGGCCCGGTCGTGGCCGTCAGCGACTACATGCGCCAAGTGCCTGACCAGATCGCCCAGTGGGTGCCGGGCGACTGGACGTCGCTCGGCGCGGACGGTTTCGGCATCTCGGACACCCGGGCGGCCGCGCGCCGGGCGTTCCGCATCGACGCGCAGTCGATCGTCGTGCGGACGTTGCAGCGGCTCGTTGCCGCTGGACGGGTCGATCCGGGCGCTCCGGCGCGGGCGGTCGCTATGTACCGGCTGGACGAGGTGCCAGCGCCCGCGATTCCGTCCGGGGACGAGGAGGAAGCCGACTGAGTCGCGGGGCGATGGCTTTCGCGGCGAACGGCTTTCTGGCAGTCTGAGATACACCAGATTCGAGTAGCGAAAGTAGGGGAGCGGCGTGAATGGCGTGGACCGCGCGGTGGCGTCCATGGGGTTTCAGACGGGCCAGGCGGTGCAGGAACTCGGTTGGGACGCTGACGCCGACGATGACTTGCGCGCGGCGATCAGCGACGCGGTAGGCGGCGACTTCGTGGAAGAGGCGGTCGAGGCTGTCGACTGCGTGCTGTTGTGGTGGCGCGACGAGGACGGCGACCTCGCCGACGGCCTGGTGGACGCGCTCACCGACCTAGATGAGCGCGGCTGCATCTGGCTGATGACGCCAAAGGTCGGCCGGGATGGCTACATCGACGCGACCGACCTTTCCGAGGCGGCGCTCACCGCAGGCCTAGCGTTGGCGAACCCGGCGACGGTGTCGTCCGACTGGCAGGCGCACAAGCTGGTACGTCCAAAGGGTTCGCGACGCTGAGGGCGACCAGGCGACGCGGACGGCGGCGATGGCGTAAGGTAGCACGTCCGGGCGCATAGCTCAGTAGGTTAGAGCACCTCCCTTACAAGGAGGGGGTCGGCGGTTCGAGTCCGTCTGCGCCCACCCACCGCATGCCGTTCAACCCCGACCTTCAAACGACGGTATTGCCATGGGCAGTCTCTAGGCTTGTCCTCGGGCGTTCATGCTTGCGCTAGAGGACGATTGAGCGGAGAGTGCAGCGAACCTGTTCGCTGCACCGAAGCGATTGAGTCCCAGGGAGACGCTGTTTATCAGCGTTTCCCTAATGCGACTGTCGTTCCGAAAAAAGGAAGTGAGCGATTCCTGTGGGTAGCCGAGCGAACTTTGTGATCCTCGACCGCGGGGGCATTGAGTTGTACTACGACCACTGGGGAGCCCAGTGCATTTCTCATGATCTTCTCCTTGACGGCGAGCAGGCGACCGTTGGGCGGGTTCGTTCCATGCATCGCCTCAACGCCGAGGTTGCCAACGAATGGCTCGACGATACCTGGGCCGAGGGAGCGTTGGTCCTCGATTTGTCGCTGCGCCGGCTGTGCTGGTTCGAGTCCGAAGGTCTGCCCCCGAGAATCACATCGACTCTTCTTGAGCAGACATGGGACGGGTGGATGGCAGCCTGGGTTCCTGTTGGTATGCGCGGCATTCTGCGATTCCTAGGGCTTGACCCAATTCCGGTACTCGGCCAGCCTGTGAAGGGGGAAAGCCGTGATGAGGCCGGCATCGGTCTGCTAAGCCCACACTGGGTATGCAGCGCCAAGATCAACGGCGTTGTCGAAGAGAAGCAGGGCATCAGCAACGACTCGCTCATGTCAGTGCGCTTTGCGGACGGAACCGTATGGACGACCGCACTTGGTGTGTGGCTTGGTGTCGTGGCTGAGCTCCCCTGGGAATGGGTCATCGAGTTCGTCCGTCAAGCCCAGGCAGACGGTCGCGCGGGTGCTGGTCCGGGCGGTGCGTGGGCCACCGACACCGAGCGGCATGAAGAGTCGAACTGGGCCCTCGAAGGCTTCTACGTGGACGTACCGAATCGGCGGTTCTCCTGGTGGTCGAAGGTCCATGAGACCCACCACTTCGACTCCTTCCGACGGAACTGGCCGGGATTCACGATTATCGAGTTGGGCGACAACTACGAGTGGCAAGAACGATCTGCTGGAATCTCGGGCATTCAGCCTCCCGTGGTGGACGCGCTTCGCTGGGCAAGGAATGACCTGGTCCGGGCGATTGAGCGAGGCAGGCAAGAAGCTAATCCCGCTGCTTCGGCCGCCGCAAAGCTTGCCGAGCAAGGGGTCAAGGTCGAACTCAGCCCGTGGACTGAGGTGCATGTGCCTGCCGCCCGCCGGATTGCTGGCAAGCGAGTGCTTGCCGAGATCGACAGGCTCATCGACGCAGACGTGAAACAACTCTCCCCGGTGCGCTTTCTCAACACCAAAGGAGACCTCATCGAACCATGCGACGGCGAACAGTGACCGGCGACACCTTGACAGCTCGTCTGCGCCTCCAACCCATCTGTCTGGATGACTATGCCACCGAGATCGCCCGCGCCGGATTGGACGCCGCGCACAATCTGCGTCCCGATGTGCCGGTGACGGCCAACGTGGTCGAGAACAATCCGGCGTCGTGGCACATCCTCGACAAACTCGGACTCCGCATGGTCTGGGCCGGGCACGGCCCTGTGTCGCAGTTGGCCTATCGGGTCTACGCCGACCGCCCGCTCGACGAAGCGACACTGCAACGAGTCATCGGAAGGTAGCACCATCCCGAGCTGAACCTGGACGGCTACCAGCGGAACCCACCAAACGACACGCGAGGCGCGACAACCTTTCCGGGCCGATAATGGCTTGTCAAAGACAGATTCGGGGCCCAATGCGGGTATCAGGCGATCTGAACGACCCAAGCGATCGGCGATCATGCTTCAGATCAGGGTCGACACCCTTTGCCGGCTGGCGAGCGCGATCGCAGGTGTCCCTTTTGCCATCAGCTCGGAATGTTACCACTTAATGGTACGATATTCGCGTGAATCGCGGCGACATTCTGCGACGTGGTGTGGATTGCGTCGGGATGACTCAGGCGGAGTTGTCCCGGCTGACTGGTCTGCCGCCGAGCAAGATCAGCCGCTACCTGTCCGGCAAGTTGGAGCCGTCTGAGCCTACGTTCGACCTGTTGATGTCCGCCTTGGGGGTCCGGGTCGAGTTCGGGGTATCTCCGGTCCCGATGGAGCGCACTAAGCGTCGCAGTTGGCTGCTGCATCGCAGGATCTCGCGCAAACTGGGTGTGCTGGGGATCGATGATTCCGGCTGGGCACTGATGCAACG
>Ga0209629_10000582_pt1 | contig 20458 bp, 13 predicted proteins | sample TergutCu122P5_FD_187286 | JGI IMG/M metagenome (GOLD analysis project Ga0209629, IMG submission 187286) | Cubitermes ugandensis P5 segment gut microbial communities from Kakamega Forest, Kenya - Cu122 P5 (SPAdes) (version 2) | ecosystem: Host-associated > Arthropoda: Insects > Digestive system...
AACTGCATGGAATTTTCGATTTCTAAGGCTGTTTCCTTTAAACGTCGCGCTTTCCGCGTGCTACGGTACAGTTGTTCATACTACTAACACTGTTTACACAGGCCGACGTTGCGACACCAACTCTCCGCCAGGACACTGGCAATCTTCACTGGCGTTCTTCGTAATTCCTTCAGTGTCTGAAGGCAAATTGTTGACCAACACCTCAAGTGGGCCACCGACTATTCCTTCCTAATCCTCTAATGATCAGTACTCACCAGTCATCCTAGCATTCAACGCTACGAAAGGCATAAACCGATAAATTGGCATTTATAAAATGAATAATTTCATAAATAAATATACATATATTTTGATTTCTATAACAAAACAACAACTTGTGAGATTTTAGGTTCTCAAGGTGGCGACTGTCTAATGGGATGGGATATCGAGTAGTGTGTGGCGGGGTGTATTGGCGTTCCAGAGGAACAACAGGGCATGGTTATTTCCATTTTTTAAAAGGAAGTCGTTATTACAGAAGTGTTTGCAACAGTATAGTAGCCTGTAACAGGAAAATTAGGAGTAAGGACGGTGAGTGTATAAAGCAAAGCACCTTCTGCCACGTAGCTGTCGATATACCTTGCAAGTCGCCAAGTTATGACAATATTATTCACGAAATATTAATTACTGCTTATGAGCGAAAACTATATTGTACACCGACTCGAAGACAGCGTATAGTGACTGATAACATGTAACTGTTCAACAGGGTTGTACAAGAAACACAAGGCAATGTATTACTCTAAAAGTTTCTTTATCTGCTGAAGGATGTATGTCAGTTAGTTACCACACATACTGGCATAAAAATACAATTATACTATCTCATTTCGACCCTGAACTGATCATCGTTGCCCGTATATAAAAGATGATGTACAGTGTACTAATAATGTAACATTTCCTCGACTACCCTGACAGCTTGATACCATTTCACTCCAAGAGAGCAGTTCTGTTGTGATTTAAAGCCATCGGCAAAAACATGGCGTGCTTAGATCTACATGTAAAGTGCCCCATATTTTACCCGACTTTAACCAAATTTGGACTTTAATAAAGGTCCCGAAAAACAACATTTCACAGAAATCTGTCCAGTGGCACGCGGGCTGATAACAATCGGACAGACGGAGGTATATGACGAAGGAAATACGCGCTTTTTCGCCACTATGCGAAAACATCTGACAAAAGAACGTCAAGCCATGTCCCACTGTTGTATTTCTGCGTCAGGTCGAACTGAAATCCACCACAGCCAACTTTCATCTGGCTTTCCAACGTCAATATGACGTTGTATAACTATTCCCTAGTCAGCTAACTGTTCTAAAAATTATTCAAAAGTTTTGATTCTGAAAAATAAAAAAGAGTTATCACGTTTACCGAGAAGTATAATAAAATAATAATAATAATAAATTCTATCAGAAGTTTATAATAATTTAAAAGTTCATATCTCGTCACCATAATGCACAGAAAGTCACAAAATAAAGACAACTATTAAACTGTTAGAAAAATATGACTAGTTCAAATATTTGGAAAGAACACTAATAAAGGAACATTCATGAATTCGTTGAGAGCTTATTAATTTCAGAGAATCTCGGCTATCCTTCGGTTTAGAATATTTCATATCTCTCTCAAGACAAACGATTAACATTGGTAAATTAAGGAGAATATAACTGTGCGTCAGACTTATGGTTTTAATGTGGTGAAAATGAAAAATATCTCGTAGGATGCGACGCCGTGTACGCAGGTAGCAATGCAACGAAGTTTCTTATGTACCTCCTGTCTCTATCAGAGAGGTAATGCGTTTCTCAAACAGCCAGTAAAGGATTTAAGACCATAAGGAAGTATTCTTCATGATTTAGAAGTTTACCTTCTGTTTTTATGAGTTTTGGCCTCTTAATTTTAGGGAAGAACATTTGGTGTACTGAGTACACGACGCACAAATGCTGAGGACATTGTCTGGACCAAAGAGAAGGAAAATGACAAAGCGGACTGAGAAAACTGCATAACGTGGAGTTCATAATTTGTACTCTTCACCAAACGTTATCAGACCGATCTAATCAAGAGGGATGAGATGGGCTTCACTTGCAGCCCGCCTGTGTTAAATGATCCGTGCACACCCTCTGTGTGGTGTTATCCAGAGTCATGGATATTGCTCCCAAAGTATGCATACCTGGTTAACAAATGAATTCGTATGCACCAATCTAAAAGAAGTTTTTACAGAGTGTAGAGCGCTGTGATAGCCTTCCTGCACTCGTAATTCTGATAAATATGTCTTCAGCTGTATGTTCTAGCAACAGACAAATTAACATGTTCCACGCGCGTATCCGAATCACGCGACAGTTATTCTTCAGTTGCTCCAACAATATGGGAAAGAGGCGTATGTTTGACCTTTACATTCTGAATTACTAACTTTCTTAAAAAATTGATATCAAACTTCAATTGATGCTATTTTTCTTTCCCCAAAAAAGTTTTATAGAAGAGCTTGCCATAACTGCATTTATAAAGGTAATGTCATTTGAAACTTCCAGAAATCAATAAAGGACAGACAACCTTTCACATCTGTAAGGCCGTTTCACCCAACACACTTTCTCGGTCACTTCGCGCCGAATTGAAGTTTCTGCATACTAATGTTGCAGTTGGAGTTTGTTTTCCTGCGGAACATGCACACGAATGAAGAATGAATTTATCAACGCGCCATGAATCCTTCTTTATTGACACTTTCAGTGTTCCAAGAGTTTCCTTTAATCCTATGTGCACCAGTTCCTCTACCGATCCTTTATCGATTATATAGGTTACATAACAGCTAATGAAGTAATTAATTAACTAGCAAACTCTACGCAGCCGAATGCTTCAGACGCTAAACCACTTAAATTCTAATGCAATCCCACGCCTTTTACGTAACACGAAGTTCATTACGATGAAGAATTCCGTCTTCTTCTGGGATGCGACGCCATGTAGTCTAGTAGAAGTCTGCCGTTGTTTCTGAGAAAACTACTGCTTCTATCTGCATGGTAAACTGATATGTCTTCTATGAAACGTCCGTAATTTTTACTAAGCTACACGGCATCACATCCTAGGCTGAATTCTTTATAGTCACCACCATGAAATATGATTTCATTAAGCTCCTTTTTACTCGCACTTTTATCCTTCCTTAAAAGCAGATCACAGTGAAGTGCACCATAAACAACATTAGTGTGTGATAAAAACAGGGCACAGTGTTAGTGCTGTAATCACCGCCAACAAAGGAAAAGACAATGCGTAAGCAAACAAAACTAAACAGGTAGAACCGCTGGGCGACGCATGAAGTGAATATTCATTTAGCAGATTAAGTCAGAGCAAACTAGCTTGTTAGTCTTAAGACTAGGTGTCATTGTAATTAAGCGCCGATATGTCGTTTAACGATAATAATAAAAAAGCTATTATCCTTCCGCCTACAGTCCTGTACGTGATCCATTCCCTCCAGTTTTCCGACCGCAATTCTCTATAAATGCCTGCCTCGCGTGCGCACTACATACCTTGCCCATCGCATACCGCTTGATTGAAACATCCTGGTAATAGGTGTTAAGGAGCAGAATATACGAATCGCTTCGCTTTTCAATTTTTCCCATCGTCCCGTGTACACAATGTGTTCACAAAATGTTCTTGCGACACTTGAGGGCCCACTCAACTGCCACACAGTTCTTTCTGCAACTCTAAGACCCAGTGACTCTCACATGTTTCATACACATGAAGCCTGCAAAGCGACATAACCCGGTGCTACCTAACATTTCTGGATGCCACTTAAAGTCATTTGACTCAGTTAGTACCTGTCATTGAGGCCGACTGGTTGCGGTCAACAGACAAGTTGCTTCCCTAAAAGGAAAGCAACTATCATAGCAATTCGTCGAATCCAAATATAACACAAATTTTTACCAAGAGTTTCACAGAATGGTGGCACTGTAGCAGCATACTGATCATTTTTCCTTCTCTATGTGACTAAGGTACACACTACAGAACCAGTAAGTCGGAATTCTATTCCCGGCATACGGGCTATGGATGACACAACAGCCTCCTATCCAATGGGTACCGGGTTCATTTTCTCCTGTGGCAATGCAGAGGCAACATGAAGCTGGCCACTCACCATAATATGGTGTACAGCAGTAGGCTGATTTTAAATAAGCACAGAAAAAACTTTACATTACCTCATAGAAAACGCACTGCGTCTCAGTTACAAAACCAGTCGGTTAATGCTAGTTACAGAAATTGGCAAGTAATCGATCTCTATTGTGAAAATCATATGAGGCACACAAATATACGTCGTGGGAAAATTAAAAGGTTTGTAATATGAAGGTGGGTGGTACTGTGCCATTAGTTGCCCTACAGCTGTCGGATGAGGCAAACAACTGTGCTACAGTGTTCAAATGTTTCATTCAGATGTGGGAAATTTCTACAGGCACACAGCCACAAGTGTTGCCCCTGACAAGATGTGTTTAGGCATCAAGCCACACCTCGTGCGTACACAGAGCTTGGCATTCGCGGCACGCGAACAAATGCACACACACACACAAACACACACACACTAATATGATGGAAAGAACGCTACACGTGCCTATAAGAAGTAGAAGTACCCGTTCTTCGTCTGGGAAATTGTTGCTTTCGTGTCAGTACTACACTTCGCAGTAAGTAAAGCCTTAAAATTGAGTACAATCTAATTAAGAAATTAAAGTTTGGCCTCGTCAAGTATCTAAGAAAACAGACTAAAACTGAGGATTCTTATCGTATCTGAAAATTGTGCGACAGTACTTGCATATCGTTCTAGCAGAAGTGGATATAGTACATACTGCTACGAGCATGGAGCAAAATAATTTCATATCTTCTTGTGTTCTGTCATCCGGCGTGCGAAACAAGAAAGGAAAAACCACATTTTTACCAAGTTAGCTCAGACGGTAACGCTTCCTTGTGGTATCCCGTGGTGTGTCCTCAATGAATCTCAGCGGAGACACAATGCTGGGGTCTCACCTGGTATTTCTCGGCTTCTCCAGGCAATTATCGGAATACTGCTCCAAATTAGGCCCAGACCACTCATTCTACATCACGTGCAATTCATTCTTCACTGTCACCACACTACACGGATGATGTCTTATGTGAGAACTCTCATCCACAGTTCACTCAGACCGTCTCGCGTGACGGCAGACAGCGCAGCAAACATACGGGAAGTAGTTAAAGCATTTGAGGTACATTTATCTGCTTCAGCACATAGTCCACTGTTAGGAGGCTGTGAACACGTCAAAGAACCTTCAATTCACATAGGATGAGAGTTTTTGTTGTGGCGACATCATCTTTTCAGGAGGGAATCTGTTCCCAGAAGTTCCTTACGGAGAGGGGTCACCCGAAAATGTTACATCAAGAAGCAAGGAACTGATTATGGCAAATAAAGTATTCGAGTAAAAGAACAAACCACATTTGTTCAGTTTAACAGCACAAGTTTATGTAATAAATTAATATCATACAAATGTATATTTTACATTACGTATTAGTATCATATTTTAACACCACAAAAAGAGGGAAAGTAAGAAGGGGCCCCTTAGATTTCTATTGTATCTTCCTGCATATGTTCTTGTGTTGACATGCCTGAGGACGGTCTAAGTACAGACCGAAACATGTAGATAAATGCTAGGGCAATTTAATTGATTAAATATATTTGTGTTGTGTTAGACTGAACAAATGCGGTTTGTTAACAGCAAACACGAGATGGCAGAAGAGTCTACTGCTAACTTGAATCGTCGCTAACACGTAGCTGTAACTTAAAAGCATACAGGAAAGACAAGAGTAGGGAAATACAGAGTGGTCTGTCGAAATTGCATACAGAGCAACTTCTGACGCACGCCGATGGGTTGACACAAAATAACAACGCCCTACAAAATATCGTGATGAGCCAAGCAGATGGACGAACGGGTGGAGACAGATGTGAACACTGAGTATCGCCTAAAAGTCGTAGCGAGGGCGGGAAGACCTCTGCGCTGTAGGAGTGGACTTGGTCTCCATTCACTACGGCTGCTGAGGAGACAAGCCACAGAAACCAGCATCCTTACAATGCCTTGACACCACAGTAATAACACTTTAAAGCAGAGTAGTAGATATCCGCAGTGCCTACTTTAAAGTTAACGAGCGCTGCATTTTGCACACGGTACTTAGTGTGAATCTTACAACAAAGAGTAAGTACATCCTATCCAGTTGCTGTTAATGGAGAAGCAATGTGTGATTTGGCAGGAAAAGAATATTAATACGACAAATACATTTCATAATTCAAAGATGTAAAATATCGTAATAACACATTCCTAAAGGAACGTAGATTGAGGGTGTTCGAGAACAGAATGCTGAGGAGAATATTAAGGCCTAAGAAGGATTAGGTAGCGGGGGAGGGGAGACACTGCGTAACGAGGAGATTTATGATCTGTTCTCCTCACCAAATACTATTCGGGTGATGACATCAAGAATGAAATGGTCAGGACATGTAGCTCGTATGGGTGACAGGAGAGGTACACACAGGGTATTGGTTGGGAGTCCTGAGGGAACCTAGAAGACCTAGCGTAGATGGATGCGTAATATTAAAATGGATCTTCAAGAAGTGGGATGGGGCCATGGGCTGGATTGTTCTAGCTCAGGATGAGGACAGGTGGCGGACTCTTGTGAATGCGGTAACGAAAATTAGGGTTCCATAAAATGCGGGAAATTTCTTGACTACCTGAGGACCTGTTAGCTTCTCAAGAAGGACTCTGCTCCATGGAGTTCGTCAGTTCGAAAAATTACGACAAGACATACCTTATTTAATCACTATCCTATTTAACAGTACACCAAATCCGTGAAAGTTGACAGTTCCTCAGCATTCAAAAACGTTCCCGCCTTTTTGAAACATGAATATTAATTACCATCTTCACAAGATAGCCACTGCGCAATATCCTCAGGCAGACTAATCTAGAGGCTACTCTAGGCCAGCCTTCTGAATTATTATCCCGTGCAGTCTGCCAGACGGTCACAAATTTCAAACACACTACAACCACCTCACATCAAGCTTCTCCAATAATAATAATAATAATTTCAAACACATAAGCCTACCTGTGAGTTAATATTACCTCAGTCCTAAGATACCAAACCATCCGGATGGAGACACCACATTTCCACGAAATCGTGGCGCCCTCCTGTCACACAACGCTTCAACAGTCGAAAAGGTCACAATATAGATATTCACCGCCATGAAAATCCCCAGTCTTACACAGATATACCCCAAACCTATTTCTAAAGGATTCACATCCCTATTATCCTCCCAACTACAGAGGATGGACTACATAATGGAAACAGTTGTGAAAGATACACATTTCTTTATTAATACGAAGTTGGGCCACCATTTGCTTGTAATACATCTTGCATCCTTGGAATAGAAGCAGATAAGTTCTGAATAGTCTCTAGCGGAATTTTGTACAACTCTGCATAAAGAACATCTTGCTGATTCAGAGATAATGGACTAGGGGTCTGCTTCTCACCCTACTCTCTAAAACTGACCACAGCGGCCCGACGGTATTAAAGTCTGGCGAATGTGCTGGCCAGGGAAGGTGTTGAAGTGCATCTTCATGCTCCTTAGACCAAGACTGAACACTTCTGGCTGTGCGAACGGGCCAATTGTAATCTTAAAAAATTGCATTATTGCTAGGAAACAACATCTGGACCATAGGATGCACCTGGTTACCTAAAATGTCCACGTAGTCACTGGCAGTAATTCACCATTTAGAGTAATTCTGGGACCAGCCGAACACCAAGTTGTTGCTACCCAAATCATCACAGATCCGCCTCTATGTTTCACAATTGGAACCAGGCATTCAGGATTATGGGCTTCCTTGGGCATGCTCCAAACTTATAGCCGATCTGATGTTGGTAACAATGTGAAAGACAACTCATCTGACCATATTACGTATTTCCCATCATCAGACGTCCAGGTTTTATGATCGTCACACCATCTTTTTCGCCTTTTAGAGTTGTTTTCAGTAATCAAAAGATTCACAATTGCAGCTGTACCGGGGATGTTGGATTTGTGAAGCTCTCGTCGGACATTTTTTTTGTAGAAACAGGGTTTTCAGATGAATAATGAGTTCTGCTGTCACCTTTGCTGCAGCAGTTCTATAATTTTTAGACACAATCCTCTTCAATGTACGGCGATATCGTTCACTTAGATTTGGTTTTCGGCCACTATTCCTCGTAGCTGATTATGTCTTCCCATGATTTGTGTTTGCCTGCGTAACCTCGGAGACTGCTGCTCTGGATACACCTAATAAAGTAAGTTTTAGTTACAGATGCTCCAACTAAACGCGCATCAACAATCTGTCCTCTTTGAAAATCTGACAAGTCTCCCATTTTGCAGTAATTTCATACGAACTGTTAAAAAACACAGTCTGTAATGCATTGACACTGTCAATACACAGCGTAAAAAAAAACAAACGAATAACGAAAGATCTCACAATTAACGTTCTTACAGAACAGCCAACACAAATAGTTTTATTCCTATACTGTCTAGTGTTTCCATTATTTTGTCCATCCCCTGTAGGTTTAGAATTCTCAAGGGCTTTGACCTTTTCCTGAACGCCTGCTATCCTCCCCTAAAATTTTTAAAAATTTTATCAGGCAGAAAGTCAAATTTTATTTCCCGCCTTTTTTGGAATCTGAAGGCTCATTACGTTATTCACAAACGCTGGCCACTAGATCCTCCTCTAGACAAGATCAGTGCGGTCCAAACACTCATATCCTACTTCCTTGTAATCTGCTTCAATATTAGCGTCCCACCTAACCTGTGGTCTTCCTTATTCTCTATTTCTACCCCGGAAGACTGCCATCCTCACGAATGTTCTAGTGACCTTCCTCAGTCACTCCAACGATAAAGAAATTTAAGACTTCTATAGAACTCTAAGGTTCAAACAGGCCGCTGCTGGGGCCTTTCCTTAACCAGACGAATCCAATGGACACACATCCACCTCCGATTTCTATCTATTTTTATATATAAATACAAACTCCTAAACAGATGCAGTCAGCATGTCTATAGATGAATCTTCTTAATGTGTGGCGCCGCTGTGCTGCTTGCTGGCATCAATGGGCGTGGAAGTGACTTTTGGGAGGCGGTGAGAAAGGAAAGACTTATTTAAAATTCAGATTTACCTTCTCATAAAAGGCTTCGTTCATGTGTGTGTGACTAGAACACTTGGGATTACATTTAACGAAAAACAAGTTTTGTGTCATTAGTTTGTCATGCGAGGAAAGAGCAACTTTGTTATAAGCTACCATAAGATTCAGGTTCTCCTAATAAAAGATCGGCAGTGTAATGGAGGTCTTCAGGGCACAACGTTGGTAACAATTTTGTTGCTTGGTTTCATTAATAATAACAATAACAATAATAATATACTTTAATATAATAATATAATTTAACATGTGCAAGGAAATAGGAGTAAAATTAGACAACGAACACTGGTATGTGCATGTACCAAAATTAGAAACAATCCCTAAAAAGAAGGGAACCATATTATGGAAACAATAAGTGCAAACTTAAATTAATAACCCCAATAATAAACCGGACATCATAATCCGTGATAATGAAAAAGGAACATGCGTGTTACTAGACGTCGCAATTGCAGAGACAAATGTGATCAAGAAGGAAGCTGAGAATATCCTAAAATATACATAGCTTACAATAGAAATACAGCGCACGTGGAACCTGAAAACAAAAGTGATACCAGTAATTATAGGGAAAACTGAAGCCACTTCAAAATCATTCAGAAAATTCCTGAGCAACACAAGCACAGTACCAAGGAACTAAAAAAAAAAACGCCATTTTGGAAACAACACAAGTACTTCGGAAAGTACTGACGTAAAAGTGCAAAACATTTGCCATGGGAAATAGCATGTCGTGTAGCATAAACTGTAAATACAAAATGGATTGAAAACTGTAAATTGTGAGTGGTATAAATAAAGATGATAATTAATAATAATAATAATTAATCGCTTGCTACTGTTACTAAACTACAGATTCTGTCTGCGGTACATACGTCCAGCATGAAGTTTTGTATCGTAGACATGTTACAAACTGTCCAATTACTACACACCCAAGGACCCTGTGTCACACCAAAGATAGCAACACAGCTGCTAGATTTGCATACATCGCATGTGGAGTTTTGCTAAAATATTCATAGACAAGGTACAAACAACATTTCTGTGTGGGCATGGTTAGGGTCAACCACCGCACCAAATTTCAAGTAGCTGGTTCCAGTGGTTCACTAGTCATCACCACCAAGCTTAAGCACGGCCGTCATTTCTTCATTCTTCACTCTCCCAATATCACCCTCATAACAGCTGTATATTTTACGAAGATCTGTTATCATATGTCATGTTGGGATCTAAGACACGGTGATGCTTGTGTTCTCACCGGCTCAAAATTTCGCGCTAGCGCGTTTCATTAATACTGATTGCAAGAAATTAGGAAGTATAGCGTTGAGTGGCCCTCCAATTGCATTAGGTTCATACCCAGGTTCCTGGAAAACGTTCAATTGGTTTAGAAGTAGAAATTGGAGGATACACATACACGCACACAGTATGGCCATTGCATACGCTCAGGGCTGCTAAGAATTCATTTCCTACCTCACAGTTTACAGCGTTTCCATTACAAACACCAATTAGTTAAGGCAATTAAGGAAAATAATCGCAGTTCACTGTAGGAATCGTAGGTAAAATATATCAGTAACTACACCGCACATTATTCTCAAGTTACACACGTGGTGTGATCAGTTACCACATTGCTTAAAAATGTTAGATACATTTCCCTTGACTTATATTTATATTGTTTAGGCATAACAACAACTCAAGCTAGCCACAGTGTGAAGGAAGAGGTTTAAAACGATGTGTTGGTGTGCGTCCATACGTTCATAATGAAAAATATGCGTTGATGATTTAACAAACATTCCTGATTTAAAATGATGTGTTAATATGTTCGCAAGCAGTAATAATTTAAAATGATGTGTTACTGTATTATCAAAACGTTAATGTTATAAAACGAGATGCTGGCGTTTCACAAAACGTCAATAATTTAAAACGATACGCTGATGTGTTCCCAAACTTTAATAATTCAAACGATGTGCTGGTGTTTTCGCAAACGTCAATGAGAAAAAAAAAATGTGCTGCTGTGAACTCAAAGTTTGGTGATTTAAAACGAAGTGTTTGTTTGTGTGTTCCAAAACGTTAATTATTTCAAGTATAACTTCGACTTCAACAAATTTAACGAGCTGCAATTTTCTCATGGATGTTTCACACATAAGAATTACAATTACAGTAGCTTATTCTGGGTTGTGGTGAGCTTGCTAAACTTTATACATAAAGTTAGCTTTAGGCAGCAATCGTGGAAGGAAACAGGAACAGATCAACAGACTGCGGGAAATTTGATCTAAGAGTTTAGAATGAGTGGCTGGGGATTGGATGTTTTCTGAATGATACCAGCCTAAATCACAGTGGCAGCTCTATGTATCAACTGTTTTAACATAAAGAAACACTGCATTTTACGTACACATTGCATTTAAGCGTTTCGTATAATTCTCACATTAACAGAGCTTATTTCCCTAAGCGGCTGATCATTGTAATGGAGATGCAACGCGCTTACTGTAAGCCAGAAAATAAAACTGCTAATGTTACTTCAATGCAAGGGATAGCGTAGTCGGTACAGCGACTCGCTACGGCCTGGATAGTCCGGAGGTGTATCAGCGTTGGGGAAGAGATTTTCCGTATCCGTTCAGACCGTCCCCGAGTCTCACCCGACCTCGTGTACAATGAGTACCAGGTCTCTTTTCCGGGGGTAAAGCGGCCAGGGCGTGGCGCTAACCACCTACCCCCAATAGCGCCTAGGGTGAAGAATGGGTAGAGCAATAAGTCTAGTCCCCTGTGTCTTCATGAAACGTTGTACGGACAGCATTACCTTTATTTAAATGCAAGACCTACTTGATGCCTGAAATGGTTAACACAGCACAGAACAGTTCAGAAATAGGTAATATTGAGGCATAATAGCCTAAATGGCGGATTATCATATAAAATGTATATAGTCTTCATGTACATATAAAAACCGTACATACTATATTACGTTGTTTTCCTGAAAGGGCTCATTTGTTATTGACAAATAAGTCGTTATTTCGTCACACAGTGAGGACCGTTTGTACGGTGGTAAACTTCGCAGATAAGCAGCTAGAATCCCAAACGACGACATCATGTTAGATTTCCAGTCTATCTAAGACGGGGGGAGGGTGGGCGGGGGGGGGAGGCAAAGCGTAATAGGCTTCATATTTAGCCCGCCTAATGGCGATATTTATGTAGGTCTTGTATTAATACAATTTAATTTCTCATACACAGTACATTAATTTTATCTACGACTGGATGTACGAAAATCGAGTAAGCAAATTTCGATCTCTCATCTTCTGTTGGAACACTCTTATTCCGTTCTCTAGGACATATCTTATATTGTTATCTACCGACTGGAAACAGAACTCGTTTTTTCGAACCCCACTCACAACATACCTGTACGGCATATTTGTGTTTTTGCTGTTCTGTGCAGGTAGCAGCCTTACGACCAGTCGATCCCCGTCAAACAAGTCCTACTAAATGTCTGGAAATAAGATTCTTGAACCCGGAGAGCGGAAAGCATAGGCCACAGTTGCAAACATAGTCAAACGGGAAAATAATCAGATTATCTGAATAGGATCGCGCACAAAATGAACGGCGAAATAAGTACTTGGATGTCATCTAACCACGATTTTTCCTGTACTGTTTTCGTAAAACACTGCGCTGTCGTTAACCTTAAGGAAAAGTGCCCCAAATTTCGCAGCCATTTTGAAAAAGTCAAATTCCGAAAAGATAGTATAATGAAAATGTGCATTTGAATAAATATATTCCTAGGTGGCAGTACTTCTGTCTTCATGATAGTACTTGTGGAAATGTTCGGATTTTAACCCTTTTATGAGGCACCAAAGAACAGGGTGGGCGAAATTAGGAATACTGTGATCCTAATTCCTTCTGCATACCGACTTCCAGGAGTACCGCCTGATCCTTGCACAAATTGATCAGAAACCTTTGTGATTATGAGTATAAAGAAACCGCGCAACAAAAGGACCAAAAACAATCAGAGCTTATGGATATTAAATAGAGTGTAAACATTCTTCAGTGTAAAACCTTTGGCTGTTGCTGCAGATATTGGCTGTGGCTCGCGCACACGTAGCTGCGACTGTCAGCGCATAAATTTATAAAGCTATTCCCATTTAGCTATTCTGTCCCTGTTAGAAAATGGGTGGAAAATGCCTTTCTTAATGCACAATCGAATTCCACCCTCTTGACATCCTTAACAGTATGGCCAAAATTTTTGTTTTTATAAAAAGACTTTAAGAAATTTTGCAGTTTCAAAGACCTCAGGCAAGGCAGTTTTCCTATAAAAATTTTCAGTATTTCGTTCTTTACCGTTAACTTTGTTTTCAGGGTTGATTTTGTTACTTAAAATAATTTAGAGGTTCGGAAAATTCCATCTCCTTCTTCCTATCAGTTATTATTTCCCTTACGGTGCTTTTTTTTCCCGAATAGTTTCTTTGGATCCACTTCTTACGATAATTATTGAAGATAAATGTGACACACAGAATAAACCGAATTTCGCACAAATACTTTCTAGGCGAGTTTGGGCAGATATAATTGTGATGTAATACAGTGGAATTTACCAGTTAATAATGGCAAGAACAGCTGAATGCTTAAAATGTGCACGGCCACATTACATTTGTAGTATACGAGTAGCAAATACCTCCTAGTGCTACGTACAATTCATATTCCAAATTCTCATAAAACAGATTACTGCGAAGTACGCCTATATGAAGCCAAATAAAAACGCTTTTCACCAGAACAAAAACTGTCTTCCACTCTTGCTGTCACTGGACTGACAAACGAATAAAGTTCTACATCCTATAGAAGAAGCTGAATTACTTGTCGTTAGAGAGATCAGCGTTTCGTTCATTCATTCCGTAGTCTGTTTTACGACAGGTCAATTGCCTCTTCCAAAGCGAGTTCTCCAGACATTGTGATCTAGTGCTTCCTCTTTTAATTTCCAGTATCCACTTTTTTCCTTAGGGTGACCCAGTATATGCTTACATTTTCTTTCTCGTCTTCCCATCACCACTATTCTTCCCTTTATCAGCGTTAACTGGCAATAACAGCTCGATGTGCGACAGTCAGCTTATATGCGAGATTAGGAATTGTCTGAAATTACGATGATTCTGGTAATGATGGTTACGATAATTCGCAGCCTTGGTACGGTGAGCTCTTGCACGGACAGGACCTGTGCCAGGCTCGGCACTACAATTAGGGTTCTGGTGTTGAAATATTTGAGTAATATGTGTACAAACCGAGCAAGAACTCCTGCCTAAATTTTTCAGCTAGCCAAAATATCCACAATTTGTCGAACCACCATTCATGTTCGCAAATAAGGCTAAAGCTGAAATCAATGGTACTGCATTGTATGAGTCGCAACAATGCAAGTGTTGTAACACAGTGACCTTCCTTAAAGCCATATTGATCTTCTCTGATTCGCATTCAAGTCTATAGTTAAGAAGTTGGTAGATTTAATAAACTGGTCGTGAGTGTCCTGTGTAGTTAAGTATGTAAGAATAAAACCTTGCGTATTTATATCTTCATTACTACGGTCGTCACCACCATTTTTCTGGTACTCTAATGAATAAATAAAAAAATCATCATAACCTTTTTACATTTTGTAAATTACATACCGATATACACAACAAGGCATACCGATATTTTTTAACGGTCGAAGAGCCTAATTAGGAACATTATTATTATTATTATTATTATTATTGTTGTTGTTGTTGTTGAAAGAGTCGGTACAGTGACTAGGCTACGGCTGGACGTGCAAGGGGTCGTGGTTCGGTTTCAGTTACGGCAAGACATTTAAATTCCTGTTTTCCAAAATGTCCAGACCAGTTCTGCGATCGATCGGGAAAATCAAGATGTGAGAAGCTGACCAGTCGTCACCATATAATGCCAAGGTTAAGAATGAGTGGAGTTATACATCCACTTTCCCTTACGCTTTCATAGCGTGCACAGGTACAAGTTTGACGTTATTATTATAAAATGAAGTTTAATATTCCCACGGGAAAGCCAAGAAACGTTTACAGTATAAAATATTATATCCTGATTTCATATACTGAATAGTCCTACCCACGGTCCACTGAGTTGTAACACAGTGTTTCATGCCAGGTGCATCCTATCGCCTAGTATGAACATACTACATTGCGTCCGTCTTCATGGTGAAGAGGGGAAAACAGCAGTTCGCCTCCGAAAACTGGCACCCACCTACAGACCACATGGTGTGGTAAGTAAAAATGCCACCATACGAATCCTACGCATAACGAAATGTAACATAGTTTTCCAACTGACTGGCTAATAAATTAAAAAAAATAAAATAAAAAAAAGAAGCATGTTTCTGCGATGAATTACTTTGCCTCGGTGGACCCCCTACCAATTATTCTCGCTACGTCAACGTGCGTTGTTTTCATCTGCGAACTTTGAACACGAAGCTCGGATGTCTGCCAGGAAGTCATCACATTGCTACAAATACAGGCAGATCTAACTTCGCGTGCCTTTGAATTTCTCTGTAGCAGTGTTTACCTGCCTGCTGGGATGGAATGACAACAGACACCAGTTGTATATCTATCTGTATTCGTATAATCTCCATACGGGTACGAGTCACAAGAGAGAATCATTTAGAGCTGTTTTTACATATTCTCTGTTATCGTTTTCGGTTTAAAGGCTCTATTCACTACTAATGGCAAATGAAAAAGTAGTACTTTATATAAAATATGTTCTTTCGTAATAAAAATGAATCCGCTTATTTCAGAGAACGAGAGATTGTAAATCTCGACAAAAATTGCAAGAAAAAACATAAATATTGAAAATGTAATAACAAAAAAATTTAAAAACCCTATTTCTAACTTACATTTTGTATACAATATTAAAAGTAAGGTTTGCGCCAAACACTACCTATAATTGTGTACATTCTCCGTACACAATGCACCTAATCTTTCTATAGTAGCTTATTTTAGGTGACATTCACGACTCTCTCAGCAACTTGCAGCGTCGGATGATAGGTCTGGGAAACAATAAATTGGAAACGGTGGCCGAATTTAAGTTCCTAGCACAGAATTGATCTGCAGGGACTGAGAGCACGAGGAATAGCATCAGTACGGACAGCCAGTCTTCGCGCCTATGTCTAAGTCTGGGACCTGCTGAAGTTCGGAGTGCTGCCATTCGACTACGGCATTCGGTCCACAAATTCTGCTTCCATCATTATCATGATTAATCTTCAACAGTCTATTCATCATTATCACGACCACCGTAATCAATCTATGGACTTCGTCTTATCTACTTTGCTGATGGCAGTGAATGTAGTGGTCCAGAAAAGGGATGGGCTCGAGATTCAAATTCATCCACGTCGAAGATATTTCTACAATTATATCCCCTCTAATAACAAGCATTTACAAATCATGATTCGCAGTGTGACAAAGTTATGCTGCATTTTTAGCTGCATAACAATTGTAGCCGGCAGCCTGATTGTAATTACTTGCCTTGTTTGCGTTTAGTTTTTAATTAATTTATTTGAATATTCTGAATTATTGCCAAGTGTCACTGAATTCACATAATAAAAAGTTAATTTGATGCTGACAGCCGGTAGGAAAGTTTCTGGCTCATCATCAGCTCCCCCAGGCCATCTACGTTCTGCAGTTCGTTTTAATCCTGTAAAAACTAGTAATTATATGTATTACCTGCTAAAACATTACGAAACTCAGCAGTTTGCCACACAGTGTATTTACACGTTCTGTACGGTTCTCACAATACAGAGAGAACATTTCCCTAAACAAGTTTAAACCAGTGATCTCTGCAACTGAGACGTACAGTATTCTCTGTGATGTAGGTACTGAAGTTTTATACGTAATTCCCATAAATATCAGAAGTGTTAAAATAGTCCTAAATAACAGATATACGAGTATAGCAGAACTCAGTTCTCAGCTCTCGGAAATCTCTGCATTTGCATTTAAAGACCAGTCGGTTACGAAATCATTTTTTCTTTATTGTGTGAAATGGACACAACGCAGAGATACACTATGAGGGCAGAATGCAGAGATTCTGTGTGTTACAGCAGATGGTACATAGTTGACAGTGTGTCTTAAAGTGTTGTAGTTCAACAAACATGTTATCCGTGGTTAAAAATAAAAGTTTTCTTAATCTGGTACAAAGACGAACCACATCTTAATATGAAATCTGGTTTATAGACTGCTAATTACGATACAACCACCTTGATTTAGCATATATACAAGTGATGCCATCCGTAAAAATTACTCGTCCAACCTCCCCCCTCGTTTCGACCCGTCTTGCTCTTTCTTTCTCCGTCAACTCTTGCAACATTATTTCGTCAAACACCGTTTTCCATAAATTGTCCTTCTATCCCACTTCACCGCTTGTCCTCTTTCTCTCATCCCTTCCCTCCAGCAGCATACATACATACGTACGTGCATGTGTGTATACATACATACATACATACTATCATGCTGCTGTTGTATATACAAGGCCTCTGACTGCGGTGCAAAAACTCAATTGAAGCAAAAACAAAACTTTACAGATGGATGAAGCGTTAACAAATGACTAGCGCTTAGAGCTGGCGCTTGAGTTCGCTCTCTCTTTCTCGCTTTTCGTGGGATGGGTGTTTCCATGGTAACGAACTCCCTTCTCCCATCATTTTCTCTTTGATATATCATGTAACATAACCCCACAAACGATGAGGAGGCAGCAACCCACCAAACTGAACGTACGAACAAATCGATCAATCGCCATCCATCCAAAGCAAAGCGCACGCAGTAAGCGAGTTTAATTCGCTAGTAAACCGCCAGAGGGGAGCAGTGAATCATGTGTCCCGGCCAGAAAACACGAGCCAATGGGATTAATAATTAAAACAGCCGATGGCATGTCCCTACACGTACCGTACAGAGAACACAGAAGGCTATGGGTGTACTGGAGCTACTGTTTATCGATAATAACCAGTGGCTGTCGCAAATTGCTACTATAGAGGCAATGTGGAAACTCAACTGGATATTGCAGAGTGATTTTGTGAATAAGGGAGAGGGGGAAAAATTCATTATAAAATCAGTCAATGTGCTTTGAACACCCGTTAAATCGTGCGTGATCGAGATTAAGGTCTGTACAAAAGGAATGAAAGATAGCGCTGTCTACTTTGAGTTATTGTATTTATATATTTTTTAAGCCCTTGAAGCACTCATTTGGATTTTCTAGTTCCAGAATTGTGCATTAAAGTTCCGCTGGCCACAACATTTTACGGCACTGAATACACGGACCTATCAACGATACAATCAGAATTCAAAGCAGCGCCTAATGACTAAAATATACGGAATGCCGACATGATAAAGACAAAAGAAGGCAATGAACAAATAATGCAAATATAGGTAGACTTCGCAACAGGTATAATGTTTATTATTCATTAAACATTTTAAAATTCAGTGCCACCTTCATTGTCAAAAAAATCTGCACTTATTCCACACGATTTATTTACGTGTTTCACATGACTTTCAAAATAAGAGCGATTACTTCCATACACAGTTACTTTTTGTAATAGGCAAGCAGCGTGCTCACTGGAAACTTAATTTTCATATCCTATTATATTTAGATGGTTTTAAAGCTTCGGAGATTTGAATGAAACACGTTCCTAACTAATAATTCTCCAAATCGGGATTTGGATTTGGTAAACATCCCGCATGTGTTAAAATTGTCTCGGTGTTCTTTAGTTTATGAAATAGACGGGTACGGACTTATATACAGTTCATCTAGTTACCAATGTATTTGGAAGAGTCAAATCTGTCACAATAATGCCGCGGCCTAATCTAAGGTACCCAGCATATTGTAGGAGATACAGATAAAAACCTAGTTAAAATTAAAAATAATTGGATTCCGGAATCGATTCTTGAAACCTGAGTAATGAGAATGCCCTGGAAGACGAACTCACTCGGCGGTTTACGGTTTCGCCACATCAGTTCCCAGACGGAGCACGAGAACAAAACAGACGTCAAACCTAGTGGCCAATGACGCCAGCACTAATGGCCTGAATAATGTTAAACCCGAAAGGCTGAATTACACATTGACAATAATGTAATTACACAATATAAACCAACAAACTGCACTTTTTCTAAATTAATATTTTAATTTTTAATTACCTACCTACCTACAAGACTGCTTATACAGATGCATATAAAACACACAATACCATACCCGTACATAAAACCGTCTTCCTGAAGATGAACCTTCGGTTTCGAAGCAGGTAGAATATATAAAAAATTAAAATACTAATTTTTAAAAGCCGCATTTTGTTCGTTTATAGTGCATAATTATATTACAATGCAAAGTACAAACAACATGAAATTGGCAATAGTGGAGTTACAATGTACAAAGTGAGGCAATATAGCAGTTCTGGTACGTTCGTTTAATTTATTTAATTACGTTGAAATCCTCAAACACAAGGAAAAAGTGCATTTGACATTCAATTTGCGCTTCCCATTTCTCCTGAACTTCTCCCCAGAAACCCTTTGCTCTTGAGACTCAACTTCACTCAGGAACACACGAAAATCAGTGTCGGATCAACTAACAGATTCTTTCTGTGAATACTCAAGTGCTGGACAACTATCACGCTTGAAACTGAAGAATTAGACTATCGGCCTGGAACTTCCCTCGATCACTTCTCTTCATGCTTCATGCTTCGAAGTATAATTTGTGTGGAGAAATAACAACAAAGCAAACGAAACAGGGAAGCATATCTTTCAGTCTCAAATCCGTCCCTTAAAAAAGTAAACACTGCGCCGCGTCCTGGAGTTTAAAGAGGAAACAATGGGCAATTCCCGATTCTGACCCTGCGGCTAAGAAAGGGTCCTAGGATTTAGAGCCCAGTCTCCCTCCGTCGAAGCGCAATATTGAAACCACAAGAGAAGGACAGGGGAAAGGGACTATTTTAAACACACAACGTGGTTTTCTTCCGTTCCTCCTAATACATGCCAGAATGTTGCCTTCGGGTAAGGTGCTGAGACATCTCAACAAACAGCAAAAGAGCGGAATTTGAGCCAGACGCATTATAAGACATACAACAAATTTCCGAGTAGTCGAGTGAATATTATTCTTTTCCCTACTACTTCAAAGACCAGACCGACTATCAGTCAGATGTTAAAATATTTCTGTATTTTATGGAACCCGAATGCTCATGGGTACACTGAACAAGAGGCTTGATCATCGAAACATATAACGAATCCAGTTCAAAACCCCACACCTCATTTCTTCAAGATGCATT
>Ga0209629_10000583_pt1 | contig 20406 bp, 15 predicted proteins | sample TergutCu122P5_FD_187286 | JGI IMG/M metagenome (GOLD analysis project Ga0209629, IMG submission 187286) | Cubitermes ugandensis P5 segment gut microbial communities from Kakamega Forest, Kenya - Cu122 P5 (SPAdes) (version 2) | ecosystem: Host-associated > Arthropoda: Insects > Digestive system...
ACTTTTTTTTCCGTATTTTGCATAAAAATAATAAGTTTATTGAAATCGTTTTCAATAAACTTACTATAATATATTGATATACACAAATTTATACTATGTTCTACCAACTATTTTTGGCATATATACCTAAAAATTTGGTAAGAGTTTTTTATTTATTTCTTTTATCAATAAATTTTATCGGTTTGCGGCTCAAATCGGGGAAAATTATTTTGCGCAAATCATCTGCACTGCAAATTTCAACTTCGGGTGCAACACGGATTTTTGCTCGAAAACGGTCTTTTAGTTCTTTTACCGTCTCATCAGCAGTTTTTTCCGCTTTAACTGCCACTTTTACAAGGATTTCATCATTTCCGTTTTCGTCCGTATCAACTTCAACCAAGTAATTTTCTACGTATGAAGTATTGTCTAAAACATCGTAAATTGCTGGCGGATAAAGTGTTGTGCCTTTAAATTTTAACAAATGATTTGCCCGCCCGACAACAGGCGAAATCCGCATCGAATTTCTGCCGCAGCGGCATTTTTCCGTATGAAAACTTACCAAATCGCCTGTTTTAAACCTCAAAAGCGGCATTCCTTCCACGCCAAGTGTTGTAATAACAAGTTCGCCAACCTCGCCGTCGGTTACGATATTTCCCTCACTGTCAATCACTTCGCAAATAATCAGTTCGGGATGATGATGCCCACCGCATCCAAATTCACATTCGGCAAAAGTAGTCGCCATTTCGGTTGAGGCGTAAGTAGAAAAAAGTTCAATATCCCATTTTTCTTTAATTCTTTTTCCCAAAAGATTCAAAGAAAAATCCTGTGCTCGCAGGTTTTCGCCGATACAAACGACTTTTTTTATACTCGAATTGCGGTAATCAATCCCGTGTTCTTCGGCGTATTTTATAATATGCAAAATAAAAGACGGCACACACATAATTGTATTCGGTTTTATACGTTCAATCGTATCCCATTGCAATTCCGGAATGCCGTTTCCCACGCGCACAATGCCCGCCCCGAGCGCACGAAGTCCAAGAAAATACGCCAAGCCAGCCATAAAACGTTTATCAATAGTCGTCATAAGTTGCACAATATCAGACGGTTTTACACCGGCACATTCAAAAGAAATTTTTTCGTTGTAGGCAAGGCGGTCGAGGTCTTTGTCGGTCATTGCAAAGGTTACGGGGTCGCCCAAAGTGCCGGAAGTTGTGATAAAATCAATGATTTTTTCACGCCGAACGCACAAAAAATCATTGTTGTACAACTGTAAATCCTGCTTTATGGTAAATGGAATCTGCTGTAAATCAGACAAATACCTAATTTTATCAATATTTATTTTATTTTTCATAAATAAATTTTGATAAAACGGCGAGTGTGCCTGCAAATATTGCAAAGCAATTTTAAGTTTTTCTTCCTGAAAAATTTTTATTTCGTTTTGAGAACAAAATTCAATGTTCATATTTTTTTGTAAAATTTTTACAAAAGTATAAATTTTTTATTATTCATAAAAAAAACGAAGTACATAATTTTAATAAAGCACTTCGTTATTTTTCCCGCTCGCGCCGATTTGTAATCGGTGCGTAGCTTTTAGGCACGGATTGCAAATCCGCTCCAGCAGGTAAGAAAAAAAATTGTTTAAGCAGGCATCGCAAAAAAAGCGGTGCCTGTTTTTGTGTTTCTCTGTGATACTCTGTGTCTGTGGCTCTCTGTGATATTAAAAATTACACTGAGTTACACAGAGGATTCACAGAGATTCACAGAGTATTTTAAAAAAGTTTAGATTGCACGCAATGACAATATGGATGTTAAAAAAACATTCTGAAAACTGATAACTGAAATCTGAAAACTTTTTCGTACTTTTGCAGAAAATTATTATTACACTTAAATTTCGCAATTTTTTAAATATTCTAAAGAAAAATTAAGCGTTTTCTTTTTCAAATTCCTGCATACAATCAACTAATGCCTGTACGCTTTCTATTGGGCAAGCGTTGTAGATTGATGCGCGGAAACCGCCAACAGAGCGGTGCCCCTTAATTCCTACCATTCCACGTGCTTTGGCAAATGCCATAAAGTCCGCCTCTTTTTCTTTGTAATTTTCACTCATTACAAAGCAAACATTCATTATAGAGCGGTCTTCTTTTGCGGCTGTGCCAACAAACATTGGGTTTCTATCTATCTCATTATAAAGCAGTTGCGCCTTTGCATTATTGATGCGGTTCATCTCTTTTACACCGCCCAAACTTTTTACCCATTTCAATGTTTCGTACATCACAAAAATAGAGAAAACAGGCGGTGTATTGAACATAGAGTCCTCGTCGATATGTGTGCGGTAATCAACCATTGTAGGCAATTTTCTATCAATTTTGCCCAAAATATCTTCGCGCACAATCACAAAAGTTACGCCGGCAGGACCAACATTTTTCTGCGCTCCGCCGTAAATCAAATCGTATTTAGACACATCAACAGGACGGCTCATTATATCGGAAGACATATCAGCAACAAGCATTATCGGACTGTCGATATCTTCTTTGATTTCAGTACCGTAGATGGTGTTGTTGGTTGTAATGTGGAAATAATCGGCGTCTAACGGAATGTTGTAATTTTTCGGAATATAGGAAAAATTTTTGTCTTCCGAAGATGCTACAATCTCCACTTCGCCGTAGAGTTTTGCCTCTTTTGCGGCTTTTTTTGCCCAAACGCCTGTTTGCAGATATGCGGCTTTTTTGCCCAAAAGATTTGCAGCAACAGCATAAAATTGCGTTGATGCGCCGCCGCCAAGAAAGAGAACTCGGTAGCCCTCAGGTATTTGCAGAAGTTCCTTCCACAAATCCTCTGTCTCTTTCATTATTCGTTCCCACCCGGGAGTACGGTGCGAAATTTCCAAAATTCCGATGCCCGTGTTGTCAAAATTTCTGATTGCCTCAATGGCTGCCTCAATCGCAGGTTTCGGCAACACGCACGGACCCGCATTAAAATTGTGAACTTTCATACTATTAAATATTTGTTTTGTTTAATTTTTTTTATAATAAAATAATATTTTGCACAAAAGTACAATAAAACTTTCAATGTCGCAATATTATTTTTTTTATGCAAAATAATATTTCATAATTTCTTTTTATCTTTGCAAAAAAATCTTTAACGATATTATGAATCATCTATTCAAAACAAAACAAATTTCTACCGAAGAACTTCAAGGTTCTCAACTCAAACGCACTCTGAGTGCCACAAACCTTGTTGCGCTTGGCATTGGGGCGGTAATAGGAGCGGGGATTTTTGTTATTACGGGCAATGCTGCCGCCGTTCACGCCGGTCCTGCGGTTGTGATTTCATTTATTATTTCGGCTTTCGGCTGCGCTTTGGCGGGGCTGTGTTATGCCGAATTTTCGTCAATGTTTCCCGTTGCAGGAAGCGCATATTCCTATTCCTACGCCACAATGGGCGAATTTATTGCGTGGATTTTGGGCTGGGATTTAATTTTGGAATATCTTTTCGGCGCATCGACTGTAGCAGTTGGCTGGAGCGGTTATGTAGTCAGTTTTTTGGCGGATTTGGGCATCACAATTCCCGCCGCAATGACTTCTGCGCCAATAGATTTTATAAATGGAAAATGGATTATGACGGGTGCGATAATTAATTTCCCCGCAATATTTATTGTGGTGGTTTTGGTTACGCTGCTTGTGCTTGGGGTAAGGGAATCGGCAAAAGTAAATAATATTATTGTGCTGATAAAAGTGATTGTCGTACTGCTTTTTGTCGGTTTTGGAATTTCTTTTATTAATTCTAATAATTGGATTCCATTTATTCCACAGAATACGGGACATTTTGAAAATTTTGGCTGGACAGGAATTTTGTCGGGTGCGGCGATTGTGTTTTTTGCTTATATCGGTTTTGATGCCGTTTCCACAGCGGCTCAAGAGGCGAAAAATCCGCAACGAGATATGCCGCGCGGCATTTTGATTTCACTTTTTATTTGTACCGTACTTTATATTGCTGTTGCCCTTGTGCTGACGGGAATTGTAAAATATACCGAACTGAATGTTCCTGCGCCGATTGCACTTGCCATTGACACTGCGGGAAATTCTCTAAAATGGCTTTCGCCGCTGATAAAAATCGGTGCTATTGCAGGTTTGAGTTCGGTTGTGATGGTGCTGCTTTATGGGCAAAGTCGCGTGTTTTTTTCAATTTCAAATGACGGACTTTTGCCGCCGGTTTTTTCAAAAGTTCATAAAAAATTCAAAACCCCATATATTACAACAATAATTATTGGTATTGGCTGTGCCGTTTTTGCAGGACTTTTTCCTATAAATATTTTAGGAAAAATGGTTTCTATCGGCACGCTGCTTGCTTTTACAATAGTTTGTATCGGAATAATTGTGCTTCGCAAAAAACGCCCTGACTTGCCGCGACCGTTTCGCACGCCGCTTGTGCCGCTCGTGCCGATTTTGGGTGCATTAGTTTGCTTTGCGCAAATGGTTTCACTGCCGCTCGACACTTGGCTGCGGCTGATAATTTGGATGGCGATAGGACTTGTGATTTATTTTACTTACAGTTGGCGGCACAGCAAAATTAGGAAAAACAATATTTTATAATTTTAAAAAAAATCATTTATACATTCTTTCCTGCACGGCTTTAACGTCTTCATTATCAATGTATTCGTCGAAAGTCATCTGTTTGTCGATAATTCCGCGCGGGGTAAGTTCGATGATGCGATTGCAGACGGTGTCCATAAATTCGCGGTCGTGCGAGGCGAGCAAAATATTTCCCTTAAAAAGCACCAGAGTATTGTTAAACGCCTGAATTGATTCCAAATCCAGATGATTTGTCGGCGAATCGAGCACCATCACATTGGCATTTGCCAGCATCATTCTGGCAATCATACAGCGCATTTTTTCGCCGCCCGAAATTACACGCGATTTTTTATAAACCTCTTCGCCCGAAAACAGCATTTTCCCCAAATATGAGCGCAAAGTGGATTCGAGCGTGTCGTCTGAAAACTGCGCAATCCAGTCGAGCAGGTTCAAATCGTTGTCGAAAAACGCCGAATTATCCAGCGGCAAATACGCCGAAGTGATAGTTACGCCCCAGTTAAACGTTCCTTTAAAATTATTGTCATTTCCTGTAATTATTTCAAAAAAAGCGGTTGTAGTGCGCGGGTCGCGGCTTACGAAGGCGATTTTGTCGTTTTTTTCCACATTAAAATTCACATCAGCAAAAAGTACCGTACCGTCGTCAAGAGTTTTATTTAAACCGCTGATTTCCAGAACCATATTTCCGGGTTCGCGTTCGGGCGTAAAAATTATTCCCGGATATTTGCGCGTCGAAGGTTGAATTTCCTCAACATTCAGTTTTTCAAGCATTTTGCGGCGGCTCGTCGCCTGTTTCGACTTTGCAACATTGGCACTGAAACGGCGAATAAATTCTTCAAGTTCCTTCCGTTTTTCGTCCGCTTTTTTATTCTGCATTTGCTGCTGACGCAAAGCAAGTTGGCTCGATTCGTACCAAAAAGTGTAATTCCCAGCAAAAAGTTTTATTTTTCCAAAATCAATATCAACGGTGTAAGTGCTTACCGCATCAAGAAAATGTCGGTCGTGAGAGACCACAAGCACGGTATTTTCATAATTTGCCAAATAATTTTCGAGCCAGATAACCGTTTGCACATCAAGGTCGTTGGTCGGCTCGTCGAGCAAAAGATTGTCGGGATTTCCAAATAATGCCCTTGCCAGCAGGATTTTAACTTTTTCTTTTGCGCTCAAATCTTTCATCAGCAAAAAATGTTTTTCTTCGCTAATTCCCATTCCGCTCAGCAAGGCAGCAGCATCGCTTTCGGCAGTCCAGCCGCCAAGTTCGTTGAATTTTTCTTCCAATTCCGATGCGTGAATGCCGTCTTTTTCCGTAAAATCTTCTTTGAGATAAATTGCGTCTTTTTCTTCGCGGATTTTCCAAAGAACATCATTTCCGCGCATAACTGTTTCAATTACAGGCAGTTCCTCGTAAGCAAAGTGGTCTTGCTGCAAAACAGAAAGCCGCTCGTTAACACCAAAAGAGATTGTTCCGCGAGTTGGGTCGAGGTCGCCGCTGAGCATACGTAAAAAAGTAGATTTTCCTGCGCCGTTTGCCCCGATAATGCCGTAACAGTTGCCCGCCGTAAATTTCAGATTCACGTCCGAAAACAGCACACGTTTCCCAAATTGTATTGCTAAATTATTTACCGAAATCATTTAAAACCGTGTTTTTATTATTTTGCAAAGATAAGAAAATAAATGCAAAATGAAAAATTTAAGTTTTTTCTTCAAATTATTTGCACAATATAAAATAAAAAGTTGTATTTTTGTGTTGTCGTATTATGATTTTATAGCACAAAATTACTTAAAATCAGTGCTTTATCGGGTCTTTTGTACGATTTTTTTGTTAAAAATCGGCAGGTTAACTGCAAAAACTAAGTTAAGTATGAAAAAAGTATTTGTAACGTTTATTTTGGCATTTTTCACAATTTTGATATTTGCGCAGACAGACAATTCTGTTGAAACAAAAATCACTTGTACGCAAGCGTATTACCCAAGTGCAGATGCTATGACAATGGACTTAGTAAATCAAAATTCATCTTACTATGGACCAACTAGAATAACAAACTATGGAAATTACACCAATATATCTTCTGTTTGGACTTTTGACGGAGACCCAGGTATTGAAAGGTTTTATTTGAATTTTGATTTGTCTGATTATTATAAGACAATAAACACGAAAATATTAAATACAGATTTATATTTGTATGCCGTTGATGATGGTGGTGGCACACAGGGAGCTTTATGCAACCGTGACAATAAATATGAATTTCACAGAGTAATATCTGCTTGGGGCGAATATACTATTACCTGGAACAATTCACCGACAATTGATGCTCAAATGATGCTTACTCAACACATTCCTTCTAATTATCCAACCCCAAACTTGCAAGATTATGTATTTAACTTGAACAGTATTCTTATTAATGGAAACACATTATTTCCTGATTATCAAGGAATTATGTGTAAACCATATCAAGAAGATTTTAATTCATATTACCGCAGAGTGAATTTTTGGAGTAGAGAAGCCACAAATGAAGAAGACCGTCCCAAATTAAAAGTTGAATATCAATTTCCTGCGCCGCAAATAAGTTATAATAACACGACAAATACTATTAGCGTAACAAACAACAACGATTTGGAATTATTATTTAATAATGTGCAATATAATTGGACTATAAACGGCAAAAATTACACGGGAATAAATGTTACGCCTAAAATAAATTCAATTTATATTATATATTTACAAGTTATTATCACAAATAATATTGGTGAAGATTGTACTTATGACTTTGATGTTGTTATTAATACCGACTTACCTCACGAAAATGAATTAGTTTTGGGTGAAATTCCCGAAATATGTGCAGATGATGCCGCTTATTGTAACATTCCATTTACAGCGAGCAAATTAACGGTTAATTCGTATTCCGTAATTTTTAATGATGAACATTTTCTTAATATATATAATACAATTCCTCAAAATCAGGAAATTAGAATTGATTTACCTGAAAATGTCCGCCCAAATAATTACACTGCAACGGTAATTTTTGATACCAGTGATGGAAACAAATCATTTGATATTAAATTTACGGTTTTATATTCGCGTGCAATAATTGCACAGCGTTGGAATGATGTTTTGGCACTAAAAAACGAATATTTTAACGGCAATTATGTTTTTTCGGCTTACGAATGGTACAAAAACGGAGTACCAATTCCAAATGAAAACGGTTCGTATCTTTATGTAGGCGCAAATGGCGACGAATTAGATTTTACAGCCGAATATCGTGCAAAAATCACCCGCAAAGATGATGGCGTTACGCTTTTTACCTGTCCATATTACCCTGAATACAATAAAGATGCATATTTGACACTTCACCCGACAATAGCCGTACCCAGTGAGCCGATTATAATAAAAACCGAAAAAAGCGGTCGCGCAATAATTTGGAATATTTTAGGATTTCAAATAGCAGAATATCAATTAACTAACGGCACAAACACAATTAACGCACCGTCTGTTACAGGTACTTATTTCTTGAAAATTGAAAATAATAGCAGCAAACGACAAACGTTAAAAATTATTGTAAAATAATATTTCAACAATGGAAATAGGCAGAAAAGACCTTTTTGGGAATTACGCTGCCACAAGTATGCGAATATTATAAGTTAGATTTGGTTTCAAAATTGCAAAGATAAGAAAATAAATGAATAATTAAAAAGTTTTGTCTGCTTTTTTCTAAAAAATATTAATTTTGTGGTTTTAAATTTAGAAGAAAAATATTTATGGGAAAAAATAACATATTAATTTTATTAAGTGTTTGTTTAGCGTATTTTTCATTTGCAAATGCGCAGAATGTATCTGATTGCGTGAGAAATGGAACTATACTTTTTTGGGAAGATTTTGGTGGAAATTTACCAACAGACCCACCTCAAAAACCAACCGGAATTCCACAATGCAGTTATACTTATAACGCTTACGATCCTCGTGATAATTATGGGAATGGAGTATATTCGATTCGAAAGGCATGTTTTCCTTCCCATGTAGTATGGTATTCTCATATAGATGATTATACATATCCAAATGATTCAACACGAGGTTATTTAATGCAAGTCGATGCTTCTTCTAAACCCGGAAGTTTTTATTATGCTAAAATAGACAATATTTGTGCAGGAACATCTCTTTTCTTTTCTATATGGGGAATGAGTGCTACAAAATCTGATAACCCTATTTACCAAAACGGTAATCTTTCTTTAATAATTGAAACAACAACAGGCACTCAACTTGCACGTAAGGATATAGAATTAGTAAATGGCAAGGGTTACTGGGAACAATTTGGTTTAAATTTCACAGTACCTTCTGGAACGACATCTGTTGTTTACCGAATTATAAATAACGGTACAGCTGTAAAAGGTAATGATTTTATGCTTGATGATATACAAATTATACTTTGTGCCCCGACAATAACAATAGAAAATTCACTGACCGAATATTGTGTTGGCGACAATGTTCAAATTAAAGGCAGTTTTATAAATGATGGCACTTTTACAGAACCAATTGAATTTCAATGGTTAAAAAGCAGTACGGGAGATTTGGGAGATAAAAGTAGTTGGGTTGCCGTCAGTGGAAATAATAATGAAACTTTGAGAATAAATTCATTTGATGTCAACGATGTTGGATTTTACAGCTTGGCTGTGGCAAGTGCGGGCAATATTAATTCGGTAAATTGTAGAGCAATGAGTCAGCCAATTCATTTAACCTTGTTAGACAACTGTTTTAATTTTGTGCTTGGTGAAATTCCCGAAATTTGTGCTGATGCAGATTTTTTTTACATTCCATTTTCAGTAAACGGATTAATTACAGATTCGTATTCGGTGCATTTTGGTGAGAAAGAACATAGTGCACATTTTTTGGATAAAGATAATATAATCTCTCAAAATAACGAAATTAAAATTGATTTACCTGCAAATGTCCGTCCGGATAATTATTCTGCAAAGATTATCTTTTCGGGCGGCGGTTTAACAAAGGAAATTCCGCTTGATTTTACGGTACTTTATTCTTGGTCAATAATTACTCAGCGTTGGAATGATGTTTTGGCTTTAATAAATGAAAAATATAACGGCGGTTATTTTTTTTCGGCTTACGAATGGTACAAAAACGGAGTACAAATTCCAAATGAAAACGGTTCGTATCTTTATGTAGGCGCAAATGGCGACGAATTAGATTTTACAGCCGAATATCGTGCAAAAATCACCCGCAAAGATGATGGTGTTACGCTTTTTACATGTCCATATTACCCTGAATACAATAAAGATGCATATTTGACACTTCACCCGACGATAGCCGCGACCGGTCAGCCGATTATAATAAAAACCGAAAAAAGCGGTCGCGCAACAATTTGGAATATTTTAGGATTTCAAATAGCAGAATATCAGTTAATTAGCGGTACAAATTCAATTAACGCACCATCGGTTACAGGTACTTATTTCTTGAAAATTGAAAATAATAGCAGCAAACAACAAACGTTAAAAATTATTGTAAAATAAAATTTAAATAATGGAAATAGGGCGGAAAGATGTGGCGTGGAATATGGCGGCAACGTTTATGCGGGTGGCTTCGGGGTTGCTTGTGTTGCCGTTGGTTTTGCGCTTGCTACCGTCTTACGAAGTAGGAATTTATTATCTTTTTATCGAATTGATGGGGCTTACGGCACTGCTTGATTTTGGTTTTTCAAATTCTTTTACGCGCAATGTTACTTATGTTTTTAGCGGTGCAAATAATTTATTATCAAAAGGTTATATCCCTGCCGAAACTGGAAATTCGCAAATAAATTATGGCTTGCTGCGTAGCGTCATTCGCGCAATGAAACGATATTATGCCGCTTTGACAGTTATTTTTGTAGTTATTTTTGTTGCAATAAGTCCATTTTATTTGGCAAAGCCGCTCGAAAGTTTCCCTCAAAATGTTGATACAATGCACGTTTGGGTTTCGTGGTGGCTTGTGGGTTTGCTAACTGCATATCAACTTTACACATATTATTATTCGGCACTGTTAATGGCGCGCGGTTATGTGAAGCGCAATCAGCAAATTATCATTCTCGGGCAGGCAGCCAGAATTGTGGTTTGTATTATTTTCCTGCTTTTGGGTTTTGGTTTAATTTCGATGGTTATCGGGCAGGCAGTTTGCGATTTGTTGAGCAGAAATTTAATGAATTATGTTTTTTATGATAAAGAATTGAAAATCAAACTGTTTGCTTCTGAAAATAAAATTGTTAAAACCGCCGAAATAATGAAAATAATGACACCCAACGCCGTAAAAATCGGCGTTGTGAGCATTGGCAGTTTTGCAGTAAATAAACTTTCGATGTTTGTTGCGCCGCTTTATCTTTCGTTAACGGTTGTCGGTTCTTTTGGATTGACAAGGCAAATGGTCAATATTATTGCTTCAATCGGGCTGGTCTGGTTTACGGCGTTTTATCCGAAAGTTACGGAACGCCGCCTTAAAAACGAACAGCAACATTTGAAACGAATGTATATTAAGGGAAATTTGTTTCTTATCGCTGCCTTTGTTGTATGCGGGCTTGGATTGATTTTTGTCGGACCGCCGTTGCTTGCGCTTTTCCATAGTAAAACAGTATTACTGTCAACCACGTTTATTATTATTTATTTGATTATCTGTTTTTTAGAGGCAAATCACGGTTTGGCTGCGCAAATTTTGCTTACCAAAAATGAAGTTCCGTTTATGTATCCTGCACTGATTGCAGGCGCAATGACCGTTGTTTTACTTTTTATTTTCTTGAAATTCACGCCATTAGGAGTTTTTTCATTAATTTTGGCACCGGGAATTTCACAATTAGTTTATCAAAATTGGAAATGGGTTTATGATGTTTGGAAAGAATTGAAAATCAGACCAATAGATTATTTTATTGTGCTAAAAAATATTTTTTAAATTTATTTAAAATGGGAAATAATTATCCTTATGGACACTGTCCGCGTCCCGAAATGCTGAAATTTATTCCAAAGCAGGCGATGCGCATTTTGGAAGTCGGTTGCGGTGACGGAGCGTTTTGCCAAACAATGAAAAACCAAAACTTTGAACGTGAAATTTGGGGGCTTGAACTGAACGGCGATGTTGCAGAAAAAGCAAAAAATCTATGCGATAAAGTACTTGTCGGCGATTTCAATGACTTATACCACGATTTGCCCGAAAATTATTTTGACTGCATTGTTTTTAACGATGTTTTGGAACATTTACTCGAACCTTGGAATGTTATAAAAGATTGTAAATCATTACTTTCTGAAACAGGAATTTTAGTAAGTTCACTTCCGAATTTTCAATATATTCACAATTTAATTGAAGTTTTTTGGCATGGGAAATTTCAATATAAAGAGCAAGGTATTCTTGATATTACCCATTTGAGATTTTTCACAAAAAAATCCATTCGTAGTTTTTACGAAGAAAATGGTTATAAAATACTGATTCATAGAGGAATAAATCCTAAATTATATTGGAAAACATATTTTCTTACAATTTTAAGTTTTGGAAAACTTAAAGATGTAAAATACGCTCAATTTGCTACTGTGGCAAAGCCAATAAAAATGTAATTTATTTTCAAAATTTGTGCTTTGTTTTTTGTATTATTGTAAATTTAAGTTAAACGGCGCAATATTTAATATGTAACTTTAAATATTACGCCAATATTTAATATGAAAGTTTAAATATTACGCCAATATTTAAAATAAAGTATTATCTTTGCAGCCGAAAAAAATTGTGAAGCAATGAAAAACAGAATTATTTTCAATGAAATATCGAAAAAAAGTCAGTCGAAACTTGGGCGAATAATTGTGCTTATTGGTGCGCGGCAAACAGGTAAAACGACTATTGTAAAGCAAGGTTTTACAGATTATACCTACTTGGCGATAGACGATTTAACGCAAAGCCGCGAATTATTGAACCTGACGGCAGACCAATGGAATATGTTTTATCCAAAAGCAACGCTTGACGAAATCCAAAAAGCGCCTGCACTTTTTGATAGTGTTAAAGCCACTTTCGACAAATACGAAAAAACACGTTATATTCTTTTGGGTTCGAGTCAGTTTTTGCTGATGGAAAAAGTGCGCGAAAGTTTAGCCGGACGATGTTTTATTTCGGAAATTTTTCCTCTTACTTTGCCGGAAATAATGACCAACAGTTTGGACGATAAAATTGAAGATTCTTTTTTTGTAAAATATATTTATGGAAAACAAAATATAGATGCCGTTTTTCCTGCATTTACCTTAGACCCGCTTTATGCGGCGAAGAAAAATGCTTACGATTATTATTTGCAGTTTGGCGGTTATCCTGCTTTGACAGACAAAGATTTAACTGACGCCGAGCGCGACCAATGGCTGGCGATGTATGTAAAAACATTTCTCGAACGCGACATCCGCGATTTGGCAACGTTTCGCGATTTGGAACCGTTTGTAAAATTACAGCGATATTTGGCAAACACAACGGGCGATTTGGCGAATTATTCGTCAATAGCAAAAGAAACAGGCGTGAGTGTCCCTACGATACAGCGATATTTGAAATATATGGAAATCAGTTATCAGAGCGTTGTGCTGCCTGCGTGGTTTGCCAATCCGCTAAAAAAATTGGTCAAAGCGCCAAAAATTCATTTTTTGGACAATGGCGTTTTGCGTGGCGTTTTACAAAAAAAAGGCGCAATAACGGGCAGCGAATACGAAAGCGCAATCGTAGCGGAAATTTACAAACAGATAAAAACTTACCGCTTGCCGCTCGCTTGTTATTATTTGCGAACTTTGGACGGGCGCGAAGTGGATTTGCTGCTCGAAACCGAAGACGGTTTTATTGCAATAGAAATCAAAATGACAGAAAATGTTAATCACAATGATGCAAAGCATCTGATTGATTTACAGACAATTCTAAATAAACCGTTACGGCACGCTTTTATTTTGTCGAACGATATGCGAAAACAAACGATAAATGAAAATATCACTGCAATGCACGCAGCAGAATTTTTATGTTAAAAAAATAATTTATGCAACCATTAGTTTCAATATTGACTCTTACTTACAATCACGAAAAATATATCGGCGATTGCATCGACTCGGTGCAGGCGCAAACGTACGAAAATTGGGAAATGCTGATTATTGACGACGGCAGCACGGACGGCACTGCGGCAGTTGCGCAGTCATTTGCTGATTCAGACAAGCGAATTAAAGTTTTTCCACGCGAAAATATCGGCGTTTTCCGAATGAAAGAAAACTACAATTTTGCGCTCGAAAAATCGGCAGGGAAATATATTGCCATTCTCGACGGCGATGATATTTGGTTGCCTGAAAAATTGGAATTGCAAATTACTGAATTAGAACGAGATAACGATATTGTTTTATCATTTGGGCAATCGTACAACAGTTCAAACGATTTATCTGTAAATCAAAATTTGTCGATTACAAAAAAAATAGATTTGGAAATATTGAATAATAACCCTGTAAAGTCGGCGTTAAAAACACTGATTTTTTACGATTTTATTCCGGCTCTTACCGCAGTGGTACGAAAAGATGTGCTGAACAAAATCGGCGGTTTTGTACAATATGAAAATTTTCCGGTGGTTGATATTTCGACTTGGTGTGTTTTGGCTAAAATTGGCAAATTTGCTTACATTGAGCATCCGCTCGGCAAGTGGCGGTACAGTTTGTCGCAAACAACCAAGCAAAATGTTGCGGAAATTGCGCAGGGACATTTTGATTTGGCTTTAAAAATTTATAAAAAAAACAAAAACTTTTTTAAAGAAAACAGTAAAATAACGCTTTCGGACATCAAAAAGTATCATTATAAATTGCTGATAAACAGTTATTCACGTTCCGGTCGGTTCAAACTTATCAGAAAAGATTTTATCGGCGCACGTAAAGATTATTTGAAATCAATTTTCCGTTTCGGTTTTTATGAACCTGTTTGGAAATTGCGCTCGGCAGTTGGTATTTTATTTTCGTTTGCGCATTTGAATATTGAAAATTTTGCAAAAAAACTTGGCAGACCACATTATAAAAATTAAAATATGCAACCATTAGTTTCAATATTAACCAGAATTTACAATGCTTCGAACTATATTGAGCGTTGCGCACAATCGTTATTTGCACAAACCTATGAAAATATTGAGTTTGTTTTTGTCAATGATTGTACGCCGGACAACAGTATTGAAATTTTGCAAAAAACTCTGGAAAATTTTCCACAACGAAAAACGCAAACAAAAATCATAAATCATAAAAAAAATTGCGGCTCAAGTGCAGCGCAAAATACAAGCATTGAAAATGCAACGGGCGAATATATTTATGCTGTCGATAGTGATGATTATTTAGAAAATAACGCAATAGAATTACTTGTGAAAGAGGCAATGGCAAATGACGCGGAAATTACAGTTAGCGATTTGCAGGAAGAATATTCAAACGGGAAAAGCGTTTTGTTGCCCTACAAAGTTACTGAAAATCAAGAAGAAAACAGATTAAACGCAGTTTTGTCCGTCAATTCGCCTCAGTTTTTATGCGGGAAACTGTTTAAACGCAGTTTATTTGAAAATAAAAATTTGCAAAAACCATTTGAGGGAATGAATTATTGGGAAGACCGCATCTTGGTTACACAATTAACATTTTTTGCAAATAAAATAGCAAAAGTGGATAAACCGCTTTATCATTATGTTAAATATAATTCAAATGCGATAACTTATGTTAATAAAAATCGTATGCACTTTGAAAGCGCAATTTATTTTTGGAATTTTTTGGAAAAATTTTTACAAAAACACGGATTTTATGAAAAATTTAAAGACGCTATTGATTTTGCAAAAGTTAAACACAAAGCAAGTATGATGATTTCGACCGATTCTACGGCTTTAAGAAAAGAATTTGCGCCGGTTTTTTACGAAGAAGAAACAAAATATTATCCGAAATTACGAAAAGGAAAACGTATTATCACTTTTTTAATCAGACATAAATTGTTTTTTTGTTCGCAAATATATCACAAAGGAGTTAAATTTATTAATAAAATATAAAATAAATGGAATTTAATAAAGAAATAACAGAATATTTGACAGGAGAAAAATTTTCTTCGAGTAAAAAAATATACTTTTCGCCCGAAAAATTTGACGGCTTATCGCGCAATCAAAAATTAGCGGAAATTATTCGAGGTAAAAGAGTTATTCATTTTGGCTGCGCCGACCATTTGCCGCTTATCGAAGAAAAAATACGAAAAGGAAAATGGCTGCATAAAACGCTGACCGACAATGCTTCCAAGTGTATCGGATTCGACATTAATAAAGAGGCGATAGATTTTATAAAAAATAAACTTGGCTACGATAATGTGCATTATTTGAACATTTTAACAGACGATTATGATTTTGGAAACGAAAAATGGGATTTTATAATTTTAGGCGAAATAATAGAACACACGGACAATCCCGTAAATTTTTTGCAAACAATACTCGAAAAGTTGAGCGGCAAAGTAAATAAAATCATTATTACCGCCCCAAATGTGCTGAATTTGTTTAACATACGCTACATAAGGCGCAATATTGAATTTATCAATACCGACCACCGATTTTGGTTTACGCCATTTACGCTTACAAAAATTACGATGCAAGCCGGTTTCAAAAATTGCCAAGTAACTTATGCAGAAGTAATTACATTCGGTTTTGGGGGCGAAGTAATTAAATTTTTAAAAAATAAACTTAAAATAAAACAACGTTATCGCGCCAACTGTTTTTTCTCTGTTTTTGTAATTGCCGATTTTTAAAATGAAACTTTTTCTTTTTACATACAGTTTTCCGTACGGATTTTCAGAGCCGTTTCTCGAAAATGAAATCGGCTTTTTGGCTGAGCGGTTTGAAAAAATCGTGATTGTGCCGCTTTGCAAAATAGGCGAACAAAGAGAAATTCCGCAAAATGTTGAAATTCAAGATTCTATAATTAAATTTACACCCAAAGACCGTAAAAAAATGCTTGTAAATGGAATTTTCAATTTTTCGCCTTTCAGATTTGCCATAAAAGAGTTTTTCTCAAAAAAAGTTTATAAAAACAGGAAACATCTTTGGAATTTTTTTACTTCGCTTTTGCTTTTGAGGGCAATGTCGGCAAATAAAAATCTTTTTAAATTTCTAAAAAAAGAAGTCGAACTCGATGATAAGTTGTATTTTTATTGGGGCGACAAATCGGCAAATTTAATCCCAAAAATAAAAAAACAACTTCCTGAAAATCAAAATTTTGTACGTTTTCACGGAACTGATTTATATGAATATGCAAATGCAGGTTATATTCCTTTTAGAAATTATTTATTTGCGAAAATAGACAATTTTATTCCAATTTCGCAAGACGGAAAAAATTATTTATTGAACAATTATAAAAATATTATTTCCCAAAATAAAATTTCTGTTCAACGGCTTGGTGTAAAAGACAGAGGACAAAATCCCGAAAAACAGATTAATGAAAAATTTTACATTTTGAGTTGCTCGTGGGTAGTAAAAGTTAAACGTATAGATTTGATAATTAATGCTTTGCAAAACATTTCCTTTCCTGTAAAATGGACTCACATCGGTTCGGGCGCATTATTTGATGAAATGAAAAAACTTTGCGAAAATTTGCCCGCAAATATTGAGGTAAATTTTACCGGCGCAATGACCAATGCCGAAGTTATGCGCTATTTTACTGAAAATCATATCGATATATTTATCAATGTAAGTAAAAGCGAAGGCGTACCGGTTTCCATAATGGAATCCCTTTCGTTTGGCGTACCTGTGATTGCGACTGACGTTGGCGGAACGGCAGAAATCGTTGATAATCAGGTCGGTAAATTGCTAAATGCGAACGTTACGGGAGAAGAAATTGCGGCTGCAATAAACGACTTTTTTCAAAGCGATTTAAAAGAATTTCGTAAAAACGCCCGCACTCAATGGGCGCAAAGGTGCAATTCTGATAAAAATTACAAAGAATTTGCGCAATATTTGAAAGAAAATTAATCCCTAACTTTTTACCACAAGCGGGTCAAAACCCTGCCCATAAACACCTCTGACCATACTTTGAGAAATAAATGCTTTTGCGTCAATGGCTTTTATCAGGCGGAATATTTGCAGCGATTCGGTGCGTTTTGCCATTACCATAATCACTTTTGAAGGTTTTTTTGAGTACCAGCCCGTGCCGTCAAGCACCGTGCAGCCACGATGAAGTTCGTCGTTTATCGCATCGGCAATCTGTTCAAATTTTTCGGAAATAATAAAAATCTGAACGCTTTGCCGCATTCCATTTACCACCAAATCAACCGTATAAGCCATCACGCCCATAACCATAAGTCCGTGAATAACCTTAACCCAATCCTGCAAAACCAAATACGAAGAGGTAATAATAATAAAATCGCTCATCAACATCACGCGCCCGAAAGCCATATTTTTATATTTATTAACAATAGCGACAATAATATCAGTGCCACCCGCGCTGCCGTTGGCGTTAAAAATCAAGCCCATTCCCGCACCGCACATCATTGCGCCAATCAACGCCGACATCAACGGCTCGTCGGCAATAATTTGTTTGGTAATAATTTTTTCCGCTACCGAAAGTAATAAAGTAAGTACAACGACGCCGTAAATTGTTTTTGTCAAAAATTTTATTCCTAAAATTTTCAGCGCAACGGCACAAAGTAGCACATTTACGGCAAAATATATAACTTGTACGTGAACTGCGCCGTGTGTGGCATATTCTATCGCCAGCCCGATGCCCATCAGCCCGCCCGTAACAACGTGAACCGGCTTTATAAAACCAACCAAACCGAAAGTGTAAATTATCAGTCCGAGCGTTATGTACGTGTAATCGCGGACTAAATATTTTTTCAAAATACTGCCGTCAACTATATTTTTAGGAATTTTTCTCATCGGAATTATTTTTCGCAGGCAACGCAATAATCCCTGCGACTATTTGTATTTTATTTTTTGTTTAAAAAAAACATTGCAAAAATACAACTTTTTATTCACAGTACAAAAACGTAACACGTTTTTGAAAAATGTGTTACGTTTGATGTTTTCCCACACACAGCCCCCTATTCTAACCAAAGAGGGTTTTGCGCTCTTTGTGTTTTCTTTGTGCCCTTTGTGGTAAAATATTTTTTTACCTCAAAGAATACAAAGTTTTAACACGAGGTTCAGAAAAATCTAACATTTACAGTCCGCCGCGCATCATTGTATGACTTACAAGAATGGCAGTAAGAATCGCCATCAAAACGCCCGTTACGACAATCGTTACCAAAAGCGATACGATATAATAAACGGTGTTTTTGTCGTCGGGTGCGCCCATCATAGGTTTCATTCCCAGATATAGCAGAACCAAACCATACAGTCCTGCCAGCATAGCCAACCACGACAGCGACGGCAGCAACAGGAAAATCCCCGCCACAAACATCGGCGTGTAAGAATAAGCCACTAACGCAAATGCGCGGTCGTAGTTTTTCTTTGCGCCAAAACTTTCGGCAAGAAGATTAACAATAGCAGCCGTCAGAAAAATTCCGGCAACCATTGCCACCCATTGTATAATCGCCTGACGGATTCCAAAACCAATCGAATGGAATCGCATGCCAAAATAATTGACGCCAATAAATCCGTAGCCGATGAAAGCGGCAATGGCAAGTATCAACGACAGGGGCAGTACATAGCCCGTAAACAACTTCATGTAAGGCGTGTTTTCACCTTCAATAACCGTCCATTCTTGTTTTGGGGCGATTAGAATTTTTTTTACTCTTTCAAACATAATGATAATTTTTTATTATTAAATAAATAAATAATTGTCCGGTTTTATAAATTCTCATAGTTTTGTCTTTTTTCTGAACAAAAGAGAAAATTTTTTATCAATTTTCACATTTGATTTGCAGCGACAAAAGTACAAAAAATTATTTTATTTAAAATTATTTTTTTGAACATAGAAAATAGACCGCTTCGCTTATAGAATATAGACAATTAATAAAAGATTTACTATTAAACCATTGACTATTTACCATTTTTTTTTATTATAGTGTCCTTTGTGCGTTTCTTTGTGCCCTTTGTGGTAAAGTATTTTTTTAACCACAAAGAACACAAAGTTTTACACAAGGTTCACAAAGATTTTAATTAATCATTAATCATTAAACACTAATCATTGATCATTAGTTTTCGTTATTACCACACCTTTGGGTATTTCAAAAATAGAATCAGGCAGGGCGGTGGTCAGGTCAATGGAAGTGATTTTGTTTGCGATTTCCATTTTGCCCATTCGTCCGTCCATTTTCATCGAAAGATTTCCATAACTGAGCGTTGTTACCTCCATATCCATTGAAGGATATTTCACATACATCTTTTTGCAGGTGTAGCCGAGGTAGTTTTCTTCGCCCAAGTCCTTTAATTCCATACCTTTTGGTATGTTTCCGCTCATAGCCGCCGCTACTGTGGCGTCCATTCCTGTGTTTGAAGGGTATTCGAGTTGGTAATAGGTGCCTGTCTTTTTGTTCAGGTCGATGTCCCAATGCTCTTTCCCTTTGGTAATGTTCAACTTTTCGGTCTTGTGGTCGATGCCCATCATTTGCATTTCGAACACTTGCTTGACCGCTTTCCACTCGCCCCATTTGTCAAAATAGGTTGTTTTGGTCATTACCATTCCCATAACGTCTGATTCTTCCACATAACTTCCGCGTTCAAAAGGCAGTTGTTTGCCTTTGTCGGGGCTTGTTTGTGAGGTACTCGTTTCGGCATTTTTGCCGTTGTCCTTGCTTTTGTTGCCTGAGCAAGAAATCACTGTCATTACTGCGAGGCAGGTTACTGAAATCTTCACCACATTCCTCAAATTTAGGTACTTTTTCATTTTC
>Ga0209629_10000585_pt1 | contig 20321 bp, 19 predicted proteins | sample TergutCu122P5_FD_187286 | JGI IMG/M metagenome (GOLD analysis project Ga0209629, IMG submission 187286) | Cubitermes ugandensis P5 segment gut microbial communities from Kakamega Forest, Kenya - Cu122 P5 (SPAdes) (version 2) | ecosystem: Host-associated > Arthropoda: Insects > Digestive system...
ACGGCCGCGTTTTTTGCTCCTGTGTTGATTCTCCAGTTCTTCTATACGACGTTGAAGCCTTATGTTCTCTAATGTCAGCTTTTCAAGACGTTTAATGGCCTCTTCATAATTTATTGGATATAGCATTGTATCAGATCCTGTTGTTTGAATAATCATATTATTCTAACAGTTACTGAATATATATTCAATTATTCAATTATTCAATTATTCAATGATATCGCACCTATTCTTGAATATACATAACGCTGAAATATTCACTAAAATTTATTAAGCCATTATAATATTTAGATTTAGTATTGTTATTATTCTAATATGATTAATAATATTAAATATATAATATTTAAATATGTTAATCATAATGTTATATTTTAACATAATTTTTTTTAACCAACCTAAAGGTCGACTATTTTGTACCAGAATCAAACTTTACAGAGTACTAGGTGCTAGGTGCTAGGTGCTAGGTGCTAGGTACAACTTTGCGGGATATTTCTCGTATCCGTTACCTAGCCGATATTAACAAATAAATGTTAAAAACGCAAGACAATCCCTTTTTTTGGGTGCAGCAAATTTTTGTTGATCGGCGAGGAACGGCGTCTGGGCGGGGCATCTGTGCACAACCGCCGCACCGGCGCGCTTTCCTGGGTCGAGCTTGTGCGGCGGCCGTGCCCAGAAGCCCCGCCCAGACGCCTTTGTGAATTGACAAGCAAAAAAATTTAAAACAAGGCCTGTGCAAGCAAACGACTCGCAAAGGCTGAGGGGCGGAGCTTCTCTGCGATGACGCCGCGCAAGCTCGACCCGGGAAAGCGCGCCGGCGCGGCGGCAGCGCGGAGATGCTCCGCCCCTCAGCCGTTCCTATGTCGATCAACAAAAATTTGCTGCACCCAAGTAAAAAGCTTGTTTTGCCATATAGAATATAATATGATCTTGTCTTCGGAAGCCTCTTGAAAAAAAAGACCGTTGAAACCCTGTAGTAGCAAGGGTTTCAACGGTTTGATTTTTACCAAAAGTTGTGGTGTAATAACTTAAAATAAAAATTCGTCGTTATTAACAAGGCTTTCTAGAACGGCATTATCTGTCCTCTTTAGGATGCAGATCGTTCGTGCAGTGCAGTTAGCAGCAGAATTATATTTTATTGGCTCGTTCGATAGTGTCGTCGATTATTGGTAGCAAAACCTCCAGTTGAGTAAGACGTAGTTTTCGGCATGCGTCTGAGAATTCCCGAGCCAAGGGGATTGGAATAGCGGCGCCTAACTTTGTGTATTTTGCAGCCTCGTTCATTTGTATCGACAGCCGCCGCTTTCTGGCTGTTTCCAATTCATCGGGCGTTCTCACAACAACGGCGCCGTTTTTACATTCTCTTACACTGTGTCCAGAGGCACGAAGCCGTTCTTCAAGTTCGTCTATGTCTTCTATAGTGATGTGCCTACTTTTAGGTATTTCATAATATGTATAAAAACTGCAAAGCCCTTCGAATCTTTCCATATAAAATCCTCACTATGTGTTATAGTACTATAACCATTCAACATCTGTTCTGTACAAATAAAAATCGCATATATCTTTGGAATAAAGGTTTGATTTTTCATTCAGTTTTATAATGAATATATATATGTAAATTTCAGTTTAATGTTATAGTGCTATAACATGATTAATCAATAATAGTTTCATAATTTGTACTACCACAGTGCCGTTTTGAAACAGAAAAGGTCACCGCTTGCCCGTCATCAGGCCGTTTTTTCGTTTCACCCAAACTCTTGCGGATATCACCCAAAGCCATCACGCGCCTTCCAAAATCAGTCTGGAATTCCGCGTTCATCGCATCAGTTACTTCATCGGCGTAATGGAAGAGGTAATGATTATCGTCTAAACGCACACATGTCGCCTCACGCATGGTTTCCACGATCCGTTCAGCCGGAAACTTCCAACCCAACCGATACTCAATGAGCCGCAGAAGCAGCAGCGCTATATAACATACTAAAAAATGTCCGTCTATATGATCCTTTCGGTATACGAATACCGGCCTGGTGCGCAGTATACTTTTTGTGACCCTAAATGTCTCCTCGATTTGCCATAAACCTCTGTAGGTATCAATAATTTTACTATCGCTCATTGATGTTTCGCTAGTTATAATCGCATAATATCCGTCAAACCTCGCTTCGTCCCTGGCTTTATCATAATCCAGCGCTAACTTTTTGCCGGCCTGGATAATTTCACCTGTTTTTTTGTCAAACTCAATATTTAGCACATATCCCGCCGCGCCGTGCTGTGTCGCTCTGTTGTACTTTGTCGGGTCAGCTATCAGATCCGCCGCTTTCGCAAGCGCTGCCTCACGCTTTTTTTTCGCGCGCGCCGCGTATTTGGGGCTGTAAAAGACTACTTGCTTCTGGGCTTCAAGTGAAACCACTTTTTTTGACTTCCTTCCGCTCTTGGTCGTCCCTACTGTTATCTTGACCTTAACCGGGCACACCCTGGACTTCTTTTTGAAGCCTTCTTCAGTGGGTTTGCTATAACCAGCCGGATCCAGCACATAGGCTTTTAATTCGTCACTGCCGCCGCTTATACTCTGGCTGAAAATATAACCGTCACCCAACGCCGCGTTGAATATAATATTATCGCCGCTGTTTAAACCCTTGTCCGCAACTGTTATGGCACGTTTGATGCCATACTCCTTTTTGAGACTTTTAAGCGCTGGGATATACGTTTCGGTGTCAGTGGTGTTCCCAGGAAATATTTTGTATGCCATCGGTATGCTGTTTTCATCTAAAGCCATGCCCATCTGGATAATAGGAGAGCGGCGGTTTTCTTTCGAATACCCATTCATACGTTCCCCATCTTGCCAATCTGTCTCAAAATAATAATTCGTTACATCATAATAAACAAGGCTGCCAACCCTGCCGTATTGCGCCGTCACCTTTCTGTGGAGATGCCGCTGGGCCGCTTCCGAACATTCCCCAAAGTGCGTAAGGCTCGCGTATATATCGTCCAGGCTGAAGTCGAAACACTCGAAATATTTGTCTTTTAGCTCCAGTGTCTGCTTCTTTGAATGCGGGTATAACACCCGTGAGTACACAAGCAGCCGCATTATGCTCTCTGAGTTGTACTCGAATTGTTTGTTGCGCCGCATATTGTTGAAAAATTTGTCCAGTTCCAGTTCATGATAAATTTTACTCAATACTATGTAACCATAATTTTTGTTATCGGCGGTTTTGCGGTCTATTCGCTCATTTAGCGGTATTTCAAGCCTAAGTGATTTCCGCTCCCCCAGCTTTCGCGCATATTTTTCATAATATGCTATTGGGTCGTTCATTTCCTTTTCCAGTTCATCCAGGTATCCGATTTTTTCATATATCTTTATCTTCTTTTTTCCGCTTCCGTCTCGATAGCTTTGTGCGATCTCCAGATATATCCGGCCCGTTTTCTTTAGTGGCACACGTTTTAGGAACATCTGTCCCCTCTCTCTTTTGTTTTCTGCCCTCTTTGCATTAAGCACGGGGCTTGGTTTCCTTTGCACCTTCCTGGAAATATTTCGTTGTGGCTTTTCATGAACGTACTTTCCCCTGGTATCGGTTACATACTTTTTTCTATTTGCCTCCTTTATTTGGTAGCTTTGATTATATCATTTTTTGATTATTACACCACAACTTTTGGTAAAAATTTGACAAAAAAAAAGTCCTGAAATCCTTGCGCTGCAAGGCTTTCAAGGATCGCTTGAACATTAGTTCTTCCGAAGACGCGAAGGATTGATTTTTTATGTATTGACAGAATTGATGAAGTGTTTTATAGTGTATAATGCATTAAATTTAAAATTAAACACTTGGGAGGCCGCGTTGCGCCCTTTCCAAAAATTTTAACCGAGGTTGTCGTTTTATACGGCAGCCTTATTTTATTGCAAAAAAATGGCGTGAATTTTTCATGCCAGAAAAAAGGAGCGATCCGTGTTGAACGTAGATGAAATGCCAGGAGTACCGCTGGCGGGGATGCGCCGCGAGGAATGGATTGCGCGGCGGAGAAACAGCATAGGAGGGTCTGATATTGGGGCTATAATGGGCTTCAATAAATACAGAACGCCCCTGCGGGTGTATCAGGAAAAGGCGGGCATTGCCCCAATGACGGACGTGTCTGACAAGGATGCGGTTTACTGGGGGACAGTGCTGGAACCGGTTGTTGCCGACGAATTTACAAAGAGGACAGAGAAAAGGGTGGAAAAGGTAGAAAAGATACTTATTCATCCTAAGCATGAATTTATGACAGCGAATATAGATCGGTCAATTGTCGGGGAGAACGCTGGGCTGGAATGCAAGACAGCCTCCGCGTACGGAAAAGACGATTGGGAGGATGAGGAGATACCGGCCTCATATATCCTTCAGTGCCAGTGGTATATCTATATTACTGGGGCAAAAGTGTGGTATATCGCGTGCCTATTAGGCGGGCAGAAATTTATTTGGAAAACTATACAGCGTGATGACGAGCTAATCAGCATAATGGAATCAGCGGCCATTGACTTTTGGGATCATGTCCTTAAACGCATCCCTCCACTGGCTGCATCCGGAGATGTGAAGGCTTTCGAGGCCAATAGCAAAGAAACGATAAGCCTCCCTGATAATGCCGATGATTTGCTTGGCGCCCTTATTGAGGTTAAAGATCAAGCCAAGGTAATCGAGGATAAAAAGAAAGAGTTAGAAGCCCGCGTCAAGCAAATGCTTGACGGGCATATGACAGGTTTGCGGCCGTTGTACAAGGTTACCTGGTCGCAGAGCAGCGTTGAGAGCTTCGACGCGGCTTCATTTAAAGTAGCCAACCCAGAAATCGCGAAGCAATACCTCAAAATTTCGCAACGCGATAATGGCGTTCGCGTTAAGAGGTTAAAAGCCGTCTGAAGCCTCTACGATTCATCAGGATGATGCCATCCGCTATGGCTTTTCGTTTTTTTGAACATTTAAATTTTAGCATATAAAAACGCATTTTTTATTATACGAGGAGGATTCTAATGGCAACAGTATCCAGCTTGAAGGACAGCATAAAGGCCTGCCAGCCCGCGCCGCAACAGCCAACGGTCGCGCCCAACTCTGTGGACGATGAGTGCATAGTCTCATATGTCACAGAGAATGGCGTTGAAATTAAATTGACACCGTCGATAGTGCGGCATGAACTTATTACCGGGGACGGAGAGCCAACCGCGCAGGAAGTAATGAGATTTATTCGGTTATGTGAGAGCAACCGATTGAATCCGTACATACAAGAAGCCTACCTAATAAGGTGGGCGTCGTCTAAAAAAGCAAAAATATTTTGCGGAAAAGATGTTTTTTTTAAGCGGGCAGACATGTACCCCGATTATGACGGTATGGAAGCTGGCCTATTTGTTGTGCCGCATGGGGGCGGAGGGTATATTGAGCGCCCCGATTCGTTCTATTTGGTTGAAAACGCCGGTGATGGCGGGGATAGGATAGTTGGTGCGTATGCGAAAGTATACCACAAAAATAGGAGCCACCCTACATATGCAGCTGTTACATTTAAGCAGTACGCCTATTTTTATGAAACGCAAACAAATATATTTAAGATAAAAAAAACTTGGGAGATGATGCCGGGCACCATGATTATTAAGGTAGCGAAAGTAAGGGCGCTGCGGGAGGCTTTCCCAAACATGTTTTCCGGTATGTATATAGCGGAAGAGCTTTCTGATGCGGAGGAGCATCAGGACACGGCAAATGCTCCGGAACCTAAAGAAAAGAATGAGCTGCCTGCGTCATACAAAGAAGAGTTTGCGACATTGGAGCAGAGAAAGATGATTTCTGACGCGTTCAGTGGCAATACGACGCTTTGCGCTAAGTTCATCAAGTCGCTCGGTTATAAAAAATCTAGCGAGATTAAAGCCCCAGACTTCCCGGAAGTTTTGAAAAAAGCACAGGAAGCCGCTTTAAGCAAGGCTGTATAATCAAATTTTTATCGCAAATCAAAGGCGAACGCTTATTTAAGCATTCGCCTTTTTATTTTTGCGGTTAAGTGATTTTTTTAACACAAATTGTTAAATTTAGTGTATAATTGATACAGTTTAGCGGAGATGTGGAGGGAAAATGATTGTCAAAATCAAGAAAGGCAATACGCTTGCATAGGCACATATTAGCCCTTTATACTGGAATTGCTTTCTCAGTTGTAGTCCTTACTGCAGACGCGATAATAATGGGTATACGCCTGTTGAGCGGCGGGGAGACGCAAGATATTTGGCTGTGGCTTGAAGCGGCTGCCCTTACTGTTTTGTGCGTTTATGCTTTTGACACGCTTAGAAAATACAAAATGCGGGAATACGCCAACGAACTGCTGGGGGTTGACAACATGAAGCTTACGGATACTCTGAAAAACTGCGCGGAATGTAATTCAATACCGCGTTATGTTATTAGCGTGGGCAGTTTTCTTCGGCGCGTACCGCCAACGGTTGAAATTGTCTGTACTTCTTGCGGTCGTTACGGTGATCAATATCATTTGGCTTCGCAGGCAATTTGGCATTGGAATGCAGGAAATGCTCATGACGCAAATAATGTGGGAGGATGATCTATACGGTGCAAAACAGCCTCCGTTATCCAAACCGGTATATTTTTTCCGCATAACATCGTATTTCCTCAGTCTCAAGTAGAATTTGACGCTGGAGTTCATACATCTCGGCGCTGTTTTTTTCCATCATCCACCTATGTTTCTGTTCTTCGAACTTGTCTACGCAGCCTTGCCAAGTACTCGTTCGCAGATTATATATAAAGCCAGCCATTGTGTTTAGGGCTAAAGAATATCGGTAGCCAGGAGGAATCAGAAAATATATGTTTGACCTTTTGGCTAAAGCTTTATCTAAATCGACTTTAAGGTTTTCAATTTCAGTAGTCAGCAAGTGCGCTTTTTCCTTATTGGCGTCTATCTTTTTCTGCCTTTTATTCGAAAAATATTTGTAAATTATATATATAGCCGATAGACCTATAACTATGCTGAAAAACAATCCCATTCTTGTTTCGGACTTCAAAATCAAAGCGAAAACTTGTAGTGATGCAAGTAAAATAATGATGACAGCGGCCATACTAAATTCCTCTTTTTTACTTTCAAGGTTATACGCGCTATCTTTCCGCCATTTAATCTGGTCAGCTATTTCCTCTATAGCACAAGCCTGTTGCCCGGCAATGGTAAGCAACCGAGCAAGTTCTTCACCCCTGAAATCTGCAATATTCTTTGTATTTTTAATCACGGTATCCGTGCAATTTACATCCTTTGCGGTATTCGCCACTTCACATCCCTCCCCATAGCGTAACCATCTGCTTTGCTTGATTTGTTGCCGTTTAATGCAACAGCCGTCATCTTCTAAAGCTATTATGTATTGCTTGGCTGATAAAGGCGTTTATTATTACATAGTGCCGTATATACACCGATATGGCTATCCCCCATAACAAACCAAAGACAGTGTATCTAAGCACGGGCATAAAATACGGGCCTAACCTCCCGAGTGCGATCCATAAACCGCCTTTATAGCTTTTCTGTTCATTGCAGCGCCGGCAGCTTGCCACTAAATTTGAGAGATCATTAACTCCGTCGCTGTATTTTTTATACTTGTTTTGCAATCGTTTTGAATGCTGCACTCTATGTATAGACCTTACATGATCTATGGTTATTTTATGTTTCCGCAATAGGATTTTTCCGCAATATGGGCAGAAATATATACCCAAATTAAAAAGCCCTTTGTTTTTCCGAAAGTACTCAGACCTGTAGTTGTTCCCCCGCTGAAATTTCGGGTTAAGTGTATTGCGTATTGTGGCCAGCCCCTTTCAGCCCGACGCCAAGAATGGCGATTTACTTGCCGCCGCAATTATCTGTATCATCATCCCGCTCAGCGTAATCATCATCGCTGCCTGGCTCGGCCGCTATTCCAATCTCGTCCCAATCGTCATTGTCACCCTCATAGACAGCCCCTCGATTTTTTATAAACGCATAGAGGTTAGTCAAGCTTTTGCTAATAGATTTTCCGGTTTTAGAATCAATAAATCTATCTTTCAGGTTATCGCCAAATTGCCCAGCGTCGTCAGATAATGACTGTATACGTCTTCCTTTCATCATTCTATCAAAAGAATCTGACAAACCGTCCGACAAGTCCATGCATAGGCGTTTAATGAAATATTTCTTTTTATCGCCCAATTTATTAGCCCTCCATTCAGTTTTACTAAAAACTGATCTGCAAAGCGAGCGTATCGTTGCTCTCAAACACTGTTTATTACCGCTGTTGCTGGTTAAATAGTTGACTGTATAATACTATATAGCACTGGAAATATCAACTATTTATTGACATTATTCAACAAAAAATAAAGACCACCCACTCTGGATAGTCTTTATTCAGAAAAACTGCCTCAACAGATTTTGGCGTTATGAGCGTACAGCTTTACAATACACTGCTGTACGCCCATAGTCCTTTGCTCCTTACCGTGCCTGACTATATTAAGCCTCTATGTTTTGCCCGATCTATTATCGCTATAATAAATGGCTCTATAAGGCTGCGTTTCGATTCGTTAATCTCCTCGCAAGCATCGCAAAATGCCTTATTAAATTCTTTAGAAATTGTCATATTGATTTGCCGAGGCGGATCCTGTGCTTTCTCCTGCGGGAATGTTTTTTTAAAAACCGCGTCCTTAGCATCCAACGAGGGTACGGCGCCCTCCTTATCGTACAATTCTGACAATTCACGGAGACACAAATTGATGACCGTATCTCGTTTCCAACAATATCGTACTCCACGCTTTGATCCGAGTTTTAGCTTGTCAGGTTCGTGTAACGCAAAAATAAGCTCCCATGCGGCGGTTTTTTTTAAAACTGATGTGACAGGGTCATTCAAGATAAGCGAGATGTGTGACCCGTTCATTCGGTTATCTTCGGGGGAGAAATTCGGCACGCCCTTTATTCGCTTTACAGAGATCGCCATCATGGAATTCCGGCAATTATCTAGCCATTCTTCTTTTTCTGTCATTCAAAGCCCCCTATAAGTAATACTGAATATATATAATGCTATATAATGCTATATAATACTACAAAAGTCAAGATTCATATCTTTTTACGTATAAACGCCGCCATCATAATCTGATAGGCGGCGTATCTATTATTATATGACACTTGCACAATAGCTCCATGTTTGCCCATAAAAATAATCGTCTCGAATCTTTTGCTCCATCGCGTTTTTTTGGATGATATTTTTAATGCCGTATGCAGCCTCAAATACCTCCATGTAACGCTTGCAGTCCATTATCATCGAAAAAAACTCGAATTCGGATAGCCTTACTGAAAGCTCGGTTTCCGACTTTACACTGACAAGCTTGTTCCCAAACCTATCGCCTTTACCGGTGCGGTTTATTACACTTATGTAAAAGGGATACTCATATTCTTCCATTTGCCGCTTGTCCTTGTACTGTTGATAGCTAATGTAAAGCATTGAATGTGTTATTGTCCCCTGCTCGCCGCTATCAGAATTCCATTTGCGAAAGCCGTTAAACATAAACTCTTTTTTAAAAAGCATAGATGGCTCCATCGTGGCCATAATGTAATTGATGTCTTCCGCGCCCAGGGCAAAAGAAGCGGTTACTTGTGTGCCTTCAAGTGTCTTTCGCTTTGTGTCACGAATTTTTAGCGTGATGCGGGAATGGTCGCGGATCAGGCTTTTCGGCGCTCCGTTTAGGGGCAAGTCCTCATCTTCGCTATAATATCTTTCCCCGGAGTATATATTCTCGGCGTACTCTACATCGGCCGCTTTTAAGCTATCTAAGCATTCCAAAATTGTATTTTCTGTTTTGCGCACATGCACCTGCTTAAGGCGGGCGTTTGCGGTATCTGCCGTAAAGGCTGTGTCCCTTATTCGGCGTTCTTTAACTATTTTACACGCAAATGCCAGCTCCCACCATTTCATATATCGTGCGGTGTCATTAAGCAACGCAAAATAACTTTGCTCTGACAAAAACATTTCAATCTTTTTATCGCTTTTTATCTCGCCAACCCCGCCGCCCTCAGCCGGCGGGCCTTCAATATGCCTAATCTCTACGCGAAACGGATAATTCATAACCTGTGTTTTCTCCTTATCAGCATATCGGGAGTACTTAACAGTTATTGAATGTATGGCTATCATGTTATTGGCGGCTGGCCAGTTCCGGCTAAATGAATCCGTATAGTCGCGCTTATAAACGCAGCCCAGCTTTGCGCGATAGAGCAGCCACATTGCCTCATCAGGAGTCAGGTTAAATTCAAGCTGAGTATTCACTGCCCCTTCAATGTTTATCAGACGTATTTTTATTCTGGAATATACACGGCGGCTGTTGCCCTCGCCCTTTTCAGACACGGCGTAAATTTTCTCAGCGTTCTCAATGGAAGCCAGCTTTAGTGAGTTTATCGTCTCAATTATCCGTTTCTTATTTTTTGATACAGCAATCTGTTTATTCATAAAACCGTTACGCTTTTCTGTCATAATACACAACACATTCCTTTCTATAAGCCTCGTAATCCGATTTAATATGTATATATTATAACATAAATAGCGAAATTTGTCAATAATTATATACTAACTAAACTAATATACACAATATTAAGATATTACAAACTTGATACAGGTATATTCCATATCCACAGTTCAGGTTTGGTTTTTTTAATTATAATTTGACATTGATCTTATTATATAGTATTATGTAATCAACTAATCGCCTTAGCCCTTGCTATAGGAACAAGTTGTATTGTTTGCCAGTATGTCCTGTCTGAATATTTCTATCTAATGACCAAACTATAATAATAAGTTTTCAACGCGTTATTTAAGCGATCGGGAAGGTGAATGCAGCATTGGATGATTTAGAAGCAATCGAAAACATAACCGAGCATAATATTAATGATAAGAAAACCGAAAAGCCGAAACGGGCATGGGGCCGCGCCAAACCGCTTCCCCCAGGGGAAAAATCAACCCCTTATGAGGCTAGCAAAGGCGCCATAAAAAGACACCTGAAAAACAAGTATACCCAATTGTCTTTATGGCTGCCACAGTCAATGGTTAAAGATTTTTCCGCGGCATGCAAGGCATTCGGCGTAACACAGGTTAGCGTACTAAAGCCAATAATGCTGGATGCAATAAAGCGCGCAAATCAAAAGGCGGGAGGCAAGGCTATTGAGCCTCTATTTCCAATAGAAATGGCAAAAAAAATGATTGATGAGATTGAGATGCAATTTGACGCAAAAATTAATTCTTCAAGAGAAATCGATGCCCATTCGGAGAATAATGTCATAAGCGATGAGTGGGGCGCCGAGTAATGTACGGGGGTGCTAACAATCAGAATAGACATAAATGGCGATATTATTGCATATGGATATCAGTTGACTCTCGCTCAGGTATTTATTGATTTGACGCCGTTTTTTTCATCCATGTCGATAACGGCCTACAGTAAAAAGACATTTTTCCCACGGCGGAGAAAACTCGCCCACTCACCCAGGGCGCCATATGACACTCAAATATCGCTTTTCCCGTTATCAACGGTTACGATGAGCGTATCTAATTCCACTAAACACCCCAAAGTTCAAACCCCGCCACAGCCGCCTTCATTAAAGCCGGAACTTGGCCAAGTAATACGCGGCGATCCTAAAGGGCACGAGCCTGGCGTCCCCATCCCCTCCACAACCAACCGCGTTACCGCGGATCGTGGCGGCAATAAAGGCGTTGCCCAATTTACTTTGTTAAGGATAGAAAAATGCGGCATAGTGTGCCGATGGGGGAGCGATAAGGCAATCAATTCGTTTATTCACAGAAAGACAAAGAACAAAGACTACAAATGGATAATGGATAAAGATGGTAAGTATTCATGCATGGTTTATTTTAGCATTCTCTACGAATTGATTGGCGTGTTAGAAAAAAATGACATAGACGCATCGGAGCTTAGGGCTGTCCGCATTCCTGAAAACTCCAAAGAGAATGAACGCATGGTTAGCGGTAAGTATGTATCCGTTGTTGAACAGTCGCCCGATGGCGGCTTATGGTGCCGTTGGGGATATAACCAAGACATACAGACAATCCTTGGCCGCTATGTTAAGGGCATGGACTTTTATTGGAGAAAAGATGATGAAGGTTATATCTGCTTATTGACCAAGGATATACTGCAAGGTTTCATTAACGCGGCGGATGAGGCTGATGTGGATGTGTCAGAAATGGAGAAAGCGTCTGGCCTCCGCTCAACAGCGTTTTATGTCCCTGATCCCCCTTTGCCAGAGCCTGAATACCCTTTAAAAGAAAACGTGGAAGCCCATATACCTTTTAAGCTTAGAGAATATCAAATAGAAGACGCGAAAAAAATGCTGTCGCTATGCCGTGTTTTAAACGCTAATGAGATGGGCTGCGGCAAGAGCATTGAGTCTGTCATTGTGGGGGAATCCCTTCCTTTCCCCAAACTGGTCATATGCCCGGCCACCCTGAGGCTTAACTGGCGCAGGGAAATACAGTTGTGCAACCCGAGCGCGGATATTAAAATACTTATGAGCGGCGACGAGTATGAAATTGGGAATGACTGGACAATTGTTTCTTTTTCGTCCTTGGAAAAACATAAGAGGGAGCTTATAAATTCACGCTTTAACGCTGTTTTCGTGGACGAGGCGCATTACATAAAGGCTGTCACGCCTAACGGGTTTCCGGACAGCGACCGCGCGGCTGCCGCCCTTGAGATATGCGTACGCGCCAAGTATGTGTATCCATTAACAGGCACGCCGAAAACAGGCCACAATAAGGATCTGTTTAATATAATGCGGCTTATTCGCCACCCCCTTGCTCAGACGCGTTCCCATTTCGAACAGTTCGCGGAGATGTTTTGCGACCCGCGCGAGGCCCCGTTTGGAATGACAGTCAACGGCAATACAAACGATAGGGTTTTATTCCGTGAGTTAAAGCCTTATATGATAAGGCACTTAAAATCTGAGGTAATGCCAGATATCGCAAAGGTTAGAAGCTTTATTCCCGTTGGCGTAAACCTCAACGCATACAATGAGATTATCGCTGATTTCTTGGAACTTCGCATTCAGGAAGGCAAGACCGCAGCGTTGGAATTAGTGCTGATTCAAAAACTCAAAAAAACACTCGCGTCAATGAAAGTAGACAGTTCAATAGAGTTGGCCCGTGGTTTTATTGAACAAGGCGAAAAAGTCATCATCGTTACATGCTACACGGAAGTAATCGAGAAGATTACGAAATGTTTTGGAAATATGGCGGTAAAGCTTGTAGGCGGCATGTCTGATGATGAAAAATACCAGTCAATTGAGCAATTTCAAAATGGCGGCATTCAGGTGTTTGCCATGAACATTGTGGCTGGCGGCGTAGGGATCACCCTTACCGCGTCTCATATTATGCTGTTTAATGATTTTGACTGGGTACCAGTCAACCTGATACAAGCGGAAGACAGGATAGCGCGTATCGGGCAGAATTATGTGTCCAATATTTTTTATATGTATGTTGATGGCGCCGAAATAGATGAGTACATAGCATCTGTGTTAAACGACAAACTTGACAGTATAAATAAGACAGTTGATGGGGGCAGGGGCGAAGTGATAGACATTAAAGATATGGTTATAGATGCTCTGCGCCGTACATGGCGTAAACCAGCGATTGACGTACAAGATGTAGTTTAAATAATTTCACTCTATAAGTAATTAGAGGGGGCCAGTGACTGGCCCCCTCTAATTAAAACATTATAAAGTAAAAAAGAAGAAGGGCCAGTCACTGGCCCCCTTTGCTTTTTTTAAAAACGGCGAAAAGGGAGTTAGCTATCACTCCACTCTACGCCTTTTCGTAAACCATTAACCATTGGAGATTCAACCATTATTACAAACTGGCATTTGTATTGACACTATGCGTATTAGCTTCCTCAGTGTTACGCAACATAAGAAGAAGTCTGTCCAGTTCATATGTAGAGTTATACGCTATTGAAATTGTACCTTTTTTTTCTCCCCGAATGCTTACTTTAGTGCCAAAAACATGGCATAGTTCATCCGCAAACCTTCGATATGAATCAGTATACTGCCTTGTTGGACGCGTAGCTTCTATATCTGATTGTTTAATGCTATCAGTTGGGCTGGCCAGCAACTGTGTTTCCTCATATGCCTGTTCAACGGTAATTTCTTCTTTTTTTAGCTTGTCTTTTATTTCGTCAGTCCCACTGTTCCAAATTGTCATATACTTCTGTGTTTGAGTTTTGCCTAAATGAGTATAGTTTGCTATAATGTCACGCATTTTTCCCTTAAATAGAAATTTGCCTTCGTCTCTTGCTTCTTTGATAATTGTTGTTAGATCCGCAATCTGTACCATTCGATTGTACTCTGTCATATTCCTTGAAGTAAAATTTGTGCTGTGCAAGCGAAGCCGTTCAACTATTTTACTTTCTTCCGTCGAGCAAATGTGGCAAAGCACTAGCCGGAAATCATCTAAGCCCCTAGTTTCCACCAACATTTTAATCGCTAAGTAACGCCTGTGTCCTCCAATGATTAAGAAGCGGCCATTTTCCTCTGGCTTAACGAGCAAAGGATCCATTAATCCAAATGCTTCAATATTGTCGGCTAACTCCTCAATGTCGCATAGATCGTATGCGTTATTCTGGTGTGGATCAAGCAAGTCATATGGCACTCGTTGTATTGCTTGATCTATCTCTTGCGCGATTTGTTCTTTTGATTCAGGCGTTTCTTTCAGCAAATCAGCTATTAAGTTAGGCTTTATTAATTCTACTGGATCAAAGTTTGCTTTTTTCGCCGCCAACTGGGAACCTCCTTATAATCTCTTTTACTACTTCAGTAAAATCTTTCGCGATGGGTGTAAAAATAGGGTTGTCACGTATAACAAACCTGTTAGTGTTTTCAGCGTTGATAACAGGGTTTGATTGATATCTAATTTCCGCCTTAAATACATTCTCCTTATAAATTTCGCGAATGGTGTTTATGTATTTTCTTTCAGCGTTGTTCCTGTCTACCATGGTAAACAGTATATAACATCCTATGTCGAGTTTATAGCCAGCCTTGCGTATCATTTGAATATTTTCCGCGACTATTTCAAAACCGTAGTATCCGAATTTATTTGGCTTTGTTGGAACTATAACATGGTCAGAGGCAAAAAGGGCGTTAATGGTAAGGACATTTATATCTGGCGTGTTGTCTATAACGCAATAGTCATATCTTTCTTCAACTCTTTTTTTTGCTTCTCGAAGAATATCGTACCTCGCCCCATTTGGATCCCTTTGAAGCTCATTCTCGACTTTTTTCAGATTCATCGAAGCTGTTATATAAGATAAATTATCATCAACTCTGTTTGTGGCGTCTTCGATTGCTATGGTTCCCATCAAAACGTCACTGATGGTTACCTCTGGCGAAGTTGTAAACATTTTTGACAAGTTGCCTTGCTTGCATAGATCAATTAGCAAAACTCGGTAACCTCGATCGGCCAGCCCCGCCGACACATTGAAACTCGTTGTCGTTTTGCCAGTGCCTCCCTTTATCGTGAGGAAAGATAGTGTGATCATATTTAAAGTACCTCTGAACTGCGATTATTTGCTATATGTCCGCAGAGGGAATAAACTAAGAATTACGCGCGATATGTTCAAAATAGCCCCTGCTTATAACAATAAAGTCGACATAGCGAAATTGCTTACGTATAATACGTTACCATTAAGGTTTATTATTGTCAAGATTTGGTTAATGATTTGGCTAACAAAATTACCGATAACATTTTGGATATATGGAGGCTGGTGCGGATGGCTCAGCGTGATTCCGTTAAGCAGAGCAAGCTGATTGATAAACTTGGTTATCGGGATTATTTCGTAATATTGTTGATAAGTATTTCATGTTTTATAGTATCCATTTTTAACCTTGGCGCAACCTCCTCGCCTCAAAACGGTTGGAACCCAAAAATAAACGATCAAGTGAAAGCTGAATTTCGTCATCATGCAAACATCACCGCGATAGTGTTTTTCAATGGGTGCGGCGAGGGAAAAGATTTCTCAATTGAGTTCTCAGATGATGGGACTCGATGGGAGCCGGTCATCACTTGCCGGACAGGGCAGATTTTCAGATGGGAGTATAAAAATATAGACACAAACAGGGAATACTCATATATCCGCGTAACATCAAAAAGTGAGTCATTAAGCCTAATGGAAATGTTTTTTTTAAGCGGGGATAATGTCATCGCTATTGAGGGGGGCGACGCCCCACTTTTTGACGAACAAAGCAAGTTTATTCAGCATCCTTCTTTTCTTAATGAAGCATATTCAGACGAGTTTTTTTATGCGTCAACAGCATATCAATACATCCATATGCTAGGCCCAGATTATGTGGAGAATACGCACCCGCCGTTGGGGAAAAACATTATAGCGGCCGGCGAGCTTATATTTGGGGCAACCCCGTTTGGCTGGCGTTTTTTTGGCGTGGTTGCTGGCGTGTTGTCGCTTGCGGTTCTATATATTCTGGCAAAACGCCTGTTCGGCGGGTTGTGGTGGCCGGCATTTTCAATGGCTTTGTTTGCTTTAGATTTCATACGATTTACCCAGACTCGTTTCGGCACTGTAGATTCGTATGTTGTTCTATTTGCGCTTTTATCTTTTCTGTACATGTTTTTATATTATAAAGCTGATCATGGCAATGCTGGCACAGGAAAGCTATGGCTCTATCTTTTTGCGAGCGGGATTTTTATGGGACTGGGCGCGGCGGTCAAGTGGGAAGCTTTATATGCCGTCCCTGGGTTTGCGATATTGTTTTTCTCAGGCTGGAGAAGACAGAAAAAATACATAATAAGCACGATCCTTATGTGCTTTGTGTTTTTCATTTTTATGCCTATGATTATATATAGCCTATCCTATATTCCTTATGTAATGGCATCAGGGGAAAGTGTTGTTGCTGTTATCAAAAACCAGTTTATGATGCTGTGGTTCCATACACAGCTTATGCCTACTGGTATTTCGGCCTCAAGGTGGTGGCAGTGGCCGGTTACCTTGTGCCCTCTGCTTTACTATTCTGGCTATGTCGGAGGGGCGTACTGGAAGATATTGCTGTGGGGCAATCCTTTTATTTGGTTACCCGGCTTAATTTCGGTTGCCATTACTTTTGCGGGATGCATATATGGATGGGTGTCGCCTGGTAAAGTAAGCTTGGATGACAAAAAGACAGGGTGTTTTATCTCTATTGCTTATTTTTCCCTATTGTTGCCATGGGCGCTCGTTTCGAGAGATACATACTTATATCATTATTTTCCATGTGTCCCTTTTATGATATTGGCATTGGCTTTTGCTATTAGGAGATTTTTTAAAATAAATAGATTTCTGAGCATATCTCTTATTATTATGGCTTTTGTGATGTTCTTGGTATTCTACCCTATCCTGTCTGGCTTACCAACGGAATATGATTATATGGCGTCGTTTATAAATCTTATGATTAAATAGATTTTAGTGGGAGAAACCGCGCTGTGGGCAAGCAAAGTAATACCTTTGCATATGAGCGAGTTGACATTTTATTATTATATAGCATAATATAAACATAATTTATAAAAAACTTTATAAAACCAGAGAACGGATGTGGCCATGATCATGGACGACACATTAATAGATGCCATCGCGGCACGGATAATCATACTGTGCAAAGAAAAAAAAACTACTCCTTACGCTATTGCGCGCATCTCTGGACTTGATAAAGCCACTATGTATAGCATACTGAGTAAACGCAGCAGAAGCCCAGAGATTACCACCTTAAAAAAAATATGTGACGGCCTGGGTATTTCGCTTGGTGAATTTTTTTGTACGCCTGAATTTGAAAATTTGGTAAGCATTCCTCCATAAATTGATTAGGAATTTGGCGGCTTAATGCATCATCTAGGGCGGCGTGCATTACGAGTATCGCTCCGATACTCAGATTTTCAGACACGAACATACCAAACTGGTTAGAATCAAAAAAGCTGAATAGCTTGCAATCAAAGCCCAGCACGAATAATTATTTCGGCATGGATTTAAACCGTGCCTTTTTTATTTTTGGAAGGAGGCGGAACGGATGGAGCCAACGCGGTTCATGCTAGCCACTTCAAGCTATGTCAAAGCAAAGGCTGAGCGGGTTGTAGAGTTCATAGACGCGCTTTGCAACACGAAAGGCACGGGCACGGCCAGTCGTTTGATCGGGGTACGGCAACGATTTGTGAAAAAAACAGCCACATGACATTATTTTACAGAAATAGGTACCGCCAGTCTTCTGAAAACGCCCGTATTAGAAACACACTAAACGTAGCGTGTATCGGCCGGCTACTGGGATTATATTTCTATTTATGATAGAATGGCTTATGTCCCTTGCCCTATATCAACAGCGTTAACGCCGCATCTGGTACGGGTAAACAGGTAATGGTTTGCGGAATTATGGTTTGCGGAATTATGAAACGGAGAGAAAAATATGCCCGAACCTTTTTTTGACTTTACAAACAAGCATGTTATCGTCACCGGCGGCGCAAACGGTATCGGCCGTTGCGTCGCAGAGAAATTTATAGACGCGGGCGCGACCGTTGACATCATAGATATTGACAGACAAGCTGGTGAACGAATACAGGCCCGGTGTGTAAATTTACGGTTTTATCATGGGGATATAGCTGAGAAGACTACGCTGGAAGCATTCGTGAGCAGCCAAAAATGCCCGGTTGATTGTGTCATCAATAACGCGTGTATAAGCAAAAAGGGCGTGCTGACAGGATGTGCTTATGAGGATTTCGAATATGCGCAACGCGTTGGGGTAATTGCGCCTTATTACCTCATAAATCTGCTTTATCATAAGAATTTGCTTGCCGGGATGGCCTCCGTTGTCAATATCGCGTCCACGCGCGCGTTCCAATCCCAACCGGACACAGAAAGCTATTCGGCGGCCAAGGGCGGGATCATCGCGCTCACGCACTCCTTAAGCGTGAGCCTGTCCGGTATAGCGAGAGTAAACGCAATCAGCCCCGGATGGATTGAAACATCGGGGTATCATGAGGGCGGGGCGGTTACCGAATGGCCGGAAGCGGACAGGAAGCAGCATCCGGCAGGGCGGATAGGCGCCCCGGAAGACGTAGCCAATATGGCGCTGTACCTTTGCAGTGACACCGCCGGATTTATTACGGGAGAAAATATCTTTGTCGATGGCGGGATGAGCAAGCTGATGATTTATCACAATGACCAAGGCTGGGAATGGAGGCGCGAGTCATGACGGCCGCCGCTTGTATAGCGGTTTACCTGGCTGTTATCAGCATGTTTTCAATATACATTACCGCACATGACAAACACGCCGCTCAGCGCGGCGCATGGCGGGTGAAAGAGCGGACACTTTTACTGGTTTCGGCCCTGGGCGGCTCGATTGCCATGCTGGCGACAATGCGGGTCATACGCCACAAGACAAAACATATCAAGTTTATGTATGGCATACCCGCTATTATTCTTATTCAAATTGCGTTAACAGGTTTGTACATCTGGCGGATCTCCAAATTATGACATATCCGAATATATACGCGGCGACTTTCCTATCCCGTCCCAACCGTTTTATCGCTGAGGTAGATATCGACGGCAAGGTGGAGATTGCCCATGTAAAAAATACCGGCCGGTGCAAAGAACTGCTGACTCGCGGCGCTGTGGTCTATCTCGTCAGTTCAGATAATAACCTTCGTAAGACACGTTTTGATTTAGTTTCCGTGCAAAAGGGCAGCCGGTTGATTAATATGGACAGCCAAGCCCCTAACGCGGTGTTTTTAGAGTATCTAAAATCTGGCAGTTACCTGGAGCATCCGTCGTTAATCAAGCGGGAAGCGAAATATGGCGGATCCCGTTTTGATTTTTATATAGAAACGGATGAACGGAAAGTGTTTATTGAAGTTAAAGGTGTCACATTGGAAGAAGACGGCGTTGTTCTATTCCCCGACGCCCCTACATTACGCGGGGTGAAACACTTAGAAGAATTGACAGAATGTATACGCAACGGGTATAAAGCGCAGATAGTATTTGTTATTCAAATGGCGGGAGTCCGATATTTTACGCTCAACAAAGCTACACATCCGAGATTCGCTGAAGCATTGGTGTCAGCTCAGGTTGCCGGGGTCAAGGTTACAGCCCTTGATTGTAACGTTACACCGGACAGCTTGTCTATTCGCGGACAAGTGCGCATACAACTATAATCGGCCGCTTGCTCAAAATTTATGAGTATCAGTTCCTATCGTAAATCCCCCAGTGCCTGTTCTACGTATGTCAGAAGGTAAGTAGCTGAATAGGCAAAAAAGCTCATAAAATGGGGATTTATCTGATTTATTAAGCTTTTTTGCCTATTCA
>Ga0209629_10000586_pt1 | contig 20320 bp, 16 predicted proteins | sample TergutCu122P5_FD_187286 | JGI IMG/M metagenome (GOLD analysis project Ga0209629, IMG submission 187286) | Cubitermes ugandensis P5 segment gut microbial communities from Kakamega Forest, Kenya - Cu122 P5 (SPAdes) (version 2) | ecosystem: Host-associated > Arthropoda: Insects > Digestive system...
GTCTCTCGGGCATTTCCGGTACGCTCATCTTTTACTCCGCCTTCTTGGCCATTCTTTCCATATATGCCAACTACCTGACTCGCATCGTGGTTGGCTATGGCCGCATCTATTCAATGAACATTGGCGACCTGATTAGCTCCTCGGTTAATTTTTTCGGAACAGTAATTTTGGTGGCGCTCTTGCATTATGGACTTGCGGGGGTAGTCGGCTCTCTTTGGTTGACGACTCTGGCGGAAACAGCCGTTTTGCTGGTCGTGCTAAAGGGTGATATTCGACCCGCCCGGTTCTGGGGGCAAGGATTGATCCGCGGCAGCTTGAGTTATGGCGTCAAATCATACCCCCTGCTCCTGATCAATTTTCTCAATTATCGGGTTGATATGCTGCTGCTGAAGCATTTCATGGATGATGCGGCGGTGGGTTATTATTCATTGGCCGTGGGCATGGCCGAACTGATGTGGATGGCGCCAAATGCGGCGGTGGCACCGCTTTTTTCAAGAGTAGCCCTGTCGGAAGCGGTTGACCGATCTGTCCTTACCCTGCGTACCGTGCGCTGGTCCCTCATTCTTCTCGTCGCGATGGCGCTGGGAGGGATATTGCTTGGGAAGCCGTTTATCGGCCTCTTGTATGGCCAGGCATTTCTCCCCGCATTTTTACCTTTCCTTGGGCTGCTGCCTGGCATTTGTCTGTTTCCCATTTTCAAATTCCTTACTATCGACCTGGCTGCCAAAGGGTATCCTGGATATGGCACCATTGCTTCCGCCGTGGCCTTGGTAACCAACATAGCCGCCAATATTCTGCTTATCCCGCAATTCGGGATCCTGGGCGCGGCGCTCGCAACCAGCATTTCATATATCTGCATGGCGGCGGTCAGTCTTTTTTACTTTCTCAAGGCGACGCCATACCAAATAAAGGATTTTCTGGTTATCAATCATGAAGAGCGTGCTTTTGTCGCTTCCAAAATTCGGCTTGCGAAAGAGAAAATAGCCGCCAGCTTAATATCTTCATGAGATACGAGCCATATGTCAGTCTGCACAATGAGCTATCTAAACAGGAAACGGAAAGGCGCCACGCCATTCCGCTCGAGTTAAACAATAATGATTTTGACATGTTGCAATGGTATGGGATATACTCTCATAATGAGTTCAAACAAGTTGCCGACAGGGATATTTATAAAAACATAATAATTATTTTTGCTGAATCGTTATCGTTAAAATTCTTGCGCCCTGAATATAACGGGATCAAAATTACACCTAAAGATTGATGGATTTTTAGCAAGATCCTACATAAAAAAACCATTTCGGGGCAAACCCGATGGCATTTGTCAAAAATTTTTACCTCTATTATCCAAAACTCTCGATAGGCCACTGGCCGCCCGCCTGCTATGGATTTATCGGGCTTCTTTTCCTTTGAGGATTGTCCGTGTCTAAAAATTAAAAATCATCATCTATGCTTGAGTGAAACCTCACAAAACCCATGAAGATCCTTTATCTTTGCCAGCGAATTCCTTTTCCGCCCGACCGTGGCGATCGCATTCCGGTTTATCACCAGATTCAGCGTCTCTGTAAAACTCATGAAGTCGTTGTCGGCTCGTTGGCGCATACTGGAACACGTGACAATGCGGCAATGCTTGCGAAAGAATCAGGAGTAAAAGTGTTGGCGCCGAATCATTACCGATGGCATCAAATCAAGGGGATGCTATTGGTGTTGTTGCGGGGGCAACCTCTCTCCCTTGGCTATTTCAAAAATTCAAAATTACAAAGGATGATCGATGCGGAACTGACGGAAAGTCGGTTTGACGCCATTATCGTCTTCTCAAGCTCCATGGCCCAGTATGTGGAAGACACCCGGGGAATACCTAAAATCATGCACTTCTGCGATGTGGATTCTCTCAAATGGGAGAGCCTTTCTCGAAAATCATCTTGGCCGATGCACTGGATTTATCGGCGCGAAAGCCGGACGCTGCTTGCCAGTGAACGGAAAATTGCCGCCTCGTTTAATGCATCCTGCGTTGTATCCAGAAATGAAGCCGAGCTTTTTCGTCAATACATTCCGGGGATTACCGTTGATATCCTGGAAAACGGCGTTGACGCCGATTATTTTGCCGCCCTTCCCCGTGAAACCGACGGTATCGACATTGTGTTTGTCGGGGTTATGGATTACCCGCCCAATGTCGAGGCCGCGGCCTTTTTCGTGAAACATGTCTGGAGTAAAATCCGCGAAGTCTATCCAAATGCGCGTTTCACCATTGTTGGCGCTAGGCCGGCAAAAAGCGTCCTTGAGCTGGCGCGGATTCCGGGAATCGAAGTGACCGGATACGTTCCCGATGTCCGTCCATATCTTGCCGCCGCGACCGTATCCATAGCCCCGCTCGCAACCGCGCGAGGCGTACAGAATAAAATTCTTGAAGCCATGGCTGCCGGCGTTCCCGTACTAACCACGCCGGATGTAGCCAAAGGATTGCCGGATGGCGCCGAACCTCTCGTTTTTACGGCGGAACGGAGCGCGAAAGTATTTGCCGACACACTGTTGGGTTTGATAGAAAACGAAGCGATGAGAGAAAAGCGGGCCACTGAGGCCAAGGAATTTATCCGTCGGAACTGCGTGTGGGATATGAAACTTCGCGCCTTGGACGCATTGCTTGACCGGGTCGTAAAATCAAGTTAGCCGCAGAAATCCCCACGACCTGACTTTGACCATGATGATCCTTCAAACCAATACGGCTCTTTTTTCAGGATCGACTATTTCTAAGGGAAAATCTTCAGAAAATTGGGTATATGCCCCCATAAAAACGTCACTGGTACAAAGTGACCTATTTTGGACGCAGTAATTCTTCCATCTTGGAAAACCATAACCGTTCTATAACATGTTCAGATAGATTTTCTTGCCAGTACCTTACAGCTACGCTTCTGAGATCATTTTTATTGTCAAGTAGTGTATTGAGGTATTGTACAGCGGTGTCCGTATCATCAGGGTCAACAATACGGACACTTTTGCATGTGGAGAACGCCCTGAAAGCCGGTATATCAGACAAAAGGCAAGGCACGCCAGCTGAAAGCGCCTCCGATACAATCATACCGAAAGTTTCATTTTTTGACATGGATACCAAAACATCTATCGAATTGTAGATATTGTTTTTGTTATTCGTCCAAGGATGAAATATGGCGGCGGGCCATTTGTAGTCTTTTTCGCTACCCCAGACATGAACCTCGCTGGCTCGGGATGCTAACGCGATTTCGATGGCTCGTGGTAAATTTTTCACCTCGTTATGAATACTTCCTATGATCCCGACATTGTTTCCAAACTTTGTCTTAATTACCTGTTGGTGAATATTTTTTATGATAAAATACTTGTCTTCAGGAATTTTAAATTCATCTTGTTGCAACTGAGTAACAAAATGCACATGGTCCGCCGCATCCAGGCAAGAGCGGACTTCGGCTTCCAATAATCCGTGCAAAGTGTTCGAGAAACCGTGACAAGTCACCAGAGTCGGGTTACCTCTTCTTCTCGCATCATTAACCCTGTCCCTTCCAGCGGTGACATCAAAAATCATCAACTTTGAAGAAACGCTCGGTTTGGAAACAATTTTAATGGAAGGGTCAAGAATCGCATTGTAGTTGCTGGTCGGATAACTGACAAATTCCACTCGATAGCGTTTGGACAGTATCCGCGCGATTTGTGATATGGCGGCAGGCCCACCGGTTTGCCCGTGAAATCCACAGTAAAAAGTGATTTCGGCGGCAGGTGTGGAGGTTAGAGCGCTTTTATAATAATTAAAACCATTGCGAATGTTGTTCAATGTATTCTTAATCCGCCAGGGAATCACCGAAGAGCCTCCTGCCAAATTGTTGTAAAATAGTCACAAACTCCATAGTCAATTATAACTCCTGGGACGGTTTCTGGAGAGCATCTCTCCCTGAAGCCACACCTCTGGTTTCAAGGCGCCTCTTTCTTCATTGCCCGTATTAAACCTCGCCTTATATACGGTTTTTCTAACTCCCTATCAGAAATAAACAGCATATATCCTTTCGAGTATTCTGTTTCAAATCCATTCCCTTCAAGTATCTTTTTTATTTCCGTCCCATCAATTTTTGCATGATAGGCACATAATAATAATTTTAAACCACTGGCAGAAGTCAATATATCTTTACCGCCTTCCAGTAATTTTATTTCCATCCCTTCAATATCAGCTTTGATAAAATCAATCCGTTTCCCCTTAAAGAAATTGTCTAACGTCACATTCTTAACATCATTGGTATTTGAAACAAATTTATTCACAATAACGACTTTTTCCTTCCATGGTTCAAATGTTCTTCTCAGTGCTTCGATCCATTCTTCGGTACATTCAAACAAATATATTTTCCCTGCTCTTTCCACGCCATCCAATGCCCAAATACCTTCAGCCGCTCCCACATCCACAATGGCATCGCCTTCCCGCACACTGAATGCCTCCGTCTCGTAGCGATGTGGCGAGTCTTCATCTTGTTCTATACACAAACCATTATAATACGCGCGTATTCTCTCTATTTCCCATCCTCTCGGGAAATAGAGCCGTTTGTTTTTATGTAACACATAAAAAACGTTAGCCCGCGTGTCGTAAAAAACATCTATATCCATCGCATGATATTTTCTCGAAAAATCATACGGAATTGATAAAAATCTATATTTCTTTAAATAATTAATTATTTCAATAATTTCTGGATCGCCAACACTTGTCGCGTCTAAGGACAGGAAATAATTTTTTATTTCTTGTTTTTTTTGTTCCTTTTGAAGCTGTTGCTCAACAAAATCAGTTTTATAATAATTTTCTAAATCCATTCGTCTCCTACGCATGATAATTCCATAGGGAACAAACCACGTTACACAATCTTTTATTTTTTGAACGAACGACATAACAAATTCCCTCCAGGATAAAACCTGTTCTATTTTTTGAGCATCTTAAAAATACTTCCTTTCAATGTATTCCTAATAAACGTGAAAATAGTCAGTCTTTCATCTTTTGACAGACAAAACGGCAAATACAACATCAATCCCAAATATAAAACAGAAAAAAACATATCCCATAGAATTTCTATATAAATAACCTGTGTTCCGATCTGATGTCTGAGCAAAATCAACGCGATCCAGACAACGGCAATCGCGGTCAACCGGCGTAAATCGAGGTAACGAAATCCTTTGTAAATAAATCCGCCAGCAAAACTGAAAAAGAAATAAATCATAACGCTGGCGTAAGCCGCGCCATAGGTGCCAAAACGTGGAATTAAAAGCCAGTTCAGCAAAAAGGCCACCCCTAATGTCAATCCATAGTTGATTGTCAGCAAATAGGTATCTTTTGAAAGAATTACACCCGTTCTGACAAAAACGTGACAACTGAAAAACCATAAACCAAAAGCTATAAATGGAATATAGATCGCGGCGGGAGCGTATGAAGGCGCGGCGAATATCTTCACTAAAACCCTGGCTGAGATGGCCACCGAGAATAAAACAAACGACAGGAGGGCAAGAAAATATGTGGAGATTCGTTGATATTGGTTGAGCGCATCCGGCGCCTTGGCCACAGTAAAAACGGCGCGCGAAGACCAGACGCCATCAAAGCTGCCAAGAATGAGTGAATTGAGAGCAAAAGGCAACTGCAATGCCAATTGATAATAGGCTACCTGATCGGCTGTATTATAGGCATTCAAATAGAAGCGGTTCAATTGGTGCATGCCTACGGAAGAGAGGATTGTTGGCACAAAGGGCAAGCCATATCGAAGCATCGGCCCTATAAAGGAACGGTTAACGTGTATTCCAACAGAAAAAATCATCCACAATGCCAAGCATCCGCTAAATAAAACGGCGGATATCAAATTCCCCCATAAAACACCGTCTATTCCTTGTTGCAAAAAAATCACAAAATAAATTTTAAGCGATGCGTTGAACACTATTCTGACAAGTTCGATGATACATACCAGCCGAAAACGCCCGGAAGCCTCAAGAACCATGGATGCGATGCCACCAGGAAGCCCAATGAGCATGGTCGAAACAGCCAGCAGCACAAAGTTGTCGTATTCGTGGCTTTTAAACACCCAAAATGCTATGGGGTTGGGAACAAAGGCAATCAGGATAAAGACGCAAATGGTGACGCTTCCACTCATGAGCAGAGCTGTGGAAATAACTTGCCGACGCCCTTGATCATCGGCGACGCTATGATAAAAACGCACAACTGCCTGACCTAAACCAGCCGCGCAAAATGTGGCAAATATATCTACCGTGGTGTCGAGAAGCGCGATTATGCCATATTCGGACGGTGTCAAATATCTTGTAAAGAGCGGCAGCAAGCCGATGCTGGCGCAAGCTCCGACAATACGGACTATCAAAAACAGACCACTGTTTTTGGATAAAAACACCAGCGTCGAGCGAAGTGAAGATGAAGAGGCAGCCATATAAAATGTGTTTTATTTCCTTGTGGCGCGGCGAATTTCCTCGAATGTTTTAACCGTAAGCGATTGCCACTCATGCGCCGCCGCCCATCGGCGTCCAGCCTCTCCCATCTCGCGCCGCAACTGCCGGTTTTCAGCAAGTTGCCTGATCGCCCCAACGATTGCATTCATATCCGTGCCATCGATCACCAATCCTGTTTTTCCATGCAAAACCGCCTCCACCTGTCCTCCCACGTTTCCGGCTATTGAAGGAATGCCAGCGGCGGCCGCCTCAATAAAAACGATTCCGAATCCTTCAAGTAGAATAGATGGCATGATATGGATGTCGGCGATCGCCATTGCCAAAGAGCGTTCCCGATCAGACAAAACTCCGGCGAACTTTACAACCTGGTCTAAACCAAGATCCTTGGCCAAAGTTCGCAAATTTTGCTCTTCTTCACCGCCGCCCACGACCAAATACTTCAATGGCATCCCAAGATCAAGCAAGCGGCGTATCGATTTCAACACATTGGCATGATTTTTATGGGGAGCTAACCGGGAAACGGCTACCAGCACGATATCATCATGGGCGAATCCGTAAGATGCACGACGGTATTCCAATTCTTTTTCGGGAAATGCAAAATCGCTGGTAGAGACGCCAGGATGGATAACGCTAATTTTTGCGGAAGGGGTAAGGGAACGGAGCAACGTTTCGGTATTCAGGCAGTTGGCAATAACAAGAGCGGATACCTTGTATACCCAATATCCTAATACCCGCAGTTGCCGGCTCGTCCGGACAGCGGTGATTTCTTCCCCATGCGCGAATGTGACTATCCGCCGTCTCCGTGGCGCCAAAGCCTTCCATGCCAATCCAACAACACCATCAGGGAACGATCTCAGGCAGTGCAACGTTGCCTGGCTGTTTCCTGTTTCGGCGGCAATCAACCGGACGGCGGTTATCAGCCTTTTCCAAAACGCGGAATCCAAAATATCTATATCAAGGGACGGTAAGTCAATGCGGTGAATCGACAGGGAAGCATGATCTTCCGAGTCGAAGGCCCGCTGCCGTTCAGCGGCACCGGCATCATTATTTGCCTGGGAACCGGCAAAGACCGTCACTGGATTTGGCCACCTACGGTACACGTTGTAGAGCCAGTGGTGCGCCCCACCAATCACGGGATAGAAGTCACTGCAAAGCAGTAAATCTTTCATAACGCGCCTCGTGAATCACAAATCAGAGCGGTTCGAATCGGCCCTTCATGAATGGCACTATTGTACAGGTTGGCGTAAGAATTCAAGGCAGCCTCAAGGCTGAAATATTTTTCGGCTGTTTTCCGAGCATTAGATGAAAGCTCATCCCAACGCGACATCCCTTCTTCTAGCGCCCTGAGCAGGGAAGGGGCATCGGGATCGAAGCAAACACCCGATGATGTTTTATCCACAAATTCAGCTATCGGAGCGCATGTGCTGACCAAAACCGGAATGCCACAGGCCATGCCTTCAACCATGCTGTTGGGGCACTCCTTGCCACCGGCCGGGTTGGTAAAAGGGATAATCGTGAAATGGTGACACTGAAACAGTTCAGTCATATTTTGTACTGCTTCATTCATAAGGGTGATATTGGGAATAGGATTCGCGGCAAGATTATCCTCAACAGCCTTTATGCTCGTGTGGCCGGTACGCCACTTGCGGAATAACAGGCTAAACTGAACGTCTGGACATGCCCGTGCGGCGTCAAGGAGCAAATAAGCACCACGTCCGGCCAATTCATGTTCTTCGCGGGGTGCGGTGGCGAACAGTATTTTCGGTTTCGCTCCATGATATTTTGTATTGATCGTCGTAAATAGACCCAGATCAACTCCGGGATAAATCAGATGAACCCGCTGTGGGGCACATCCCGCCTGAAGAAGTTTTTCCCGCGATGTCTGGGTTTGTGCGACAACATGGTTGCAACGCCTCAAAAAGTCCAGGAGGGGCGGCCCCTTGTCAGATGCGATCGTATGCACGATCGGTCGTTTGAAAAGCGTTTTGTGAAAAGCCCACGGTGTTACATCTCCATAGACATGGCTTACTTGAGTACGTCGTTCGAAAAAACGGATAATCGGCCGGCAAAACGGATCGAACTTGGGATTGAACCCCAATATATGGTGTTTCCAGGAAAGCCGAAATTGATAATGACAGTTTATACCTATTATCCGGGAAGGTCGAAAATATGCGGAGAGAATTTCGACCTCTCTGGAAATGGCTTCGATGCGCGGCTCGAGGCAACAGGTTGTCCAGTAGGTAACAAGAGAGTTTTGGAACATTGACATATCTCTTTATTTCCGCCCATTCATTCGACGGCAAACGGCAATCCACTCAACTGGCGATCGAGATGGAATAGCTTCAATTATCCGAACAATCCGCTGAGAAAAGCCCGGCGCCAAGTCATAAAGTTTTGAGGAAATCCATGACTGAAGCGGGTAATGGCGCACGACGGGGCGCATACTGAGAACTTCAAATCCCGCCGCGTTCATTTCAACATGAAATTCACCGATGGTGTAACCCACGTCGAAAATCAGGAAGGCATCAGACTGCTTTGCATCGGATAAGGGCCGATCTTTCGTATTCAGATTGTATGTGGAATTAACCACATCAAGCACAAGAATACCGCCAGGTTCCAGTCGTGAACGGATAGCGGCATAAAGGCGCATACGGTCATCTTCATCAAAATGCCGAATAAATCGAAAGGTATATATAAAATCAAAAGGGCCTGGACAATCATTCGGCTCAAAAGCGTTACCGTGAACGATAGTCCATCTGTTCAGAAGCCCCCGCTCCTCAAGCCTGGCGCGGGCGACATCAATCATTTCCTCACTGTATTCAAGCATGACGCCGTTACGAATACCTGTCAGCTCAGTGGATAAACGAGCCGGGCCGGGCGCTATTTCCAGGATGCTGTTGGGACTAAATAGTTGAATGGATTGCCGTAATGATTGAGCTTGCGTTTCATGCAAGAGCCGCTGCCATGGCAAGACAAATCTCGCCTCAATGTATTTATCGGCCACAGTCGAATTCTGATATAATGCCGATACGGCTTTTTCATCAGAAGCAACCGCTGACTGACAGTTGATCCTTTCGTTTTCCATGACAATTCCCTGTCGAATGTGGGCGGCGAATGCTGGCTTAGTCGAAAATTTGCACTTTTAAAACCCTTTTCAAATATCTTATTATTTCTCTCAACTTTCCTTCTGGGATACGGTTTCCAATACGTTTTCCCGCATTGATTATTCTGCGACGAAATTTATACAAATATTCACGAAAAATCAAATAGATATCCAATCGCCCAACATAGTCTCGCGCAGTCCCTAGTTCATCATATGCGTACGCGCCATGGTACCCAATATTCTGTACATAACTCGGCTTTAAGCAAATCACTGGAAGATGGAGTAATGCCATACGGTCACAGTAATCTGAATCGTAAGCGATGCCTGTATTGCGGAATGGCCCAACCGTGTCGTACACGTCACGTGGAATCAGCCAGTTGAGTGCCATTTGACGCTCTTTGATAAGCACTTCGGATGTTGGGAGATGTGCTTTGTCGTAATGTGACCTGGTTGGAACATTCAAAGCCGAAAATATGCCCTTAATACCCAATTTTTTAGATTCCTCATACACACTGATTAAACGATTGAGCCAATCCGGATGATAAATTATATCATCATCACAGCATACCATGTATGGCGCTTGTGGAAACTTTTCCCACAGCAGAGGGACATGATGAACATGACCATCGTTAGGCCCCATGTTCTTTTCATTTGTGATAATCTGGGCTTGATTATGTCCTTGTATTGCCTTTTTTAGAAATGGCATTAATTCCGGATTGGTGCTGCAATCATTTACAAGAAATATTTTAGCCTGGCTTGGGAGATTGCTGGCAAGAAGGCTCGGTATGCTGCGGCGGATATAGCGCATATCATGCGGTTGCGAACCAGCCCAAATTTTTACCAAAATTGGAAATTCCATCATTATATCTCCATACCTTTTGAGCAGAAATATCCATTCAAATATTTTAGTTTCATTTTTTGAATACCGTCACCGAACATGCCAGTCCATTAAGAATAGCTTCCCGCAATGACCAAGGATAAATACAAAAAGACATTGATTCAGCCAAAAATCTGAAAAAATCGACAGCCGATATAACATAAACCGGTGTAATATTATAATAATTAAAAATTGATTGAATCCGCTCAACAACACCTTTAATGACATTCCAGCCATGCTTGAAACATCAATACATTCCAAAGTAGGTACTGCCAATTGTGCTGACCTGTAAGGTGTTCGTTCCATTTTTTGCGGATGGGCGCGGGATCAAAAAAACCTTCTCTTCGCAGCCTCTCCTCCGACAGTAAATTTTCCGCCCAATCCCGCAATGAACTACATAACCAGCGGTCGATTGGCACGCCGAATCCCATCTTGGGTCGTTCAACCAATCCCCTAGGAACGTGCTTGTACAACACCTGCCGCAACGGCCATTTTCCTACACCATCGTACAATTTGTATGTCAAGGGCAGCCTCCAGGCAAACTCAGCCACCTGATGATCCAAAAACGGCACCCGTGTCTCCAAACTCACGCCCATCGCGGCCCGGTCAACTTTGACCAGAATGTCATCCGGCAAATAGGTCACCAGATCGAGCGCCATCATCTGATGCACAAAATGATCCGTCTCTGGTTGAAGTTCCGGAGAAGTCAATACGGTGGGCGGCTCTTGCGCATCTAACACCAAAGAAGTCGGCGTGTCCCAATGGCTCACCAATAAGCGGTACAGTTCTACCGAAGAGCCTATGCCCATGATCTCCGCGCGCTTAAACAACCTCTCTCCAAGATTCTTTACTTTGTGGCCGGGTAACCATTCGACCGGCCGCAAAAACCGATTCCACGCCGCAGGCGGCAGGGCTGTTATTCCTTTCGATACCAAAACGCGCAACCAGCCAGGAATACGCAATAGCCATTCCCACCGGTGTTGTCCTTGCGCATAGCGGTCATAACCGCCAAACAATTCATCTCCTCCATCCCCTGAAAGAGAAACCGTCACATGTCGCCGGGCGAGCTGGCTGACCAAAAAAGTGGGAATCTGCGAGGAATCGGCAAACGGTTCACAATAAAGTTCTGGCAGACGTGGAATAACATCCAGCGCTTGTTGTGGCGTCACATACAGTTCGGTATGGTCTGTCTCCAGCTGTTTCGCCACGACGGCGGCATGTTGCGCCTCGTCATAGCCAGCCTCGTGAAAACCGATGGAAAAGGTACGCACGGGACGGCTTGATTGCGATTGCATCAAGGCAACAACGGTAGAAGAATCAATCCCGCCAGAAAGGAAAGCCCCCAAAGGCACATCCGCTACCATCTGTCGGCGGATGGAAGTGGAAAGAAGCGCTTCCAATATCTCAACCGCCTCATCGGGAGTTCCTGCAAAAGGCTGCCCCAGACCATTCGCTACGATCTGGCGCACATCCCAATAACGAACCGGCGTTTCATTCCGCTTCCTCCTGTCGACGGTCACCAAAGAACCGGGCAGCAATTTGCGAATACCCAGATAGATCGAATAAGGCGCTGGAATGTAATTATGTCGCATTAACAGCGCAATTGACCCACGATCCACCTGTCTGACAAAGGCAGGATGCGCCTCGATGGCTTTAAGCTCGGAAGCAAACAGAAACGTATTGCCCTGCCAACCATAGTACAGCGGTTTCTCCCCCAGGCGATCCCGTCCCAGGGTCAGCGTGGCATCCTGACGATCCCAGAGCGCGAAGGCGAACATACCGATTGCCCGCTTGATCGTTTCTAAAATGCCCCAAGCCTCGAAGCCCGCCAGCAAGGTTTCTGTGTCGGAATGCCCGCGCCAGGCAGGCGCGGCATTGGTTTTTTCCAGATCAAGACGCAAATCGAGGTGGTTGTATATCTCGCCGTTATAAGCAACGACATAGCGCTCCGAGGCGGATATCATTGGCTGATGCCCAGCAGGAGATAGATCGAGAATGGAAAGACGCCGGTGAGTAAGGGCAACGCCCACTTCCCTATCCAGCCAGACTCCCGCATCATCCGGACCACGATGGACAAGCCTATCGGCCATGCCACGGATGGCGGCGTCGGGTTCCGACAGGGTATCTCCCCATATAAATCCAGCCAATCCGCACATATTTCTCTCAATACTGACGACGATAAACGTACTCGTGGCAGCCCGATCCAAGCATCCCGATTGGACGCTTCAACTTGCCTCTGACAACAAATTTACGCACCGATTCAAATCCCAGTGCCCGCATACGTTGTTCCACCTCCTCCGGAGAAATGGTTTCATAGGGCCATCCACCCATCCAGTCATGGACATCGTGATAATAATCCATCCCTCGGGAGCGGTAGTTTTCCACGCCACGGTCATGTTCTCTTCGTCCCACCATCAACCGCTGCAACGCGACATAATAGCGACGCGCGCGCGCCTGAGCCTCAGGCCTTGCCTTTGCATACCAGCGTTTTTCAAGACACCAAAACCCATCCAGCCATGTTCGATAATAAAGCGCAAAACAAAAAAGCCCTCCCGGCGTGACACAAGCTGCCGCACTATCGAGCGCGCGGGCAAGATCGCCGGTATGGTGCAACACACCCCAGGAATAAACCACATCAAACTTCTCTTTTTTTCCGGCGGGTAGATCAAAGACGCTTTTCTCTTCTACCTGCCAGTTTTTTGTTGCTTCTGGAGGAGCATGGCGTTCAAGCATTGCTCTAGTCGTGGCCACCGAATCCGCGTCAATGTCAACAGCTTCCACACATCTTGCCCCAAGCCGCAGCGCAGCCAGCGCGTGCAGGCCAGAACCGCAACCAATATCCAGAAAACTCTTGCCGATAATTTCCTTCTCTTCTATCAGCCGCTGCAAACCGCGCTCGGCCTCGCCAATCTCGGCTTCACCCACTTTCTCAGCAAATTCCGCCCAATTCTTACCAAAGGCAAAATGCGTTTCTACCTTGGTCAAGTCTGTTTCATTCACCACGGCTATTACTCCTTCGCATAATTGAAAAATTGCGAGCTACGGTTGCGAAACTTCCAGAAGTTCGCGCATATATAAAAGAAATCACGTCGTATCCGCCAATTCCCAACATCCTACTATTTCCTATGCACGGGTTGTTCATGTGAGGATAACTTTTGTTTGAATATATTTGAATAAAAGCGATCGTAATCTTCGACCATTTTCTTAACAGAGAACTTCTCTAAAACAATTGTTCGGCTCAACTTCCCAAACCGCTCTCTTAGATCAGCGTTTGAAATCAGCACAGATAATTTTTCGCATAATCGGTCATCCATGCCTCTTTCCACAAGAAAACCATTTTCATTATCCTGAATTAGAAATGAGTTGCCGCCAACGTTCGTCACGACTGCTGGCAACGATGAAGACATGGCCTCTAATATGGTATTGGAAAACCCTTCATATATAGATGTTTGAGTATAAATGTCTATAACATTTAATATATTGTTAATATCGTCTCTATGTCCAGCAAAGACCGTATTGTCGGCAATTCCCAACTCGAATGCCATTTTTTGTAACTTATCAAACTCTGGCCCATCTCCAGCGATGAGAAGCTTGGTGTTATTTTTATAATTATAAATTTGTTTAAATGAACGCAACAGCATATCAAAATCTTTTACCGGATCAAGTCGCCCTATCGATCCAATTACTGTATCTTTATCTTTGAACCCAAAATCATACTTAAGTTTTTTATGTTCCGTCATGCGCTTGAATTTATCCGTATCAACCCCATTATAAATTACATCAATAAAGTCTTCCGTTACCCCGGAATACTGCAAATAATCGCTTTTCATCACATTTGATAACGTTATTACCTTGTCAACAAATTTCAGCGCAAATTTTTCTGAATACTTTCTTCTTAATTTTATGCAATCGACATCGCCAGCGCCTTTCCCATGGAATCCATAAACAATCGACTGCGCATGTGCGATTTTTGCGGCAATAACTCCCTCTACCAAAGTTGTCCATCCTCTGAGATGAACTATATCGACTTTGTGTGATCTAAAAATTTTAATCAACTTAATTGGAACAGATACATCATTCCCTTCTCTTTTATTTAAAGAATAAATAATATAGTTATCAAATAACAATCTACTTTCGAAATTTCCAGTCTGGGTTAAGCAGCAGATAACATGAAAATATTTTTCTTTATTTATATTATTAACAATATTCACAATTCCATTTTCAATTCCACCCGTGGCGAATGAATACACCACATGAGCTATTATTATTTTTCTACTTCCATTTGACAAATTCATACCCTTCCGCCTTGTATTGCATGACAGTATATTTTCGAGAAGGTCATATTCTGGAAAAATCAAATTTTTCTTCAAATCCGATCCATGGTGTTTACGGGCAACATCTTACTATTCACAAACGCCTCCAGCCGATCCACAACTTTGGGCCACAAAAAGTTTTCAAGCACCCAGTCACGAGCCGTCGCTCCGTACCGATATAACAGGTCGGGCGAGCCAAGCAGATGGATGAGCTTTTCAGCCAGGGCTGTTTCATTTCCCGGCTCAACCAGTTCTCCGTGTTTTCCAGATGGGACGATTTCCGGCAATGCCCAGCAATCGGACACAAGGCAGGGAAGATGATGCAGCATGGCTTCCAACGGAGCTATGCCAAATGGTTCATAAAGAGAGGGCATGACAAATAGCGATGATTCCGCAAAGAGACGTTTCAATATACGATTCCCCTCGGAAGTCGTTTTGTCCAAAAACCCCACATAAAAAATGCCCGGTTCATTTTTGTATGCAACTGGCAAAGAATGCGGGCCAACGATGACCAGTTTGGCATCGGCATATTTTTTGCGAACCGTATGAAACGCTTTCACCAGCGTCTCACCGCCTTTCCGAAAAAAATCAACGCCAATGAAGAGTATCTGTTTCGTATCATATTTTTTTTGTGCTACCGGATCGTTTTGAAGTGAGCGCATATCAATGTCTAAATTGACACCCGCTCCGATACACGCGACTTTTTCCTCTGGCTGGCCGTAATCATTGATAAATGACTTTTTCAAGTATTCACTCATCGTGAATATCGTGTCGAGGCCATCAAGTACTCGTTTTTCAAACCGAAAAGTCGCTTCAATCGCTTGCTTTGAGATTTCTTTAGGGAAATAAGGACTCTGAAACGACACGCAAAAATTGCCGTCATTGTAAGAGGTCCTCAAAGCGCATGGGCGGAGGACATCGGACAAATTATACATGGACCCCAACTGGATCGAAACGACATCGCACAAATCGAAAGATTGGGCCTGGATTTTACGGTTCAGCACACGGCTCAAGGCGTTGCGATAACGCGGATCCATATACGTTTTTCTCGCGAGCAGCTTTTTATCTGTCGTAACATTGAGCATCGCATAAAACGCCTTTTCCCAAACAGGAATTTCACCACCAACAGCGCCAAACAGAACTCCCCGCTTTTGGATTTCACCAAAAAAACGCGCCGAACTTCCCGACCAACAATCAATATCCAACGGATGCGAGCCAATCACCCCACTGCTTCCACAGATGGCAAGAATTTTTTGACAACTCATATGACCTCATCAAAAATATAAATAGAATTGCTAATTCCATGGACTAAACCTCAAGACGGTCACAAGAAGGTTATCACTTGACTCCGAATTTCTTACCTATAAATCTTATCAAGACAACCAGAGGTCGCGCAAGTCCAAGAGGTTGAACAACTGGGATGATGAAATGGAGGACTCTTTTTCCAAATTGTTTCAGGGTAAGCTCTTTTTGTATATCTGAATTAATTTTCACATTCATTATCGTATAATACCACCTGTCAACTTTGATATGTTTCTCCTCTGGATTGTATCGATTAAAAAAAGATTCCGTGATATAACTTTTGTGAATCTCAAGTTTGTTTCCATATTTTTCATCTTGAAATATATCACACAAAGGCACGATCACAATGACGTTGTTAAACTGTCTCAAGCACTTACGCATCACCCAACGTATTTCTGGTACAGAAAGATGTTCGAGAACATCTCCAAAGATCGCAAGATCGTAACGCTCCGGATTGTTTTTCAGCCAATTTTGGATCAAGTCATGACAAACTTCAGTATAGACACCCGAAGACCGCAACATTTCAGCAGTCGGTTGAAAGCCCTCAACGGCTACTGTATGAACGGAATCGCCCAGCATTTTTTTAGCAATTTTTCCATTTTTACCCGCTCCCGCTCCAAAATCAACAATTCTCTTCGGAGCTATTTCCAAGAGCTGTTTTTCTAAAACGTAATCCAAATAATACGCACTCGACCCATATTGTTTAGAAAGTTGATCCGAATTGGTCGTCATAATTTCTCTCCGAAATTTTGCTTCCCCGTGGAAATGAGTAAACCACATTACTCAAATCCTCTCCGTCACGATCAATACGAGGCGAATTGACAGTAGTACGTTTCCAGGGAAGCCACTCTTTTCGCAAAATCAAATTTCTCTTCAACGCGAGTCCTGGCGGCTTGACCGAATTGCCGCCGCCGCTGACAATCATCGAGCAGTGACAGTACGGCTTCAGCCAAGGCATCGGCATCCCTGATCGGCGCCAGCAGGCCGCATTGCCCTTCCTCAATCAGCTCTGGAACACCGCCAACCCTGGTGCTGACAATCGGTAGCTCAAGGGCCATGGCCTCGAGTACCGTATTCGGCATACCTTCGGTCAGGGAAGTCATCAAGAACAAGTCAAATGAGCTGTAAATATTGAACAAATCCGTCCGGTGACCAGTTAACCGGATGACGTCATCCAACCCTCGCGCCGCGATCTCGGCCCGGGCCTTATCCAACTCGTTGCCGTAGCCGTCTCCGACAATGACAAAGACCGTGCCGGGACGCTGCCTGACCACCCGTGCGGCGACCTCGTAGAAAGTGGGGAGATCTTTGTCAAAGTCTATCCTGGCCACTGTTCCGACCAGCATTCGTTCATCTTGGAGGCCAAACTCCTGACGGAGGACTGGTTTGTCTCCTTTTCGTCGCCAGTATTTGGTGTCGATGCCGTTAACCATAACCACGACCTGTTCAGGCCGTAGACCAGAATGGATCAAGCGTTGGCGGGTATTCTCACTGATAGTGAGAATCGGTTTGTGATGGCAGCGCATCAATGCCACCACGAACTGTTTGCGCAGCAGGAATTTATACCAGGCGGAAACCTTGTCAAAACGCTTGCGGCCATAATCGGCATGGCTATGACAGGTATGCAGCAAACGCAGGCTCGGACACATCAGGCGCAACAAGACGCCATCCAACAAAGTCTTTTCGTCATGGGTGTGCAGAACCTGAATCGCGTGCTTTCGGACCAGCCGGCGCAGCTCCAAGAGGCAGCGCCAGTCGAACTTGCTGCGGTCGTCAACGGCGACGAATTTGATCCCCCGCTCCTCGGCCATCCGAATGATCTGATGAAAATCCTCATCGCGGGGGTTTCTGAGATAGGTCACCAACACATAGACTTTGCTGCGGTCATGCAGGGCGGCGGAGTTGAGCACCGTCTTGTCCGGCCCGCCGCCACCCTTGTTGGTGCCGCGGAAATCCATCACCCGCACCGGCGGCTTGGCCGCTGTCGCAGCGTTTTCCATAGCCGCCTGGTCTTTGCGGGGAATGAAACGGCAGGGCGAGCCGACTGCCACCATGCCCGGCGGCATATCCTTGTTCACCACGGTATTGGCGCCGATCAGGCAGTTGTCGCCGATGGTGATTTCCCCAATTATTTTGGCGCCCGCCCCGATCAGCACGTTATTGCCAATGTTGGCCGCGCCGCCGCTGCCACCCCGGTCGCCAATGGTCACATCATGGTACAGGGTGCAGTTCTCCCCCAATTCGGCAGTGGAATGCAGAATAATGCCGCCGAAATGATGAATCCGCAGCCCTTTGCCGATGCGGCATCTGGCCGGAATGGAAATGCCGCAGGTGATTTCGATGAAGCGCTCGGCGAGGAACCGCAGAGGCTGGCCAGGGATGCCCTTGCGGTACAGCCAGTTAAACAGCCGGTACACGAGGATGGCCTGAAACCCCTGGGAGAGAAGGCCGGCGACGAGGATACGCGGGGTCACCGATTCGCCTGTCCCCAGCCGCCTCAGATCGCTTTTAACATTCTCAAACATGGGCCTCACCAGTTGCCTGCTCGGTCATGCCTTATACTCCCGCTGCCACAGGGCAAAGGACAGCAAGGCCCAGAGCAAAATACTGTGGTCCTCTTTTTGCTGGACGTGTCGCTGATGCAGCCCGGCTATAGCGCTACGACTGAAGTAGGCATCCAGGGCTTCGTTGTCGAGTAGCATCTCGCGGGTCAGGGCTTGCAGTTCATTTCTAAACCAGCTTGCCAAGGGCACGGCAAACGTCCCTTTCTTGCGGGCCAGGAATTCGCTCGGCAAGAGAGAAGAAAATGCCTGGCGCAGGATGATCTTCTTTTGCTTGCCCGTTATTTTCCAGCGGCTTGGCAGCGTGGCGGCAAATTCAACAACGCTATGGTCGAGCAAGGGCGCCCTTACTTCTAAGGCATGGGCCATGCTGGCGCGGTCGACCTTGACCAGGCCATCGCCCGGGAGAGAGGTCTTGAGATCGGTATACAGCATGTGGGTAACATGATCGGCCCCATGCTGTTTGTCCCAATACCGCCGGGTGTATTCGGATGGGTCATAATCGCGGCAGAAGGATGCGAACTGGGGTGAAAGGAGCTGTCCGAGTTGCCGGTCGGTGATAAAGGTATTGGTGTGGTAAAATCCAGTTCCTGGGTCGGCCAGGGCAGAGGTCGACAGGCTGCCGATCTTTTTGCGCAAACCACTGGTGGATTCGGCGCTAAGGCCATGCAATAGGCGCAAGAGGAAGCGCGGCACTGTACGGCGCACTTTGTGTTCAATCAGTTCGACCGCATATTGCCGATAACCGCCGAACGATTCATCGCCGCCATCACCCGACAGCGCCACGGTGACCATCTGTCTGGCCAGACTGGAAACATGATAGGTCGGCAGGGCCGAGGAGTCGGCAAAGGGTTCGTCAAAATATTTGGGCAGAATCCGAATGGTTTCAATGAGATTTTCCCGCACCTGGTACTCATGATGCGAAGTGCCGTACCGCTTGGCGACTTCACGGGCATAGGGCGTTTCATCAAAGGTCCTGTCGGCAAAACCTATGGTGCAGGTCCGCACCGGTTCCGTGGAATTTTTGGCCATGAGCGCGACGATGCCGCTTGAATCGACACCGCCGGAAAGAAAGGCGCCCAGCGGGACATCCGCCACCATCCTCAAAGCGGTTTGCCGTCTGACCAGTTCCAACAGATGTTCCGTGGCTGCGGCAAAATCAAGGCCATCGCTTGCGGCAAATTTGACATCCCAATATTCTTTTATCACGGGGTTTTCCCCGATCGGCAGGGTCAGGCTGTGGCCTGGCAGCAATTTGTAGATATTTTTGTAGATGGTTTTGGGAGCAGGGACATACAAATACTTGAGGAAATCGACGATGGCGGTCTGGTCAATCTCAGGCCGCATCCCCGGCAACAGCAGCAGGCTTTTCAATTCCGAGGCGAAGGCCAGGCGATCATTGCCGCCATGCCACCAGTACAGAGGTTTCTTGCCGATGCGGTCGCGGGCCAAAAACAGGGTCTTCCTCTGCGTATCCCAGAGGGCGAAGGCAAACATGCCGTGCAATTGAGCAAGACAGGCTTCGCCATGAAAAGAATAGGCAGCCAGAATGACTTCCGTATCGGTGCGGCTGCGGAAAACATAGCCCTCTGCCGCGTATTTCGCCCGCAACTCCTGGAAATTGTATATCTCGCCGTTGCAGACGATGACATAGCGACCGCAGGCGGAATACATCGGCTGCACGCCATTGGCGGACAAGTCGATGACGGCAAGCCGCCGGTGG
>Ga0209629_10000587_pt1 | contig 20314 bp, 14 predicted proteins | sample TergutCu122P5_FD_187286 | JGI IMG/M metagenome (GOLD analysis project Ga0209629, IMG submission 187286) | Cubitermes ugandensis P5 segment gut microbial communities from Kakamega Forest, Kenya - Cu122 P5 (SPAdes) (version 2) | ecosystem: Host-associated > Arthropoda: Insects > Digestive system...
AACACATTAGGACGGCTAGCAAATTACCTCACTATTCTTTGGCCATTTACACTTGATAGTGGTGAACAATACTGAGAAAATGCTGGAAAGAATGGTTGGGAAAATAGAGAAATATGGAGCATTCCCCCCCCCCCCCCCCCCCCCAATCTCTCTCATTTGACACAAAATGAGAATCTCTCACACAGAACACTTTTACTCTGGTCAGAAGACCCACTTCATGGTCAATTCTTTATGAGTCATATCTACTACATAAAACAGGAAAAAGTTCCTACAACCAGAAACGACCAGTGTGAGGTCTTTTGCTGTCCCTGTCTACTCCTCAGACCAACACATGTCCAACAGGACTGACAAACACCAAGGGAGTGTCATATAATATCCGAACAACAAACCATCTGTATCTGAAAATGTTTGTGTGCTCAATGTACAAAACTTCATAAAATGAACAAACAATGAAGACAAACTTCAGACCTATGTCTGTCCATCCACATACAAATTTTATCTCCAATACTTTTGTGTTAACTCCTTCTGTGCCAAGATTTCCTTTCAGGTAAGTGGGAGCTACTGTAAAGTAAATAATTATCAAGGATCATATGTGCAGGGGTGCACAAATGTTACAAAAATCTAGGAGCCACCTCAAAATTCTTTGTGCCAGAATGGTGACAAGAAGCAGCAGCTATAGTGAAGGTCCACAAATACTAAACCACACAATACAAAATTTAGTCATCCGGGCAACCTGGCACTCAGGATTTGTGAACCCCTTCTTATACGCATATCTGTAAGATGACCCAGCCAGTATCACGTCAAATTACACACAACATCTGTAGCATGGAAAGGGTTAACATTTTAAGAGATTCAGCAGAAATAGTTTCACAAGAAGAACAGAAATATTAAAACAATATATGGCACAAATGGTGGAAAATATACTTTAGCAAGCCTCTGCATCTGTTCTTTGCCATGATCCCTGGCCTTGCCGGGAGTAGTGCTTGGAAAATTACCATCAGCTTCTTGACCGGGCCACACTCGAAGATCCAGCATTCCCTGGAACACATATGCAATTGTCATTTAAAAAATATATAGTTTGTTTTCACATACATACTGTGCATCTTGATATTATCAAAGTTTTCTTATTCACCAAATGATGCACAAGTGAATTGTCTTAATAAAAATTTTTAAATGTACATTAAAATTAACATTAAAACGGCTCCAACATGTTTCAGTGCAGTCACACCATCATCAGGGAGCGTATTACACATGCAAGCACAAGTAAGGTGCTCCATGATGATGGTGCGACTGCACCGAAATATGTTGGAGCTGTTTTAATGTTAATTTTAATGTGAATTTTAAAATTGTTTTTAAGACAATTCACTTGTGCATCAGTTGGTGAATAAAAAAACTTTTATAATGTATTTTGTTTGTTTGTTTCTTGCTTTCTTTCCATCATCCATACACTACTCAGTTTAATTCTGAGTAATCTCTGAAGTACACCATTTGATGCCTACAGTCTCATATAAATATTACTTGGTACTCAAATATTCATGCTACACATTATTTCTCCCTTCCTAATTTTCAAAGTACTTAACACTCTACTCTCCTATATTACTCATTCTTGTAATCCCCATGTACACATCTTGTTGTTCTTAATGTTTTCGGATTGGTAAAAAATTTCAAACTTTGATCCAGCAAATATCATTTCTTTTTCTGGCTTAAAATAAGTTCATGTTTCAACTACTGAACTACTGCATAAAGTTCTCAATAAACTTCAATCTTTCTCTGATTTTTAAGTTAACTTCAAATTTTAGCTACCGAAATACTGCATAACATTCCAAATGAACTCTACCCTCCATTATTTCAAAATCAGATCACTTTTGGCATATACAAAACAAAAAGTTGCAGGGAAGTGCCAATTAGTTTCACTATGCCTGTCTGTCTGTCTGTCCGTTGTCCGTCTGTCTGTCTGCAAACAACAACTCAAGAACTGCTAAATGGATTCTCATTAAACCTGAAACTGAGAAGTTTTACTATAATTTGTTGACCCATACCTATTTTAGTTAAAATCAGACATAAATAATGGACACTTTACATGAAGACCCACATACATTTCTCCATGCACCTCAAGCACAACTCACTAAATATTTTCTGCTTGCAAAAATGTCAATATTACACAGAGAGATAAAGCACACATTTTACACTGAGTGAACTTCTACCAGAACTCATAAGTTTCTGAGCTACTTAAATAAAAAGTAATTACTATGGTGCCATATAATGTGGGAATTGGACTGCTCGTTCCACCAGATCTCTGCCTGCCTATTTTAGCCTACTTATAACACAGCAACAAGTGTGCATTCACAACCTGCAAATCTGGAGACATTAACACACAAACTGCACCAAATTTGTTACATTAAGTTTACATTGTGTAGCTCAGAACTTTGCCTCTTGTCCTTTTAATCATGATAATAGTTGTGTGAATTTCAAATTCTTCCATTAACTAAATTTTTAATGTCAGCATTTTTACTTTTTAACTTTACACATATCTAGAGGTGTCCAATTCTCTTTTAACATTTACTGACCGCACTTCGATGTTTCACTACTTAGGTTCTCCATAGCAATAGCATCTTTAATTCTAATTAACATCCTTATTCCACAACTGCTGTTTCACAGCTATGTTTACCTTTATGTGTAAAAAAAATAACACTGTTTGAATGATGGTCTACAATTTTTAAAACATCAGTTTTACTAAACTAAAAGTAGCCTCTGTACAAACATTTTTACACCACCCCTCATACATTATTCATAAGACAAAAAGCATACCTGTCTAAACACACCATGCTTGCCAAATAAGGAAATAGTGGTCCCTCCAACAGGTTGGATTTTGGAAGGACCCACTGTATCATAGATAGTCAGTGCCAACTGAGCATTGCGGGGGAGGTCACTGAACATCACAGGTAATGTCACCCACTCATTCCAGCTGCAGAGAAATAACACTGCTTCAAATTTAAATGAACACTTTTCAAATAGCTCCACATACATATATTGTTAATGTTATTATATGTAAATGGGCAATTCAAACAAGAGGGATGATATGGACCACATATGTACAATTTATAAGGGCATGAACAAATCTGAATTTGGAAACCCCTTGGAGGAAAAATCACTAGGGAGATGGAGGTACTAGCTGATAGGACAATATATAGTAGCTCTCACAGAAAGAAGTTTTGAAGATGTGCAATGGGTTGAACTGGTACAGAATAGGAAATAATTGTGGATTCTGTGAGAACAGTTTTGGACCTTTGGACTTCAGGATATTTCCAGAGCAGCTGAATAAATATTAACAACAAACATTATATGGTAATACCCCAGCTTCAGCACTGTGAGAACAGGGAAAAGCATAAAAATAATCACCATGCATAAATAAATAAAACATTTGCCAAACAATTAAATGGGAACTGCTACCACCAAACATACTTTGATTTTTATAATATCCTTACGCAGTCATCTGGTATTTTCTGTCATTCTGGTTGGTTACTAACACCCATGAACATTTTGGTCTTATATTCAAGGTGTGTTTAACAAGACACATCCCAGGATACATACATTTGTATTTACCACTTAAATGCTGATATCCAACATAATAAGAAATAAAGAAAACACTCAATTTCTCCACAGTCACCAAAGCAACAGCCATCTGGCCCAACAGTACATGGAATCAAGACAAACACTCTCTTTCTCCAAATAATCACCAATGAGATTAAACATTATGTCCCAACAGTATTACAAATAAAGAAAACCCCTCCATGCCCACACACCATCACCAAAATGGTTGTGCTACCTGTACCAACAGTAGCACAAATAAATAAAAACCCTCTAAGTCCCACATAATTACCAAAGTTACTGAGTCATCTGCCCCATTCATAAACCACATGTTCAATTCACAATGACAAGAAATCAAAGCTGTGTTTACAACAACCACCATGCTTCGGTTTTTCCTTCAGAATCATGTGCAAGTGGAATTTTGGGATTTTAGTTCTGCTGGATTAGCATGTCTTGGACATTCTGACCCTTGAAGATGGAACTAATATGCTCCCCAAAACATCAGTAACAAACCAACCTATGCTGTGCAATAATCCAAACAATAAAGATCGCATGTTACAGTGTTATTTTCAATGGCTTCTACAGTGGCCTGAAGAGGTATAAGTTGGTCACGCATTCCAAAGTCTAACTAGGATGGTGGATGCATGAGACATTCACAGCAAAAATTCTCAGGGAGTTGGAGCTGAGGGTTATGTGTCTGGTTTGCAGGATGCTGCAGCATCCTGCAAACCGGACACATAACTGTATTGTAATACTGTAATATTGTAATACTGGCTTACAGATGTGGATGTTGTCCAGTGGAAGTTATAACTTCCTTTCATCTGAAAATGTTTATTCAACTAGTATTACCAATGTATGAAATTCAGTCCCATTCACAACACCTTTTGCTCTAAGAGTAAAACAAAATGTTGTAAAGTTACCAACAAAACACAACAACAGTGTACAAATGTTATTATTTTATTGTAGCAACATGTTTCGGTCTTACTAGACCATCTTCAGGCCAGCATTCAGAGATATAACGTACAACATATCTACATGAATAGAAATCCAATACACTCTAAGTTGCAATTTACATTCATACATGTACAACCAGATATTAATATGTCAAATGTGTGACTAATAGATCCACAACCATAATTCAGTACATCTACATACACATATACAGACGTGAATACTTAAAATCTAAATTACGTGCGTGATATACTACAAACTTGAACTCAAGTGCTGATGTGACTACGAGATTCAACCAACTTCAAATGCGAATCACAGTACCTTCCCAACTTGTTCAGAATATTAAGATACCCACACACTATACTTTTTAGCCACTTTTAACACATATAATTTTTGTAAGTTGTATAATTGTAAACTAATTTTTATGTACACCTTGTAAGTAATATGGGATCCCACAGCACATGATATGCACTGATTGTACCTCATATCTCTGAATGCTGGCCTGAAGATGGTCTAATGAGATGGAAACATGTTGCCACAATAAAATGCTAATATTTATAAACTGTTGTTGTGTTGTGACGATAATTTTAAAACATTCTGTTTTACTTTTAGAATTCAAACACAATGGGATGTCCTTGATTAAAACACCTTGTGCTCTGCATTCATTTACTTGAACATCCATCTTGTCAATAGTGTGCAGTATCCCAGCACACTGTGGATGATGTGTTCATACTGACACATACATCTGCACTCACAGCAACCTGACAAACAGTCACTATCGCCCACCTGCCCTTGCACCAGGCATTCCATGTCACAATGTTTCCTGTTGTTGAGGTTTATGGCCTGCCACAGCACATGTCATCAGTCCACATACAATATCTATCTGTATACTTCAACCAATACTCTGATACATTCTATAGGCACTGTTGCCAAGCCCATATAAAGTCCCACAGTCATATTATTGCTGGCAGTGAAACATGGTTGCATCATTACACCCTGACAATGAAGAAAAATGTCATAACATCCATGGAAAAAAATGACAGAAAAGAAACAATAAAAGCAAAATATCCTTGCCAGCTCATAAACTGTTCTTTACTATGTCAACTTCCACACAGTCTGTACCACAAGGCAATTCCTGGAGCAGTTTTCCTGAAAATGTCCTGCCCATTCATCACACAGGCCAGACCTTGCACCTTGTATTTTAACATTGAAATCGACCTTATAGATTAATATATTGTTGACTGTGAAGTGCATTGGTTGGTGTGTATCATTCTGCATAAATACTTCCGACACAATGACAAGGTGAAAGATGACATATGTATGCCAAATGGAAGAAACATTGAACACTGACTTCTTCCCCAGAGAAATCAAACAAGTGGTATATTGCTGGGACAAATGTCTTAATCACCCATTCAACTTTGTGGAGAAACAGATATACATACACCATTCTTCTTTCTTATGTTGAACGTCTCTACTGAAGCAGTAAATGCAACTGAGATGCACCACTGAATTTTACTTTTGGAACAGCCTACATACTTGGCTCCTATTTCTGCCATCTGATATCAACCAAAATATACAAATTTTCAGATTTGCATAGCAATTATTTATCAGTTATGTTATGGGGTTCATGCACCATGTAGTGATATAGGTGCAAAAACCCAAAGGATTACAATAATCAGACTGCCTGCCAACAGCAGTGCAAACAGTCAACATCATACAACTTAAAATTCCACGAATAACTGCTTCAACAAACAGTGTACATTTAGGTCAGCACAAAAGTAAATCATACAACATGCCACAGTCATGTAAAAAATATGAAAGTGCAAATATCCTACACCGCACTATGTGAATATAATGCAATTAAGTCAAGCCAATTCAAAGCAAATATAACCAGGAAGAGGCACCATGTCATAGAAACAATACAATGGAATATGGTATGGTCAAAGAAACCAAAACCATACGCTGCACTCTTATTACAAGACAAGACAAATGCTGCATTGATTAATTTTACCCTTATGACTCTGAGCATACCTGCAGTCATCGGAATATTCGCAGAAAGGATTCATCACAACTACAAAAAAAAATAAATTTCAACTATCTGAGAAATGGAAGTTCACCCCATATACATACAGAAAATTAAAAACATTTTGTATAGGTATTTTCCTGACAACCGAAGATTGTAAAGGGGTGTTATCTATCTTACATTTGGGTAAACACAGTGCCTATTTTGTTTGATTAAAATCCTCATCCACAGTCTCTAAAAAATAAAAAAATTCAACATACCAAGCATGATTATACAATCAAACATCTTCTCATTAAGTGACATATCATACAAGGGCATTACATTAACAGCTGCAAAACATCTTGTAACTGCATGCAATCTGAGTTATGCACAGTGGTATATGTTAGATTATGGTCTTCTGGGATTTGAAGAAATGTAGTTTGGTGGACAGGTACCACAATTTTGAAGTAACCCTCATTTTCCACCTTCAGGCTAAAAAATGATACAGACAGCAGGTTCTTCCACAATGTTGGTACATTCCTACAAACTACACAGTATCACATCCAAGATGACTGCAATCTTATTTTTTTACTTACTTCCATCTTGTTGTGAAAGCTTTGTAAGAAGTAGAAACTGGTAGAGTCAAAGGGTGGCCATCAGAAAACACTTGACAAACCACCATCAAATCTGCAAAGCCATTTTGGTATAACCCAGAAAATTTTAACATTGGATTAGAAAGAAGCTTGTCATATTCTGGTTTCTGCTGCTTGCCTTCCAGTGTACCTCTGCAAAAGTAGAACATGTGTGAAAACAAACTGACAACAATTGTATTTGTCAGGCAAGTATAAAAGAACATACAAAGACATAAAAATGTGCTGATTGAAGATCATTAGTAGAATAACAAAGTTAAGGCAAGACATACACGATACAATATCTTAACCACTCTGATGTTCATCTTCATTTACCAAAATACAAGTGCCCAAATCATGTTTGATTTGACTTTAACATTTCCCTATCACAGAACCTGTAATATACCCACAGTAGCCAATTTATGTTTCAGATTATCTTCTGGCTTGTGACACATTCCAGTTTTGCAGGTAAATACCGACGTTTCGGGGGCACAAGCTGCCTCCATCTTCATGGCCTACGCTCGCCTTGCAAAAACTAGTTACATGACAAAAAAATAAAACGGATGATTCCAAGAATAATGCATATGCATTTTAACATAAGCAAATATAGCACGAAATTGACTTAAATAGCATCTCAAAATACAACTGTTGACTTCACACATTTTTATACTTCACACATTTCCTTACATCTTAATTTGTATTCTTGTCTCCAGAGAGGAACTATAGACATAATAAAATCTGTCATCTAATTCATCCATATTAAATACACATCACTCACACGCATACATTATGTGACAAACCAAATTCATCACAACTTCCGTAACCACGGATAACCGCTTCCACTACATCAGCTGTCACAGCTGTTTATGCGGTCTTTGAATAAGTAAGCCGATATATCGCGAGTTGCAAGAAGTGCGAGGTTTTATCAAAAGATGACTCAAATATATCGTCTCTGAGCTATAATTATAAGTACGGTATTCATGGCTCCATCAAAGTCTATCCGAGCTTGGGTAATCCGTGGTGGTTCCACTGGTGTACCACAACAGGCGGATAATTTGACTGTCACTAGTTCACAAGGATTCCATTTGTGATTTTATGGGTTAAGCCGCGGTGTAGACAGGCAGGTGGGTTCTAACATGCCGGAGGAATGGGCTACCTTCATCCTCAGGTCAACGGTTATTAATGGTAAAAACAGTTAAATTGGTATATAGATAGCAACATTTCGACATGCGGTCTATAAATTATCTAGGAATGTACTGAAAACTACAGCGTCTCAATAAAAGCGGCGTTCTTGGAACTATTGTACACATGAACGAGGTTTGATATTGTCACGCCGATTAATATTCAGGCTGTGGTCTTACGTGACGTGATTCCACGCGGTCTGGTGGAAGTCAGAAACGTTTTGGAGGAACTCAATTTTCATCTTAATCTTGATCTGAATCTACTCTAAATATGGCAGCAATACGTTGCTACAAGGCGTCACATTGCAGAAGGGTACTGACTTAGAGTCCAAGACGAGCCTCGGGATTCGAACCACCGCACCTTGCTAAGAAAACCTCCTGGACGTAGTTCCTGATATACGAGCTGTTGCTGTCATCAAAGGACGCCTCTATGAAACACATTCTGCAAAAGCAAAATGGAGACCAAATGTTATGAGAGCGATGTGGTTCATCCGAGAACAGCCCATGAAGGCCCAGAGGGGGAGTAGATGTATAGCTTTATTCTTTCTTTAACCTCGGCGCAAGATACCCCCATCTTGCGTCAACCACCCACCCCCGGGTGGTTAACGCAACGGCCCGACCGCTAAAACTGCAGGAAGAAACCCGGTATCCATTGTACAGAAGACTGGACGGTCTGGGCGGGTCTAAAAATTTCGTCCCGCCGGAATTCGATGCCCGGACCATCCAGCCCGCAGCCAGTCGCTATACCGGCCCACGTTATGCGAGTGACGCGCTGTTAAAGAACGGCTACATGTCATTACATAGTGCACCGATTGCTGATAATTGGTTCTAACGATTTAACTGTTTGCGTGAAGTTCTTGCACGCTCCGAAGGAAGGTTTTCAAACGCTTTGTGTTGCGGCATGCTGATGATACATCCTACAATATAAAGAAATGATAAAACATTGTTTTATTGTTATTGTTATTATTATTATCATCATCATCATCATCAAATTGCGGAGTGACAGAAGCACAAGAAGAGGACGAGCTTGCTGTTGTTAGGGTCGTACAATTTCTGAAAGTGCTCCATGCGGACGTACTTGTAATTTACAAATTTACCGGTGGTACGTAAGCACTGGTGTTTAACCAAAGACAATAAAATTACAGCCAATAACGTGCTATCTTGAATGAAATTAGTACGTGGACATTTATGACAGAGTGGTTGATGCATGGTTGGAAGTGCATTATGTTTAGGGCGTGGTTGCACGTTTATGACACGTGGTAGGACAGCAAACGTAGTTACGTTGTGATCAGTGTGAATATCGAGAGGAGAACCGGAATATTGGAAAAGGTTAGTTTGTGTTGACAGTCTAATGCCATTGTTACGTTCGTTAAGTGAAAAGCGCAGTACTAACGGTAGCTTCGTCTTACAGGGATAATATCACTTGGTGTATCAGTTTCATGCCTTCTTTAATAAAATGAGAAGTAAGTTCATCAGATGGTTGAGTAAGTGTCTAAAGATAACCAGCAACAAAGATTCTGCGGTTGTGTCGGAAACAAGTGGCCAATTAAGAGACAATGTTATGCGTGCTTCAGATTTGCAGCAGAAGGTAGGGGATGAGACTGTGGAGGACGGGTCCATAATAGCAAGTCAGCATGGATTTGATTTGGGTCATTGTGATCACACATGTAGTGTGGTATCAGCAGGTGCTTTGATTACTGCTACAAAGTCAGAATCTGCATGTAATGAGACAGATTTAAGAACTTATGAAACATGTTTGACATGTGAATCCTCTCAATCTTTACTTCACATTCAGACATCTCAGAATACACAGTCGTTGACCAACAAGTTGGAAGCTTCCATATCAAATGCATATGCTTGTGATGCTTTTGTGAATCATGATGTTTGTACTGACAACTTATCTTCTAGTTCAAGCACCTTGTTACATTCAAATTCAGATTTGTCATCACTGGAATCCAGTAAATACTCTGGATTAACTGCAAGTGAAATAGCCTTGATAGAAAATGATATTGAATTACACCTAAATAGGGTGTGTCCGACTACCTACTATGATTTCTGCCTTATAACTTGTGACATAGATAATGAGGAAGCCACAGAATTCAGATCAAAATTTTGCAGGGAATATAATTTGATGGGCTGTATGTTGTCTGATGGTAATTTTGCAAGTTTAGGAAGAGATATCTTTGTACAGTATGAAGCAATGATGAACAGGAGTACTAAGGTATTCTTCTACCTTACGGAAAACTACAAAAAGGATAATGTTCATCTCCGTGTGCAAAATGGAGCTGTCTACCAACAACTTTGGGAACAAATATGCAAAGACAAAGATAAATGTGTTCCTGTATTTCCAAATGGAGTTTACAGATTGGGATTAGCTCTGTCAGGTATATCTGGTTTGGATCCTACCCATCCAGAGCTTATGCGTAGACGTGTGCTAGCAACATTTACTGACAGAGTACGTAAAGTGCGCATGTTGAAGGAGGCAGAGGCTAAGAGAAGAAGATCTGTCTTTTATAAGAAATTGTGTGAATATGTTGCTGAGTGCTATAAAGAAAGGAAAGACTGTAATCATAGACAAGGCAAGGCTTTAAGTATGAATACCCAGCTTGCCTTGCATGAAGGAGTGAGGAGACAAGAACTTGAAAGATCTCCATTTTCTGACATTGAAGCATCACATTTGGAACAGGTGTTACCAGTAGAAGAAGAAGTGAAGAATATCATACATAAGCTTGTATCTGAGAGTTGTGAAAACAGCCTTGTATATGATGGTTTGCATAGCTCAGACATACAGCCTAACAAGAATAATAGCTGTAGTGAAGTCCATATTTCAGAGTCATCAAATATCCACATAGGCCCTCACATTGAAGTGAATGTACATATCAACAGATCTAGAGAAGGGGGCAGTTACAGTGCTGGTTCTGATGATGCTGTGGAATTAAAAATGATGTAAATTGATACAAGATTGTACATATCTTTACAAATGGCAGTCATTTGCTTGTGCCTCTTTTGCATGTAGTACAGTGGTTTCCAACCTGCGGGCCCTGAGAATCACATAACTTAACAGAAATTCTTGCTCTTCCAGCCAGTACTTAGTGTCTTTGTTACTGTTGTTATTATTGTGAGGAATAAAATATGAAATAATTTGAGACTGGTTCTAAGGTTGTAATAGTTGGCATTAAGTATTTTCTCAGTTAGCAGAGCCTAGAAGCATTGCTGCTAATGTTTGGGGTCAGAAAAATTTTTCTAAGTTACAAAGGGGTCCTCGTATGCAGAAGGTTGTGAACCACTGATGAATTAGTTACCACACATCAGATAAGTTACACAGTTTACCATCATTTATAATTCTACTAGAAAAGCGACATATTTTTTCCTACATATCAGTGTTTCTCAACCGCCAGGCCGCGAGAGGTTCTCCTGGAATTTGTCATTTTAGTTTTCTAAGCCTTTTTCATGAATAAATATTTTATAGTGGAAATATTCTGAGGAGAATAATATTCGTGAATGTGTCGAAAACTCAGACCCAGAATGCCTAAATAACATCTGTGTAGCAAACGTTAGTGACCAAGATTTCATTAGTCCAGTTGATAACCAATTTAAATGTAATTTTATATTTGTCAACATGCCACACCATATACATAAGTGCACTAATACTATTTATGATTATGCCATAATTATTAATACTTATGTTAGTTTAATGTATGAACTTAAAGGTATTTACGAGTAAATTTGTTGGGACCGGGCCGTCATCTTATATAAAAAGAATTTACTGGGCCGCGGTCTCACAAAGGTTGAGAAACACTACTATATACGACTAATGACTGGCATTATTCTTGATTTCAAATTTTCGCCGTGTTCTGAATGTTGTATGCTTTCTTCTGGGTAATTCCCCGGTGTCTGAAATTTATATGCCGATGTTTTGGAACACTCTGTTCCATCTTCATAGGCAGGTAGGTGTGTGTAGAATGAACGACTGGCATTATGTTTAGTCACATTAGAATTTCATTTAATTTTCTTTACATGATCTGTTTTAGGTCTAGTAAGCATAAATCATGAATTTTTGTGCAAGTTCTGCAGGTCATATGTTGTGTGGCTCCATGCTAAAGAGGCTCAGGTTTCGAGTGTATCTCAGAACTTTTCCCTCAGCATGGCACCTTTTGCAGGAGCTTAACTGTATATGAAGCCAGCATATACTAGGAGATTAAGAGTCCAACTTGCCTTATGTAATAAAAGAATCCTGAATAGGTGACCTCCAGGTTCTAAGCAATGTCACACCTGAAAATATTTCTGGACACAGCAGAGATTTTGTCTTGAAATGTTGGAAGTTTATTGTCAAAAATTGTTTTAGTTCTTCCAATTAAGGGTGATTGCCTTTCTCTTATTCACCAAATAATGGTGTGAGAATTTAATGTAACAGCCAGAGTTTGGTTGTTTGAGAAGCATGGTCCCTGTAATTTTTCACACACATGCGTGCACATGCACACACACACACAGCCCTGTAAGGCCATTTCTGCTTAATGTAAACAATGCATCATCTAACAGAAATGTAAGTTTTTGTATTTTATTTTTGTCCAGCAATGAACCTGTGATTTGACATTTTTCCACACCCTTTGCTCAACACCATACCTTTCCTAAATGCACCAACCTACTTTGTGAGACTCAACACACAACTGGGGTATCTCACTTTTCAGCACAGATAAAATGATGTGACTGTCACAGTCGACTCACCTTGCCAAGAGGACTTGTATTTCTCTGTGCGTGGGGAACTGATTAAAGACATACTGTCAATGGCAACTACAGCCACTCCCAGACTTACATAAGGGTTGTGTTCCACAGAAATTTATGGAAGTCAAATTTTACAAGAGTTGGAATTTCCCTCAATTCATTTCAATTTTTTTACCTCGCGCCCAGGAAAAATTATGAAAGTGTGCTTCAAAATGTACAATAAAAAGATTAAGACAAGTGTGAGTACAAAAGAGAGTTTAATACAATATAAATAAAACATCCCTTGCTATTTATTTAAATATTTTCCACAATTTTTTTTAAATGCATATAAAGCTGGATTTATGCAAGTCAGGGAGTTACTGTATATTGTTCAGTTGTACAATGTGCAAGAAAACAGTGTAAAATAGTTAAGAAAATTAATATTATTCCAAGCATCAAACAAAACTCACAGACTCTATCACAGCTGTAATATTGATATCCTGGTGTCTAGTGCAGTAAAAATAGGAACCCATTACAAGGGTGTTGGTAGTACTCATAAATTTATAAAGCTGAGATCATTGTCTTTAATCTGCAGATTGAAAAACACACCCTTGCTAAGCCTGTTATGTAGAAGAATTCAGCAGCACTTTATTTTTTATCTGGTTGCATATCAGTGAATTCTTTTCAGAAGGGAGGCAGTATTTTTTCATTGTGTTTATATTTATATTTCAGATCAAGGTAACCATACATTCAAATGGAAGCATGGCCAATGAAACAGGAAAACTGAACAGTTATGAATGATAATAAAAGCAAAGATTTACCATTGGTACAAAAATTATTTTCCTGTTTTAAGAGGCAAAGAAAGGATAGTGTATATCATGCAAGAAATAAGCTTCTGAAGTGGCACTGTAGACGAATGTCCCTCAGACATGGTAGAGAATGTGATAACACAGCAGAACCTATTCCACTTGCTACATGGCCTGGACAGCAGTTGCACAGCACTGTGGAGGCAACTGTTGCTGAAGGGGGTGTTACGTTTGACATGACACACATTTCCACTATCTGTAGAGAAATAGAGTCTGAATTGCAAGGATCATGTCCATTTGAAGTGAAGGATCAGTATGACTTTTGTATGATATGTTCAGAAACTGATGTATGTGAAGCAGGAAAATTAACAGAAAACTTGAGTGACAAGTACAAACTGACAGGACATCTTGTATGGAACTCTGTTTATCTAGGGGCTGACCAGTTTACTGTGTTTGAAGAGGTCATTCAGAGGAGCTCTGTAGTTATATTTTATATTACAAAGAATTTTATTGAAGATAAGTTCTGTTGTCATATAGCAAGAACTAGACTGGTAAGTCCTGTTGAAATGTCTGGCACCATAAGGGATATTCCACTTTTAATTGATCGTGATGTTACACTACCAGAATCTCTGCAGCTTGTACAGAAGCTCACCCTGCAGTACGTTGGAGCTCATTTTCCAAAGATATTCACCGATACGGTTCGATTTGAAAAAACTGAAAGACAGGTTCAGTGTGAAATGCTAACTGATGGTAAGAGACTTTCACTTGTAAGGGATGCTGTACAGCGCATCAGTGTGAGATGACTCACTATCCATTGTATGTACAAATAAATGGAGATCAAACAAAATGCATTAAAATTACTGCCAGCCATTTCATTTTCAAACATGTTACTGTGTTTAAATGTACCAGTTTTTCCTGACAATTTTATGAAACAGCCCATTTGCTTATTTATGGCAGATAGGCCTATATCATTTATTGTGTGTACCTTGTTCATGACACATGTCTCTGCAAAAACAGTTGGTAATGAACAAACACGTTAAAACGGAAATGGAAAAAACTTGTCTGATGGTAGCTTTACTACCACAGTCCTGCATGACCGTTGCTGTCTCTGGGAGGTCTTGCCTAGCCAAAAGTCCAGGGAAGGCATATAGCTGTCTGTATATAAATTGGGTGATGACTGAAATCTGGCAGTCATTCAGTATTCAATACCAGAATAAAATTAGAAGCAAATTACCCCCTTCAGGTGTGCCATTTGGATTTTGTTACTCCATCACTTGACAACATAATGTTCCAATGTTGTTTAGTAAAAGGCTGTACCATACCAATACTTGGTTGTACACTGTGAGCTTCACGTGTATTATCCATGAAATCATTTTCTTCATGCTTCATTGTTGAAACATTAATTGTATACACTAAAACATACCCTGCTAAGGTACAGTATTCTCTTCAAATCTGAGTATCTTTGTTACATAAGAACAGTGAAAAGGAATATTCAACACCATGGGCAATATAACAGTGGACTACAATATCTGAACTCTGCAGCACATGGAAGTATATTCCAAACATGAATTGCAGTGTCATCAAAGACACAGTAATAACAAATGCTAAATCAAACTGGTATTTCTAACCTAGTTTCAACTTATTGCAGAATGCACATGGCACCATATTTTAAAGGCACTGCTGTTTTTGTATCTTGCCATGTATCATGTCAGAATGGTTTACCAAGACTGTAATTGTTATTGAATACATATGCTGTAGTCCTGGTAAGTATATACTAGGACTGAGTCAAACTGGACATTTTTATTTAAAAACATGAATATAACGAACTGGAGTCTGTAATAACAAGGGTTTCAGTGTAACTTTGATACTAACAACTCGAGCAATTGGCCCTTCATTCACAGGACTTTGTTCTGAGAAATCAGACGTGAAACAAAAAAATGTAAATCATTTTCTGCACACTGCATTGTGGATCTTCATATAATTTTAAATCTCTTTCATAGTTAATTTCTTTTACTTTCCATTGGTACATGCCCAGAGTACAGTTCATATGTACATGTAATATATCAAAACTTGTGTACTTGGTGTAACAGAGCCACGTATTGCACAAATTGTTCGAAGCTGCCACATTGAATGACATAAACTGAATGACCATTCCATGTCCATAAGTACTCCCACACATGAAAATTGGAGCTTAGAAATTTCATGCAATATGCAATATGCTCTGGACCTTTGCTCAGGTACATTTGTCTTATACACAAACCTTAAACATGCTAAAATTTTCCCTGTGTAATCACTGCTTGTATACTGTACATACAGCTGCGTAGGAAGTCTTACTTTTTTAAAAATAAAAATTTCCTAGCTTCAGATGCCATCTTATGCAAATATGTAATTATAAGCATGGCTGGTTTTATATATAAAGGACATTATATCAATAGAAATAGTATTTTCTGACTGCATGGATTTGTTGAACATCTTTTCAACTAAAGTCCATGTAAAAAATGATCTGAAAGTACTGTTTTCTTATGTCAGTACTGAGATGATCTTTACATATGTAATCTCTGAGTGTCTTACATTCACCCACAGTGAATATTTTGTCTACGTTTTTGTAATAAATGGTGCAGATTCTGAATGACTATTTAAGACTCATTTACACCTAATGGACTAAAATACAACATGCAAAACCGACTTAAGAAAATCTGCTGTTCCACTATCTTAATTTGAATTGATATACAGAGTGGCTGGGGAAAAGTCAACTGTACCCCTGCTTGCTTACCATGTGGATCTGCATTCACACACCATGTACACTGGGACTTGAAACTGGTGAGTGACAACACTGTTAGCATCTGTACAAGCATGCCATTTGCCATGGTACACTGTGCACAGCAAATGGCATGCATGTACAGATCCACGTGGTATGTTAGGTAGGGGTGTGGTGACTTCTTGGCCACTTTGTAATGCTTGATCATCTGCCCAAACAAACATCATGTGAAATACAAGCATGCACAAAACATGCCCTCGCTTTAACTACATGAATGAGAAAGAATAATTTGTATCATGAATGTATCGAAAAATTTTGTATGAGGAATATGTATGTTGAGTCCATGCAAAACTATGATTATGTCCAATAATTTTTACTGCTATTATGGCAGAAATTATGCAAAAACATAGGCCAGTCACTCCTATTGTCTGCTACTGTCTCAGTATGAATAATGAATTTAAAGGAACACAGGTTCATTTGTTTTGCTTAGAATTTCTTAATTAGTTACTCTGAAAATGCTTTCTATTTCATACTTCAACAGACGAAGATCTGAAAGAATTATATTCTGCCTAAATTGCATACATCTTGATGCATGTTTCAAACAACTGTCCCATTAATGTTACAAGTACACAGATTAAAACCCTTGATGGTCAATCAGACCATCAAGGGTTTTAAGATGAACAAAGGAGGCTCACTACCCAAACTGCTACCAACCTGACATGTTTAAGTAATTCATTTGCTTACAAAATTGTAAACTGGGTATCTTGGAACATAATTTAAGTTTCCATGAGTGTATTGGCTGTCTTCAGCATCTTGAATATTCATAGGACCAAATATACTTTCAGCAAATGTTGGAGGAGCTGTAAAAGCAAAAATAATGAGACAAATTAATAATAAACAAACAAAAACCTTAAGAATAGTGGAGGAGAAGACATGTACTACCCTAAAACCAAAAACAACCTCTTCCTTTAATGTTCATTTATCTGAGCTATATTTAATGCACAGTGTTTCAGGTGGCTGTTGTAGTTGATCTTAATTGTCATAATTGATATTGGGGGGGGGGAAGCATTTGATGCCCCCTTCTCCCTCCCCTAAATTACACCTATGCTCATCCACATGACCAACTCATAATATCTTCTTTGATTTCACTATCCTAACAAAATTAGATTACCTACACACAATTACTTGCATGTTACTGTGCAGCAGAAATTACTACTATATAATATAGGATCCACAGACTGAATAGCTGTGTTGACAGATAATTAGTACCTGAAATAAACGAATGTTAAGACAAATGATGAATGCAAAACTGCAAGGAACACAACTGCAAAATATGTTCCACTCTTACACTTGCATATGTATACACCGATATTTTAACAATATTTGCAGCTGGTATTACGAAAATAATTTTCAGTTATTTATACGTACGAATATCAGGATACAAGGGGGCTGTAGGTCCATGAAATGGCATACGTGGCACCTCGCATTCTTCTCCCCCTTCAAGTTGTGGTGCACTGGGTGCAGTGTGTGGTTCTGCTGGCGGTGGTATATTGGGTTGCATGTATGATGGACCTACAGATGGAGCAGTCCATCCAATGTCACCACAGATATCACCACCATCTTTTGGTACTGGAGCAAAGGGTGGTTGGTATGTTAACAGCGGAATTGTCCCCAGGACAATTGGTGCACTGGTTTTCAGGGCACTATGACAGCCACTTACCTCTGCAACAACCTGTTACAAAAGAAATAAGAGTATCTTGCCAGTTCATTCAGACAATCTCCCACTGTCATGAAAGCATACATGAAGATGAAGTGTTCAAAGGCAGTTCGAGTATAAGTCAAAGAAAGTGAATGGGAGGGCATGGACATGGATGCAAACACAATCCTTTTTTTACCCCCACCCCCTTCAAGAAAAACAACAGATTCACAGCTTTTATCACTTATAATGCAGACCTCTAAACTATAAGTTTCATAACTCTATGAAACAGTGTCAAGTAGTTTCATAATATGAGAGATCAAAAAATATTTAGACCAAGGGTGCATAAATCCTGGGCATCAGGTTGCCTGGACAACTGAATTTTATATGGTAGCAGCTAATATTTGTGGGTCATCCATAAGCAACTTGCTTGATGTCACCCTTCTGGCACCTAGAATTTTGAGGCAGACCCTAGATTTTGGAAAAATTTATGCACTCCTGCTTTAGACAGCATTCATAGATCCATGTCTTGTACTGACCTTCAGGTAATATGCAAGATCAATTATTTCACAGTTATCCAAATCAGATGGCGGCAAGGGTGGTACAGGTATCTTCTGTATTGCAGTGCTTGAGCCACCAGGTTGAACGGAATCGAATATAACCTCTGCAACAGTAATCTCTTCTTCACGGGAACTTCCATATGGGGAAGTCGCAATAAATGTAATTAGCTAAATCAACATGAATGAATTAAGCATGAATGTAAATAAAAAATACTAAACAACTGTATATACAGTGCAACAAATATTTAAAATTTTTTGGGTGGATCATGGATTTCAGTACTTATAATGAGGAAAACTTCATAGGAAATATAACAGCAAGAAAGAATATGCAGCATTGTTACAAAGGAACTCTATTAGAAGCTAGTTAGGAGGTCAGTCTAAAAGTAATGTTCGTGTCTCATAAAGTGCATGACAAAATCATAATAAAGATATGGGATCTTCTATTTGGCATCCCAATGCATAGCATTCTCTGAAACTGGCTATGTTCCAGAACAAATCCTTGCCAAGTAATTCCAGGCCCCAAGCTTATCACAGTGCCACCTACACTACTGTTACCAACTGAAACTTTTTTCAGTGAAAGCTTTTACCTGTGCGGTTTACACGTGTTTGTGTTGTATATTAACCCTTTCTTATATATATCACACAGCATGTTGGAAACACCTCCCAGAATATCACTGGATGTGATTTTTGCCAGACAAAGTGCATTTTGTTGTATAAGGACAAAGTTATTGGAGTGTCTAGTTAAATGCCTTGATACAGCTGTATAATGAATGTGATATTAGTTTGTACATAGTCTATGATTTGAAGAAACAAAAATAAACTGTTTATTAGGAAAAATCATCAGGGAGACGTACAGGTCAACAAGTTGCCTGCCTAGGCAATACCACTTGCTGAACCTGATGATAATCTGTAATGACTGAAATATGTTGGAGATTTATTAAATGATACCTAATAAATGGGCACATGTACTGTGATGGCATTTATTTGTATGTAGTGATAAAATGAACAAATTTTCAAAAAACAGTAAACTCTAAGTTTTACAGCAATAGTGATGCATGAGAACAACAAATAATATTAGTCTATAAAATTAAAAGACATTTCCTAATGGAAATGCCAAAACATATGTAACAACTTCCATTGCAAGAAATGTTTCGTAATGCTTCTAAGCAAGCGTCTACGCCTGAGCCTCAACCTTCAACTTCTGGTACCCATGTTTCTGCGGTTCTGTCTTTACCGCACAATCCTGATCTTACCTACTCAGAAGAAACCTTATTGATGTCAACATACAGTACTTCACTTTGAAGGCAGAACAATTTTTGTTGTTGTTGTTGTGATTTTTAAATGTTTTGGTAAATTTTAGGCATGATATAGTAGGGGAAGAAAGAACCAACGGATGACACAAGTAAAGATGTTTATTCACTTTAGATTAACTCAACATGTTT
>Ga0209629_10000588_pt1 | contig 20303 bp, 20 predicted proteins | sample TergutCu122P5_FD_187286 | JGI IMG/M metagenome (GOLD analysis project Ga0209629, IMG submission 187286) | Cubitermes ugandensis P5 segment gut microbial communities from Kakamega Forest, Kenya - Cu122 P5 (SPAdes) (version 2) | ecosystem: Host-associated > Arthropoda: Insects > Digestive system...
ACAGTTTGTATAAAGCAAAGTCACGCAGTGACGATACTTTATTAACCGTAGATTTCAATCTACGGGCAAAAAGTGTTGTCCCATGCGGGACATTTCGCAAAGGATAATCATCAAAACTATACTCCCGACTAATAGGCATAAGCTACTTGCTCCGCTATTTTATGACCTGTTTTGGAGTAGGGTGTCCCGGTGACGAAGTCAGGCCGAATATCACATCGATATCGCAATAGCCCCAAAAATTAAAATCTTTTATGCGGTCTGCGAAGAATAAACCATAAGCCGGCTTGAAATCGCAAAGTTTATAGCCCGATTCTATGGAAATATCAAAACCCAGGCTTTGCTTGTTTCCGCTTTAAATCGTTCCAACGAGTAAGGAATAATCTTTACATTGGGCGGCAATTCGAGTTTTGCATTATTGTCGGTTAAAATAAGAAAATCGATGGTGGGGTTGTAGCGGCAGGAATGGAGGAAGTAAGGGAAATACCAAGGGTAGTCGCCCATAAAACAATGATGAAGCATATTCTATGCAGTTCCATATATACACAAATCTGAAATTTATTCTATTGATTTTCCCGCAATTTTATACAGTTTATTTAAATCTGCATCGTAACGTACTTCAATTTTTTCATATTTTCCCTCAGGATAAACCATTAAAACTGATGGTAATCCGTATCCATCCTTGAATTGTTCTTCAATTTCTTCCAAATTATTGGCTGCCAAAACGCTACGCCAAGTGATTTTCTGATCAATCATCAACTTTTTCCAAGCGTCAACCGTAGTTGTTTTGTCCATCGAAATGTAAACCATTGCAATTTCGTCACCTAGTTCTTTGGCAATTTTTTTTAAAATCGGGATTTCTGTCCTACAGGGTGCACACCACGATGCAGAAAAAATAACCAAGTTTATCTTTGAAAAATCTTTTATTATCGGTTCAAGAGTTCCGGTATCCCAAGCAGGCAACAAGGCATTTTTAAAATAAAATATTTTATCAGACAAAAACTTTCGGATTTCTATGCCACTATAGGATAGTTTTTGCTTGTCGGAAAAATTATCATAAATCTTTTGTACAGCATCTCTTCTGTGGTATTGATTTTTCAAGCCGCATAAGAAACTGATCAAAGAATGGGAATCAGGATATTTTTGCACAGTTTTCGCAAATTGATTAATTGTAGTATCATAATCCGTCTCTGTAATATCTGTGATAAAAAAGTGATTGGCAGCCAATTCGACTGATGATAAATATTCTTTGTCGGTTATATTCTTCAAAAGATAAACATCATCCAAATCCATAGATTCCCCCCACTGCATCGTCCTTGTTTCTATTTTTAAGCCGGCATTAAGAATAACCGTATCAATATCAGCAAACATATATTGTCGTACAGTCAAAGTATCATGGTCGATAATTTGCCTGAAAGATATACTATGCTTAATTGTGTCTGTATAAGTATATGTAAAAAAACGAAAAGACCTGCATTTTTCATATAAACGACGCGGATACTCAATTGTCCACACATCATCCTTTAATGAGCCCGGAAAATGGAAAATACTGTCCGGACCATTTCTTATGGTTAACATTAGTTCTTTATATTCGTTTGCTCCAAAGTTAAGGCGAACAACATTTGTATCTCTTTCCTGCAAATTATTTACAGAAAATGAATGGGCCTCTATTAAAATGAATGCGAAAAATACCAACAATAAGATTGTTTTTATTTTTTGCATGATTGTAATTGTTAAATAATTATAAAGTAAGCCGTTGATTACCACTGCTTCCCCCTAACACATTCTTCATTTCTTTTCACTCAGGATTTGAGAAATTCTTCTTAAATTTAACTTATTCATACGACAAAAATAAAATAAAAAATTAATAAATAAAAATAATTAACACTCTTTGTTGCAATTTACAATAATTGGCCGATTATTGCTCCCTGCCTGCAACACAGCAGAGATTATTTAATATCGACATTAAATCAATTTTTTCAGACAGAAGACTTTTAGATTTAAGAAGATAGATATAGATTAATAGATATTTAGACAAGTCTTTATGTCTTTGTCTGTCTTCTTTCAGTCTTATATCTTCAGTCTTTCGTAATACCTCAAATCCTCTATTTTATAGTGATCCGGCAATTTATAGCCGGCAACTAAAATCATTGGTGTTGCCCGCAATTGCGTTTTCTCTTTCCATGATTCGTGTTTTTGAAACTCGGCTTCAATTGCCGGGTTCTCCCCTCTCATTTCCTGAGAGGGGCCCGAGGTGAGGAACTTGAGTCACCACCACGAGTGGTGCGATTTGGCTACTAAGGGTTTAACCTCATTTTCACCTGATTTTAACAACAAAACAACCTCAGTAGCAGAGGAATTCCATCACCTCCCCAACCTTATTACCTTATTTTCCCAACATTTACAGGGATTGCGGGTGATTTGTTTAAAAATAACTTGCCGTCTTTTCAATATTATGTTTATCTTTGCGTCTGCAAATAACCGATTTTTTAACTCAAAACATTTATACTATGATTCGTTATTCTTTGACAAAAGACCGGATGAATCCGGGAAAAGGCGGATACATCGCTAAAGTAAAACAATGGGAACCGACCGGGATCGATGATATTCTTGATTATATGGTAGCAGAAGGTACCGGACTCACCCGCCCGCAAGCATTGGCTTATTTTGAAAAGCTGATTCAAACCTTTGAACATTTTATTCTAATGAGAGGCAACGTGAATACCCCTTTATGCCGTATCCAACCAACAATCAGCGGCGTATTCCGTGACAAGGCGGACCAATTCGATCCGAAACGCCACCGTCTCCATTTGCGTATGGAACCGGGCATCCGGTTAAGAGACCTGATCAGCGAGATAATCGTAGAAAAAGAAAATCGCCCGGAGCATGTACCTTCACCCGAGTTATTTATCGATTCAGCAAGCGAGACCGAAAATACGATAGCGACTCCGCAAGGCATTGCCTCACTGAAAGGCTACGATCTCAAATTTGATCCCAACGATCTCAGGCAAGGGATCTTCTTTGTCCCCGAAACCGGGTCGGCCAATATCCGGGTAAATTTTTATGCAAGCATCAGATCAACCGAAGTTCATTTTTTAATTCCGGCACTTTCTCCCGGCAAATATACGCTCGTACTTCAAACCATCATGCGAAGGCATAAAACCGTCAGAGGAGGAGCGCTGCAACATTTAATCACAGTTGTTTAGAGATTGATGTCGGCTTGCAACATTCATACAGCCCGACTACAACATTCATACAGCCCGACTGTAATGTTCAAGCAGCCCGAGTATAATGTCCCGGGATCGCCCGATCCCAAGCTCGGGATCGAGCGATCCAATTTTCGGGATCGAACGATCCTGTTTTTTGGATCGAGCGATCCTAAAATATAAGCACCGGGTCTTCGTGGACGAATACGGGGGTGTGTTTCAACAAATACGGGGGTGTTCGTGGATGAATACGGGAGTGATAAATATCAGTGGATTGCTTCGCTCCGCTCGCAATGAAGTGATAATTGACTTTTATTTTTTCTCAACTCCAAAAGTAAATCCCTGTTTCACTTTTTCAATCAATTCGGGGATAATTTCCTGATATTCGCCAACAATACCGAAATCGGCATTACGGAAAATCGAGGCTTTTGGATTATGGTCAATTGCCACGACTGTGCCGGATTCTTTCATGCCTGCAATATGCTGGATAGCTCCGGAAATAGCTATTGCTACATATACTTTTGGGCGAACGGTTTTTCCTGTTTGTCCAATTTGTCGGGCGTATTCAGCATATCCTTCGTCCACTACGGAGCGGCTGCATGCCCATTCGGCATTTATGCCTTGATCCTTGAGCGCAGCGGCTAACTCTTTGACCAAATGCAGTCCGTCAGATGTAGCGCCTCTACCTCCGGAAACAATAATATCGGCATCAAAAAGATTTTGCAAACCGCCTTCTCCGCGAACCGTTTCAACAATTTGAACACGGAAATCATCCGACGAAAGTTTGGGTTGGAAAACGGAAAGTATTCCTTTGCGCCCTTCCATCCGTTGCGGTATCTCAAAAGTGCCGGCGCGTGCGGTAGATATTTGCGGAAAAACGAAGCCGAGAATGGTTGCCAGCTTGCTTTCGCCATAAGTCGGACGGCGGGAATGCAGGATCGGTCGAATAATTGTTTTTTCTTTCCGATTGATATACTCTCCGATTTCAAGTCCTGTACAATCGGCGGTAATTCCGCTTCCGGTTTTAACGGCAATTCGCGGCGCAAGTTCACGTCCGGCGGTAGTCGCTGCAAAAAGCGCAATTTCAGGTTTTTGTTCTTTAATTATTTGAGCGATTATATCGGAAAAAGGTAAAACTTGATATTCTTCCAACTGATCGTTTTCGATCAGAAATACTTCGTCAGCGCCATGTTCAAAAAGCGTTTGAGCCAAAGGCGCTACGTTTTTTCCTATCAATACGGTTTTAATCAAAGTATTATCGCCCAATTGATCGGCTAAATGACGGGCAGGAGTAAACAGTTCCAGCGAGGGACGGGCAACTTGTCCTTTGACAATCTCTACCCAGGTGAGAATATGCCTGTAATCGCCTCGGATATCCACTTCCGGGAAATCGGGTCGTTCGGTTTCTTTTTTCTCTTTTGCTTCTTTGCGTTGCAAAACATTACCGCCTTTTTTCATGTTTTGAATTAAATTCTCAACCAGAGCGCTTTCGGTGTTTCCTTCGCTCATCAGAATCGGCGGACGTTCGCTTTCGATGTTGGCTATTGCCGCCACAATGGTAGGCGAACCGCTCAAGCCTATTTTTTCTGTACTCAGATGAACATCATCTACGCTCAACACGGTGGGTGTTGTTTCGCGGGCTTTGATTGCTCCGATCAACGAAGGTTTACGGGGCGGTATGCCGGTTGGCGCAATCGAAATCACGCAGGGCATCGGCAGTTTCAACATCTGGAAACCGCCTTCGATGATGCGCTTTGCTATTATATTTCCATTACCATCAGGTTTTGCCGATTCGCAGAAAGTGGCTTGCGGAATACCCAGATTTTCGGCAACCTGTGAAGGGACATGCGCTGTATCGCCGTCACTGGTTTGGCGACCGGCAAAAATCACAAACGGTTCCTTGGAGTCTTTGGTAAATCCCAAATGCTTGAGCATGGTAGCGATGGCTAATCCTGTTGCGAAAGTATCCGAACCGCCCAATTTACGGTCTGATAAGAGATAGGCTTCGTCGTAACCCATCGAAATTGCTGTTTTTAACGCATTTTCAAAAGAAGCGGGACCCATTGAGCAGACAATCATTCGTGCATCGGGATAGTGTTTTTTGAGTTGAAGTCCTGCTTCAAGTCCAAACTGGCAATCGATATTGATAATTGATTTTGCTTTTGTTCTGTCCATCAAGCCATCGTCTCCCATCCGCATTTCGCTGGGCAGCGGCACTTGCTTTATTAAATTTATAATAGTCATTGTATGATTCTTAATTCCTAATTCTTAATTCTTAATTCCTAATTCCTAATTGAATATTACATATTTCGATAATCGGGTCCGTTTCCGCCATTGGGAGTCATCCATGTGATGCCGTCTCCCGGTTCTTTGATGTCGCATGTCTTGCAATGTACACAATTTTCGCTGTGAATCCTCAATTCTTTTTTGCCTTCGCGATCGGTATGGACTTCATAAACTTCGGCAGGACAAAAATATTGGCAGGGAGCGTCGTATTGCGCCATATTTATTGATTTGTACGATTCCGGATTGTTTACGTGCAAATGACAAATCTGTTCCTCATCGTGATGAGCGCCTGAATAATAAATATCCGTTACTTTATCGAAAGTAAGCGTTTTATCGAAATCCAATTTGCCTGAAAAGCGTTTTTTGAAAGGTTTTCCCGAAAAATTTGCGACGGTTTGGGTAGCGTCAGCATCGGCGTGTACGGATACTTTGCCTGAAAAGCCGGCGCCTCCGGTTACCATCTGCGTACCGTACATGAATCCTCCGGTTATCATTCCTTTAGCAAATGCCTGTCGGAAATTGCGAAGCGGGTACATTTCCTTATATATATTGGACCGGCGAATTTTTGTTTCATACGCTTGAAGCGTTTTTTCAGAAAAATCGTTTTTAGATAAAGCCTCAAGGGCAGTTTCAGCCGCTAACATTCCGGAACGAATTGCCAAATGTACGCCTTTCAAAGCGGGCATCAGCAGGAAGCCTGCGCTGTCGCCTACGATAAGCGCGTGGTCGGTATAGCATTGCGGCAAAGAATAGTATCCGCCTTCGGGCATGGTTTTAGCGCCAAATTCTATCAGTTTTCCTTCTTGCAGAATATTGGCAACTTTCGGATGGGTTTTCCAAACTTGAAATGCCGCATGAATATCGAATGTTGGGTCGGCATAATCCAATCCGATTACCAAACCAACAGCTACACGGTTGTTGTTCAGACCATAAATGAATCCGCCGCCAAATTCGTGCAAGCCCAAGGGATAGCCCATGGTGTGATAAACCTCGCCGGGGGCGATATTTCCTTCCGGTACGCTCCATAATTCCTTACATCCCAAAGAATAAACTTCAGGATTCTTTCCTTTTTGAAGTTCAAATTTTTGGATGACGGATTTTGTCAGACTGCCACGGGTACCTTCTGCGAAAACGGTTAACCGGGCTTCGATACGCGTTCCGGCTTGGAAATTTTCTAAAGGTTTACCATTATGATCGACCCCTGTATCAATGGTTTTTGCTCCGCAGATTTTGCCTTGCTCGTCATACAATACTTCGTTGACTGCAAACCCCGGATAAATTTCCACGCCTTTTTCTTCGGCTTTTGTTGCTAAAAAACGGCATAACTCTCCCAATGACGTAGTATAATTGCCTTTGTTCGACATCCCCGGCGGATGAAGCGGCGACATGATTCCACCCGATTCGCTCAGAAGTAAAAGGTGGTCTTTGGATACCGGGGCATCGAGCGGAAATTCCGACAGGTTGACACCGGGTAGTAATTCTTCCAATACATGGGGCCGGATGACTGCTCCGGACAGGATATGACTGCCTACCGCCGCCCCTTTTTCAATCACTAAAATACGGCGTTCCCTACCGCTTTTTTTCAGGAGATCCGCCAAATGAATGGCAGTCGCTAAGCCCGAAGGACCTGCTCCAACAATGAGAACATCTGTTGAAACAGTATTTGTATTACTCATAAACTATCGTTTTTCATCCTTAAATTTGTATGCAAAGGTACGAAATAATTTGTTTCAAGCCTCTAAAAAACTTAATATTACCCCAAAGGAAAGTATAAATGGGTAATGATATAGAAACGAGCGGACTGCTTTGGGCTGCTGCGTTTTTTTCATTGCTTCAAATAACTCGTTACAAAGTTAATACTGTTTTAGCAATGGACAAAATTTTGATTAAAAAATTTCGAGTTTTTTGCTTTCTTCATGCTTTCCAAAGGTACAAATTAACTACTTTCACATTGGTGATTTAGCGCTTTCATAAAATATTCAAATGCCTTCTTTTTGTCTTTTTCGACGAAGCCAAAATCGTATGGTTGACAGTCTAAGTCAAATAGCACGTTATCAGAATTATGTACCAATCCCATTTCCGTAAGCGCATCTAAATTATTTTGAGCGAATGCTTCCTCCCACAGATGCACTGCTTTGGGGATATTTTTTTCAACACCTGTGCCGTCACGATACATTAAACCCAAAGAGTATTTGGCAACACTATCTCCGTTTTCGGCAGAAACTGTAAAATAACGCGCACGTTCCTTCATGTCATTTGTCATCAAACCTAAAGCTCTCCCAACTCCGTAATCACTGCCTCAAAAGCCGACTTAAGAAGGTTGACCATCTCATCAGTCGGTGGCATAGTTTCGCTTTCCTCTTTTAGCAAAGTAAATTTTGAAGGATTTGCCAACGAAAAGTCTGACAACAAAAAAAGCACACGACAAGTTGACAAATATAAAAATAATTATTACCTTTGTCAACCAAATAGAGGTAATATAAAAAGGAAATATTATGAACAAGTTATTTTCAGAACGGTTTAAATCGGCTCGCATCTTAAGAGGTTTCTCTTTACAAGATTTGGCAAACGCTCTTGAAAACAAAATATCCCGTCAGGCATTACACAAATACGAAAAAGGAAAAGTAATTCCCGACAGTGATATGATTGGTCGTTTAAGCAGGGTTTTACAAGTACAACCGGATTTCTTTTTCAGAGATATTAAAATTGAGTTAGGAAATTTGGAATTCCGAAAACTGACAAAATTACCGGTAAAAGAACAAAACAAAATTGTCGAATCTACTAAGGATGTATTAGCCAGATATTTGGAGTTAGAGGAAATTATAGGAATTGAAATAAAATTTGAGAATCCGTTAAAAGATTTTCCAATTATATCTTCTTTTGAAGATATCGAAAAAGCAGCATTAAAAGTAAGAAATTCTTGGGTGTTGGGATTAGACCCCATTTATAACTCTATCGAATTATTGGAAGATAATCATATTAAAGTTATTTCTGTAAATTCGGAAGATAGTTTTGATGGGATGCAAACTTGGCTCAATCAAACTATTCCTGTAATTGTGATAAACAGGAGTAATTTGAAATCAGCAGACAGGGTTCGATTTACGGTTTTACATGAATTAGGTCATTTGCTGCTACCGTTGGGAAATCTTTCGGACAAACTAAAAGAAAAGTATTGTAACCAATTTGCAGCAGCAATGCTTATTCCTAAAGCAGCTATTCAAAAAGAATTAGGTATTTCTCGTAAAAAATTGTTTATTCAAGAATTGGGAGAATTAAAAAAACAATACGGTATTTTTATTCAATCTTTAATGTACAGATGTAAAGACTTAGGCATTATTTCAGAAAGCCATCTAAATCAGTTAGTGTTAATAATTGCGAATAATGGATGGAAAATCGAAGAACCTGTGCAATATACCGGATTGGAAGAATCCAATCGCTTTACTCAGCTTTTGTTCAGGGCATTAGCAGAAGAACTTATTTCTATTAATAAAGCTGCTGTATTGAATAATCAATCATTGATAGATTTTCGCAAACAAATTACAACCGTACAATGAAAATCGCAATTACGGATGCCTGCATTTTTATAGATTTGTATGACTTAAAACTAACAAATAGTCTTTTTTCTTTGAAATTAGAGATACACACTTCTTTAGATGTTTTTAATGAATTGTATGTTCATCAACAAGATATTTTGTCGGAATTCCATTCTGTCGGAAAATTGACCATTCATAACATATCAGCAGAAGATAGAATAAATATACATAAGCAGAATTATCCCAAAGCTCTGTCTGAAAGTGATAAAACAGTATTATTTCTTGCCGAAAGAATAGATGCAATAGTCTTAAGCAGCGATAAAGCAGTAAGAGCTTGTGCGAAGAAAAAATCAATTAAATATCATGGAATGTTTTGGATATTCGATAAATTAGTAGAAGCTTTATTAATCGATTCATCTACTGCCGCAATCAAATTAGAGACCTTAATAAAAACAAATATTGTTTATCAAAACAATGCTGAACTCATAAAAGAGATGGACAAACGTTTAAAAATTTGGAAAGCGAATTGATGATTTGCCAACAATTCAATATGACTTTTTCATAGCCTTCTGCTAAAATCAACATTATCGCCAATTGGCAACAAATGCCAACGAAAGCCAACTGCTCTGACTATTATCGAATTACCTTATTCTACTTTGGGATGCTTTTTTTGAGGTAGGTTTGCAAAAGTACAAGAAATTTTATAGTAATCCAAGCATAATAAATAGTAATTAAGAAAAAATCCTTTTTATTTTGTATGAAGTTTTATTCGTTAAATACACTTTTGAATTTTTTCTTTTGTTCCTGCAATCCATACCAAGTCGCCTTCGGCAAAGATAAAGGATTCATCGGGATTGACAAATATTTCTTTTTCTCGGTCCACTTCGATGATCATACATCCGGAATCTCGAAATCCACTTTGGATCAAATTTTTATCTATTAGCGGAGAATTTTCATCCACAAGAAAAGAAGTTAATTCGATTTCCTGTTTTTTTGTTTGATCATGCTCTGAATCTTCTTTTTCCATTATTTTTGTAAAAGCGGTTATTTGTGAATCGGTACCTATTACGGTCAGTTGATCGGAAGGATATATACAATCTATGCCTTTCGGAAAATAGATTTCTTTGTGTCCTCGTATTATTTTGACGAGATTGACATTGTATTTTTTCCGTAAATCTAATTCAGAGAGACTTTTTCCGGCAAATGGCGAATCGGGCGATACGGTAATTTTTGCTAAATGAATGTCGCGATCCGATAATTGCGCTTTGATGGATGCTCGCAACGGACTTTTTTTTCGTTCTTGTTCCTCTTTCAGATTCAGGTTCGACAAAAATCGGTCTTCCATCAGCAGGTGCGCTTTAAAATTCCGGTGCGCATAATAAATAAATACTATGATTGATAACGAAATAAAAATAATTTGCCAAGAAGTTGTATCAAAATTAATAAATAAAACTAAGGTAACCAAAAAGGTTGCCAGAAAAAGGCGAAACAATTCCATAACAGTAATCCACCGTTGATTTGCTTTGTTGTTTGCGTTTTGCCGGATTACTTGCGCTTTTCTGTTCAGGTTACAGGATATCAGACCTGCTAAAAAAGGAATCATTACGATGATCGTCAATAGCGAATCGATAAGATTGATGAGCAGTCCGGAAAGATGTCCGGTCAATTTTTCAATGATAAACGGATTTACAATATAAGTGAAACAAAGAATGACTGCTACTAATAAAACGCTGTAAATAAGTATATTGGTAAAGTAATATTTCATCAGTTTTTTCCATGCGCTTTCGTCTTTGATGAGATCACCCCCGGAAGAATAATTTTCTAACCGTATTTTGAATTTTTCCGGTAGTCTCGGATTCAGCCATTCGTAGAACGGAATGGCAAGGCGGATAAAATAAGGCGTGGTAAAAGTGGTAATAACCGATATAGCAATAATTACCGGATAAATAAATTCACGCATCACTCCCAAGCTATAACCTAATGCAGCAATGATAAAGGCGAATTCGCCGATTTGCGCCAAACTGAATCCCGATTGAATGGAGGTTTTTAAGGGTTGTCCCGATAGCAAAACGCCTGCAAATGAAAAAAAAGTTTTCCCGAAAATAGTAACCAAAGTTAGTATTAAAATCGGCAGCCAATATTGCACTAATGTATTGGGATCCACCATCATTCCGACCGAAACGAAGAAAACGGCGCCAAAAAGGTCTTTGATATTTTTAGTCAGATGCTCGATGTGGATACCTTCGATGGTTTCCGCCAGAATGAAACCCATCATGAAAGCGCCCAAAGCGACTGAAAAGCCAAAGCGAGTAGACAAAACGACTAATCCGAAACAAAGACCGATAGAAATAATCAATAGCGTTTCATCGTTCATCGAACGGTTGAATTTGCGGAAAAAAGTAGGTAGTACATAAATTCCTATCAGAAAACAAAGGACTAAGAAAAAACCTAACTTTAAAAAGCTTATGATCATTTCGCCTCCGGCAAATTGCCGGCTGACAGCTATGGTGGATAGCATCACCATCATCAAAATACCCAATATGTCTTCGACGATTAAAGTGCCGAACACAATAGAAGTAAACTTCTGATTACGAAGTTTTAAATCTTCAAATGCTTTAATAATTATGGTTGTGGACGACATGGCGAGCATTCCGCCGAGAAAAACGCTTTCTAAGGTTGTCCATCCCAACAGGTGTCCGATAATAAAGCCGATGCAGAGCATAGCAAGCATTTCTGTAATAGCTGTTATCAATGCCGAAGCGCCTACATTGAGCAGTTTTTTAAGACTAAATTCAAGACCAAGCGCAAACAGTAAGAAGATAACCCCGATTTCCGACCATTCGGTAATATTTTTTTCAACCATAATGGAAGGAAACAAAGTAAAATGAGGTCCTATTAAAAAACCGGCGACAAGATAACCCAATACCAATGGTTGTTTAAACTGTCTGAAAATTAGCGTAATGATTCCTGCTGAAATGAATATTAAAGCTAAATCATGAACCAAATTGATTTCTTCATGCATATCATTTACTTTAAGAGGTCAAATGTAATCTGCAACAAGTGTATGCTCTTTAGCGCAATTTTTGTATGCGGATTTCATAATTATTAGTTCTTTACATTTTTTCTTTGCAAAATTAGATGAAATAATTGAAGATTCCAAGCGAGTAACTAGTGTTAAGTTAATTCAAATTTGGCGCCTCGTCATTGCGAGGGCGAAGCCCGAAGCAATCCATTGATATGCAATATGCTGGATTGCTTCGCCTAACGGCTCGCAATGACGGCATTATAGAATTAACTTAAAACTAATATAAAAAAGATAGACTCCTTCGATAGAGAACTAATGTTATGTTAACTAAAATTTGGCGCATCGTCATTGCGAGGGCGATAGCCCGAAGCAATCCAGAAAAAGGCATGGATTGCTTCGCTCCGCTCGCAATGACGGCATAATAAAATTAACTTAACACTAAGTTTTTTAAATATTCTCGATTTTATTGTATTTTTGTCGTCGATAGAGAGGCGTGCTTAAAATATGCCGGTGGCATAGACTTAATATAATATTTTAATAATGACAAATAAATTACAAAGAGTTGCCGCGATCCATGATATTTCGGGATTCGGCAAATGTTCGCTGACGGTTGCTTTGCCGATTATTTCGGCGGGGGGAATAGAAGTCAGTGTTCTGCCTACGGCAGTTTTATCGACCCATACAGGCGGATTTACCGGTTTTACTTATCGGGATTTGACCGACGATATGCAACCGATCGCCGATCATTGGAAATCGTTGGATATTCGTTTTGATGCAATTTATACCGGTTTCTTGGGTTCGTTCGAGCAATTGGATTTGGTTACAAAGTTTTTTGAGACTTTCAAAACCAAGGATAATTTAATTTTAGTTGATCCGGTTATGGCTGATAACGGAGAATTGTATAAACTGTTTTCATCCGAATTTGCATTGGGGATGCGTAAGTTATGTGAAAAAGCGGATATGATTGTTCCTAATCTGACTGAAGCCGCTTTGATTATTGGAGAGTCTTATCATCCGGGGCCGTATACCCGATCCTATATCGAATTGTTATTGAAGAAGTTGAGTGCATTGGGCCCGAGAAAAATCGTGTTGACCGGGGTTTATTTTAATGATAATGAGTTAGGGGCAGCGACGTATGATGCAGTGAGCGGAGCTGTTGATTATGCGTTTGAGAAGCGTATTCCGGGTTATTATCACGGGACGGGCGATGTGTTTGGTTCGGCGCTTTTAGCTGCTGTGATGAACGGTTTTCCGTTGAATGAAGCAGCCGCGATTGCAGTTCGCTTCACCGCTTCGTCTATCCGAAGAACGGCAGAAGCGGGAACCGATATTCGTTTTGGTGTAAATTTTGAACAAACGATTCCGGAATTTTTGAGGGATTTATTTGGATGATTGCACCATTCCAATGCACTCATTCAACCGGCTATAAATTAAACGCTAAGCGCTTTCATTTATTTGCTTTCGTGCATTAAAATTCTGCGCTTTTAGGTGTTCGTGGAAATGGGATCACATCCCGAATGTTAGTCATCCCGGTGACAAACAAAACCAAACGTTCGAAGCCTAATCCGAATCCGGCATGAGGCGCCGTTCCGAATTTACGGATTTCCAAATACCACCATAAGGCGTCCATGGACATATTCAGTTCCCGGATACGGGTAAGGAGTTTATCGTAATCTGCTTCCCGTTCTGAGCCGCCAATGATTTCTCCGATTTTCGGAAAAAGCACATCCATGCCTCGTACGGTTTTTCCATCGTCGTTTTGCTTCATGTAGAACGATTTGATTTCTTTCGGATAATCCGTTAAAATCACCGGACGTTTGAAATGTTCTTCAACTAAAAACCGTTCATGTTCCGACTGAAGATCAGCGCCCCAAAAGATGGGATATTCAAACTTTTTACCGGATTTTTCAAGAATATCAATACCTTCGGAATAAGTCAAGCGTACAAATCGATTGTCGAGCACAAAATTTAATCGTTCGATCAGTTCTTCATCATACATCTTACTAAGGAAAGCGATGTCGTCTTTCCCTTTTTCCATCGCGTAAGAAATCACATATTTCAGAAAATCTTCCGCTAAGTCCATATTGTCGTTAATATCATTGAAAGCGACTTCCGGTTCGATCATCCAAAACTCTGCCAGGTGGCGGGGTGTATTGGAATTTTCTGCTCGGAAAGTAGGGCCGAAAGTATAAATTCCGCCCAAAGCCATTGCGCCCAATTCTCCTTCCAATTGCCCGGAAACAGTCAGGTTGGTATGTTGTCCGAAGAAATCGCGAGAATAATCGATTTTTCCATCAGCCGTTACCGGCGGGTGATTGATATCTAAAGTCGTAACCTGAAACATCGAACCGGCTCCTTCCGCATCGGAGCCGGTAATAATTGGTGTATGAAAGCAAAAGAAACCTTGTTTGTTGAAAAAATCATGAATGGCATATTCGAGATGATGACAAATTCTGAAAACAGCGCCGAAAGTATTGGTTCGTGGTCGGAGATGAGCAATCTCTCTAAGGAATTCCAAGGAATGCCCCTTCTTTTGCAGGGGATAAACTGCCGGATCAGCTTTGCCGTAGATTTCGATTTCATCGGCTTGAACTTCCGTTGCCTGTCCTCCTCCTTGCGAAGCGACTAATACGCCGTTAACACGGATGCAAGCGCCTGTGGTAATATCTTTCAGGAGTTCTTCGTCGAATCGAGCCAAATCGATAACTATCTGCAGATTGTGAATAGTGGATCCGTCGTTTAAAGCAATAAATGCTACTTGTTTATTTCCCCGCCGGGTACGTACCCAACCTTTAATGCAAACGGATTCGCCTAAGGAGGCGGAATTCAATAAATCAACGACTTTCAAACGCTTCATAACTTATATTTTTAATTCATAATTCAGTCAAACGCTCCCATCCGCAACATAGAAACTTCTTTTTCATTCAGATAACGCCATTGTCCGCGTTTCAGATTTTTCTTGGTTAATCCGGCAAAATAGACCCGGTCTAATTTGATGACATGGTAGCCTAAGGCTTCCAGCATTCGGCGCACCACCCGATTCCGTCCTGAATGAATTTCGATACCCACTTGGGTTTTGTCTTCATCGAATACATAACTGACGGCATCGGCATGGATTTCTCCGTCTTCCAATTCCACGCCTTCGGCTAATTTTTGCATGTCGGCGACAGAAACTTCTTTATCTAACCACACATGATAGATTTTTTTCTTAAGAAATTTGGGATGCGTCAACTTAGAAGCTAAATCGCCGTCGTTGGTCAGCAGTAAAACTCCGGTGGTATTTCGGTCTAAGCGTCCTACCGGAACAATGCGTTCTTGGCAAGCGCTTTTCACCAAGTCCATCACAGTCAAACGCTCGTGCGGATCGTCGGCGGTTGTTACACAGTTTTTGGGCTTATTTAAAAGCACATATACTTTGTGTTCGAGTTTTACCGGTTCATTGTGAAAAGTTATCGCATCGCTTCGTTTTACTTTAGATCCCAATTCGGTAACGGTTTCGCCGTTTACTTTTACTAAACCGGCTCGGATAAAGTCGTCGGCTTCTCGTCGGGAGCATACTCCGGAATTGGATAAAAACTTATTTAACCGGATCGGTTCGTTTAAATCGAAATGTTCATCATTATACTTTAATGGTTTCCTTACACTGAATTTTGCGTTTGGATTGGAAGCTCCATTGCGATAATCTTGATTATTCCGGTTAAACGGTTTCGAATACGATTGCTGTTGTCGTTGATAACCACCGCGTGCGTCCCGATTATAATTTCCGGTTTGATTTTGATTCCCGGGATAATAATTAGTATTTCTGGGTGGCGCCGGTACTTCGCCGACGCGAGGCCTGCGTTTTTTTATAATTGACGGACCATCGGACGAGTTCGGTTGTTGTCGATTTCCGTCATACGTACGTTGTGAGTTATCGTACGGACGAGAGTAATTGTCATACGAAGGACGTTGCGATTTGAAGTTGTTGTAATCGTTATCACGTCGTTCATAATTGTTTCCGCGGGGATTATTGTAATTGTTTCCCCTTTGATTGTAATTTCCTCCGGTATTCGTGCGGTCGTAATTCGGTTTCGGTCGGTTGTAATTTCCTCCTTGCCGGTCGTAATTTCCGGTTTGCCGGTAGTTACCGCTTGAATTTCCATAGTTTGATCGATTGTAAGATTGATACGGTCTTCGTTCATTTTGCCCGTCTTCATTCTGCCCGTTTTCGTTATAACGATTGCGGGGCCTCCATTCATCATTTTCTGTAGTCATGTTTTGAAAAATTTAATGTGTTTGTTTTTTGTTTACAACCTCCCGGTTGCTTCGTTATCTTATCAGATCCCGGTATAGCTTTGAGGAGTGATTGCGTTTAATTGATTTTTTATCTCTTCGTTTAAATTCAGTGTGTTTATAAAATCTTTAATAGATTCTTGGGTAATGTTTGCATTGGTGCGGGTTAGCGCTTTCAATGCCTCGTAGGGTTCGGGATATCCTTCCCTTCTTAAAATGGTTTGAATTCCTTCGGATACTGCTGCCCATGAATTATCCAAATCTTTTTGCAGGACCGGCAAATTTAACAACAACTTGCTTAATCCTTTTTGAAGGCTTTGAAAAGATATCAGGCTATGGGCAAAAGGGACACCGACATTTCTCAATACAGTGGAATCGGTTAAATCTCTTTGTAAGCGTGAAACAGGCAATTTTGCCGATAGGTGTTCAAAAACTGCGTTTGCAACACCTAAATTTCCTTCCGCATTTTCAAAATCGATGGGGTTCACTTTGTGCGGCATTGCAGAGGAGCCGACTTCTCCGGCTTTGATTTGTTGCTTAAAATATTCCATAGAAATATAAAGCCAAAAATCCCTTGATAGGTCAATCAATAGGGTATTTATTCTTTTCATGCCATCGAATAAAGCGCTCAAATTATCGTAATTGGATATTTGAGTGGTATATTCTTCACGAACCAAGCCGAGCTTTTTCACAAAGCTATTGCCAAATGATTTCCAATCGACTGACGGATAAGCGACATGATGTGCATTGTAGTTTCCGGTTGCTCCTCCGAATTTTGCGGAAAGAGGGACCGCTTTCAACAATCGGATTTGTTGTTCCAAGCGACTGATAAATACTTGGATTTCTTTTCCCAATCGAGTGGGGGATGCCGGTTGTCCGTGGGTTTTCGCTAACATTGGAATATCTTTCCAATCGGCTGCATACCGCTTTAATTGTTCAAGCAATCGGTTTAATTCGGGATAATAGACATTCTCTAAAGCATCTTTGATTGACAGAGGGATTGCGGTATTATTAATATCCTGAGAAGTCAACCCGAAATGGATAAATTCTTTTCGGTCATCAAGATTTAATGCTGTAAAAATCTCTTTCAGAAAATATTCCACCGCTTTTACATCGTGATTGGTAGTTTTTTCAATCGTTTTTATTCGCATTGCATCTTCCGTGGAGAACGTCCGATAAATATTTCTTAATTTTTCAACAATTTCCGTTTGATTATAAGTTGACAATTGAGGAAGGGGTAATTCACAAAGCGAGATAAAATATTCTATCTCCACTAAAACCCTGTATTTAATCAAGGCGTATTCCGAAAAATAACCGGATAAATTAGCTGTCTTATCTCGATATCTGCCATCCACGGGTGATATCGCTGTTAAAATACTCAGCTCCATAAAACACGAGCTCCCTGCATCTAATCGTAGTAATTTTATTATTCTGTCATTGCCGGCTTGATATGGAATCTCTTTTCTGAAGGGGTTTGCAAGCGTCGGATGACAGTTTCTTTATTCTGAAATAACTTCAAAAGGTATTTCTACTGAAATATCTTTATGAAGTTTTACCGTTGTTTTGTACGAACCGATTTCTTTTATCGGTTCTTTAATGTGAATGATTTTACGATCGATTTCAAATCCTTTCTTTGCTAATTCGTCAGCAATTTGAATGTTGGTAACCGATCCGAAAATTGTTCCTGTAGAACTGGTTTTAGCTCCGATGGTCAAGGTTATACCTTCTAATTTTGCGGCTAAAGATTGGGCATCTTCTTTGATTTTCTCCAATTTATGAGCCTTTTGGCGAAGATTTTCAGCTAAAACTTTTTTAGCGGATTCGGAAGCAAAAACCGCTTTTTTTTGCGGGATCAAGTAGTTTCTTCCGTAGCCGTTTTTTACCTTTACTACATCATCTTTATATCCGAGATTGGCAACATCTTCCAATAATATGATTTGCATTGTTATTTTCCTCCTTCTTAATTATTTCATTAAATCGGTTACGTATGGAAGCAAAGCCAAATGACGTGCACGTTTCACAGCTTGTGCAACACGGTGTTGGAATTTTAAAGAAGTGCCGGTAAGCCGTCGTGGAAGAATTTTCCCTTGTTCATTCAGGAACTTCTTTAGAAATTCAGGGTCTTTATAATCGATAAACTTAATGCCGTTCTTTTTGAAGCGACAATATTTTTTCTTTTTAACATCAACGCTTGGAGGTGTTAAGTAACGAATTTCCGAATTATTGTTTGCTGCCATGAATTAATTCTCTTTTAGGGTTTCTTTGGACTTATTTCTTCTTTTCGCTGCATAAGCTTCAAAATTTTTATCCTGACGGAAGGTTAGAAAGCGAATTACTCTTTCATCGCGTCGAAATTGAATTTCCAATTTAGCAACAATCGTCGGTTCAGCTTTAAATTCTATTAAGGTATAGAATCCGGTAGTTTTCTTTTGGATCGTATACGCCAATTTGCGTAATCCCCAATTCTCTTCATTTACGATCTCAGCGCCTTCGGCGGTAAGAAAGTCTTTGAATTTGTCGACCGCTTCCTTCATCTGTGCATCAGACAAAACGGGAGTTAAAATGAAAACGGTTTCGTAACTGTTCATTGAGTTTCAAATAAATTTATTAAATATAGTTTTTTTGTTATTGAGGCGCAAAGATACTGCTTTTTTTTTAATTGACAAATAAATTCTGAAAAAGTTATCAACAACCTTTAGGAAAATAAGGGAATAAGGATAAGTATTTGTCGCCTGAATAAAGAGGATAAACCGGTCGCAGCCAAGCGGCGAAGCCCCGAAACAACTCCTTTACAATGCTATATGCTCTTCTTTGCTTTGAAGCAATTTCTCGTAAACTCCTTTATTTTCCTGATGAAAGTTTTCGATTTTTTGTTGATAGTCGGTTGTGCGCTCGTTATTACCTTTCTTTATACGCATGGATGCAGCTTTTTTTCGTCAGTGTATTGAGTTTTTCTTGTACCATGAGTAAGTATTTTTCCGTAAAAGTAACTATTTTTTTTATTAAAAGTAACTATTTTTTTATTAATAGTAAACATTTTTTACTAAAAGTATTTTTATTTTCAATTTATAGAGTTTACCTTTGCCTCTGTTAAATAACACAAACTTTTCATTAAAAAACATTAATAAGTTTAACTCTCTTTTTGTTGAAATTTATAATGTAAATTAATGACAAACTCTTTTGCTCCTATTAAAAACAGCCGTTGGCTTTATCCGATTCTGCTGATCGGGAGCGTGCTTGCGGCTTACTTTCCGATATTGGGAAACGATTTCCTGTATTATTGGGACGATCAATGGGTAGTCATGAACGCCGGGTTTGGATACAAGCCTTTTTGGTTTCATTTGGCAAGTTTATTGCTGCATGTTGCCAATGTCGTACTGGTTTATATCTGTATTTTCCGCCTGTTGGAACTGAGCCGAAGAATTGTTGTAGAACCAAGAAAACTTGTCGCTTTTTTCACCACTTTGATTTTTGCCGTTCATCCGTTCAATGTTGAATCGGTTGCTTAGATGAGCGCCTCCAAAGTGTTGGTTTATTCCTTTTTCTACTTGTTGGCAACTTATACTTTTTTAAACTATTGTCGCTTCGCGCACCGTCATTGCGAGGGCGAAAGCCCGAAGCAATCCAACCCCCCTCTCCGAACCGAAGAGGGGTCGGGGGTGAGGAATAGATTGCTTCGCTCCGCTCGCAATGACGCTAAAACCAAATGGTACTATTAAGAATTAGGAATTAGAATCGATATATAATTATATATACGAGATTTACTAATAATTTTTTACAAACAATTTTAAGAATTAAATGAAAATGAGAACAAACAAATTTTCTATTTTAGTGGGAGTCGCGGTCTTGGCTTTGACCGTTGGACTGAATGTACGCCATGCGTTGAACGATTATGGCGTGAAAACGAACAAACTTCATTTGGAGGTGTTGGCGCAGACGAGTACGACCGGTGGTGGAAGTACGAGTGGTGGCGGAAGTAGCACG
>Ga0209629_10000589_pt1 | contig 20292 bp, 9 predicted proteins | sample TergutCu122P5_FD_187286 | JGI IMG/M metagenome (GOLD analysis project Ga0209629, IMG submission 187286) | Cubitermes ugandensis P5 segment gut microbial communities from Kakamega Forest, Kenya - Cu122 P5 (SPAdes) (version 2) | ecosystem: Host-associated > Arthropoda: Insects > Digestive system >...
AAAGCGTCGGTTGTGCAGCAAACGGTTAAAACCGTCACGGGGAAAGTGGTTGATGCTGCCGGAGAGCCGATGATTGGAGTAAACGTAGGCTTGCAAGGCACGAGCGAAGGAACGGTAACGGATGTAAACGGGAACTATTCGATTCGCACCCAAAATGACCGGCAAACGCTTGTATTTTCTTACATTGGCTACAAACAGGTAACTGTTTCGGCAGCCGGAAAAGAACAGGTTAATGTGACGATGGAAACGGACAATCTGTCTTTGGGCGAAATAGTGGTAACTGCTATGGGTATTAAGAAGGAGAGGAAGGCGTTAGGATATTCGGTTTCCGAATTAGGTTCGGATGAATTGTTGAAAAACAAAAACACGAATGTCATCAACTCTTTGGTTGGAAAAGTTCCGGGCGTAAACATCACGCAAAGCAGCGGGGCTGCCGGATCCGGATCCAGCATCACCATTCGCGGCGGAAATTCCACATCGGATGGCAGGGAAAATCAGCCTTTATTCGTTGTAGATGGAGTTATCTATGATAACTCGACAACGGTTATAGGAAATACGGCTACCGACGGCATGTCGCGCAGCAACACCAGCTATTCCAACCGCGTTATGGATATTAACCCGGAGGATATTGAGTCGATGTCGGTTCTGAAAGGCGCTGCCGCAGCTGCATTGTATGGGTCGCGGGCTGCTGACGGGGTCATTATTATCACGACAAAAAAAGGCGCTGAAGGTACTGTAAAGGTTGATTTCAGCAGCAAGGTAAGTTCATCGTGGGCGAATAAGTTACCCGAAGCCCAAACTGAATTTGGCCCCGGTTATTATTCATCCAACGGAGTATTGAATAACAGCAATTCCTATGATTCATGGGGAGAAAAGATTGCTGCAGGTACTCCGGTGTATAACAATATCGGCAATTTTTTCCGGAATGGCGTTGTGTATGATAATAATATCGGCGTATCGGGCGGTACAAAAAACAGTTCATTTTATCTGTCTGGATCTAATTTTAATCAGGCAGGTATTGTTCCTTCAACGGGCTATAATAAAACCACGCTCCGTTTTAACGGCGAACAAAAATATGGTCGCCTGACATTGGACGCCAATGCTGCCTATTCTATCGCCGATACGAAAAGAACGTTACTCGTTGGCGGTATGTGGGTTGGCGGCGGCTATGACGGTCTTGGCGCCATGACCTCTCTATACGGATGGCCCCAAACGCTGGATATGTCGAAATATATCAATCTGGATGGGAGCCAGTACCGTCCATACGCAGGTTCGCTTGATTTGGAAAGCGACAGGGATAATCCGTATTGGATTACCAACATGGATAAACTGACGAGCCAGACAAAACGCTTTACAGGCGGTGTGAGCGGGAATTTCAAAATTGCGGACTGGTGGGATATTACGGCGCGTTTGGGCTACGACCAGTACACGACAAGAGATTATACCTATATTGCTCCGGGGTCTGCAGTAAGTCCAATGTACCAGAATGGACGATTGAGTAAAAACGTGTATGACTACACCTATTTGTCAACTAACGTGATGAGTAACTGGCACAAGACATTTGGCGATTTCGACACGCATTTGTTGTTGGGTACCACCTCCGAAGATACGCAATGGTTGAATCAAACGCATTGGGGTTATAATTTTATAACTGCAGGTACCGTCAGTTTCAGTAATATTGCTACAGGGAATCAGTTTTTCAAAGATGCAACAACCAGAAAGCGATTGGTAGGGGTTTACGGCGAAGCGGGCGTATCGTATAAAAGCATAGCCTACCTTACCCTAACAGGACGTAACGACTGGTCGTCCACATTGCCATTAAAAAGTCGTTCCTATTTTTATCCCTCTATTAGCGGCGCTTTTGCCTTTACTGAACTGTTGCCCAAAAACAATATTCTGTCTTTTGGCAAAATCCGTGCAAGCTGGGCGCAAGTGGGTAAAGATGCTAATCCGTATGCCACGCTGACTTATGTATGGCCGCCATACGCTTTCAACTCCTTTACCCTGATAGGCAACCAGTGGGGACGCGGTAATCCTTATCTGAAGCCCGAAATTCAAACTTCTTGGGAGGTCGGTGGCGAATTAAGATTTCTGAAAGGTCGCATCGGTTTAGATTACACTTACTATAACAGCAAGACAGCCAATCAGATTGCAGCGCCGCGTTTGTCAAATGCCAGCGGGTATATTTTTGCTTCAATCAATTCAGGCTCGGTAATTAACAAGGGTATGGAAATTGCCATTACGGGGAAACCGATAGTAAAAAAAGATTTTGACTGGACGGTGACGCTGAATACTTCATACAATCGCGGAAAATTGGGAACTTTCCTTGAAGGAGTCTCTTACTTTTACCCCACAGACGCTCAGTTTGGAACGGCAAAAGCGGCATCTATCCCTAACGGCGGTTATTTCCTCGGATTAACCGGACGGCGCATATTGCGCGAAAATGATGCCGATGGGAAGGAAATACCAAACGGACGCTATCGGATAGATCCAACCACAGGTTTATATTTGTTGTCTTCTTCCGCTAACGACCAAATTGTAGGCAATCGCGAACCTAAAATAATTGGCGGCTTGAACAATGCATTCCATATTAAAAACTTCTCGTTCGCTTTTCTATTAGACTTCCGCCTTGGCGGCGATGTGTACAACGGAACAGAGTATTTTATGGTTAGCAACGGATTAAGTAAAGGGACATTATTGAACAATCGCCAGTCGGTAACCGTAAGCGGAGTTGACAGTAAAACGGGTGAACCGGTTACAAATACCTACGAAGCGGACAAGACCTACACAATTGGTAACGTAACCTATTCAGGGAAAAGTATGATTCAACAATACTGGGCTAATTACGCGCTGAATGCAGAAAATTTTATCACTTCGGTGAATTGGTTGAAACTCCGTTCGGTGTCGTTGACGTATGATTTTGCTAATTTAATAAAAAAACAAAATGTTATCAAAGGGCTCTCTGCTACGCTAACAGGTTCTAATTTACTTACTTTTACGAACTATAAAGGGATGGATCCTGAAGTAAGCGCTGCCGGCGGCACTGGCGGCTCAGGCTCTACCGGTATCGATTACTGCGGAGTTCCTGCAATCTCGAGCTTCACCTTTGGGCTAAATATTACATTTTAACAAATAAAAAATCAAGATGATGAAGAATATAAAATATTATATTGTATTAGGTTGCGCACTCGCTTTCGGCTTGAGTTCATGCAGCAACTGGTTAGATGTGAATACCGATCCGGATAATCCGAACAACAAAAGCGTACTGATTCAAAACAGAGCGCCATGGGTCGAACATTTTTACATGTATTCGGCTGGAACAGCCAATTTCCGTTCGTCATGTATAGCCGGCATTTACTATAGCAACGCCTCAGCAAATGCATGGACTACAACCTGGGCGCAAGCTACAGGTTCGACTGTAACTTCCTATCAAACATGGTTTGTGGAAGCTGCTTCCAACTTAAACGATTTGTATGAATCCGCTCAAAATCAAGGGGCTTACCACTATATGGCGCTTGCCGATGTGATTCATGCATTGGGTTTTATGCAAATGCTGGATTTGTATGGCGAGATGCCCTACACGCAAGCGTTATCTGAAGCGCCTGCTCCTGCTTATGACGATGGTAAAACCATCTTCAACGGATGCATCGCCAAATTGGATGAAGCTATCAGCTTGTTTGGCAAAACCCAGGAAGCGGCAGCTCCCGATTTTGCTTTAGGAGATTTGTTGAATAAAGGAGACGTAAACAAATGGATCAAAATGTGCTATGGACTGAAAGCGCGTTATTTGCTTAAATTATCCAAAAAATCGGATCTGTTTAAGCCCGCAGATATTCTGGATTGCTTGTCCAAAGCGCCTCAGGCGAATGCCGACAATACCATAGGCAAATGTTATAACAGCGCTTCGGATGTAGAAGATTTTTTATTAGGCGACCCTATTATGACCAATGGCAACTGGGACTATGCGGCTTATGGCAGCAACCAGCGTATTTCGCAATATTATTATAACCTGTTGACAAATATGCGCGGCTCAGGCGTGACAGACCCCCGTATGAGCAAAATTGTTCCTGCCGCGATGTGTAACGTACAACTCGGCGCCGACGGTAAAGTTCAATCCTATAATTGGAAGCGTTCTTTAGGCGTTGATTCATACGGACCATCCACACGATTGGTAGCGGGAGGCGCAAATTCTATTGTGACGCCGGTATATGCAAATGCAGATGTAAATTTGGTTTATAATATCAAAAATGCAACAGCGCTCGCTAATTTCGTTGCAGAACAGGCACAGGCAGGACGCCCTTATACGGTTAACGGAAATGATGTAACGGTTACATACAAGCAAGGCTCTTTGTATATTAACAACACCAATTACATTTATGCCGGCGATACTGTTTACGTTAACATCCGTAATAATGCCGTTTTATCGGGCGTTTCCGGTCAGAGCGAGATGGATATGAACTGGTATCCTTCTGTTGCAGCAATGAATGCCGGCGTAGTTGGTTCAACAGGATCGTTCCAGGTGCGTCCCAATTCCGATCAGGAGATTTTGACTTATCATGAGATGTGCTTTATCAAAGCGGAAGTATTAATGAGGCAAGGCGACAAACAGGGAGCGCTTGCTGCATATAAAGCCGGTATTAAAGCGCATTTAGATTTGATGCAGGCAAAACTGACCGAATGGAAGGCTGCCGGTTATGCCAATCCCGACATGTGGCCCATGGATCCAGTCCAAATTGCTGACTATATGAACAGTAATGCCGTTTGTCAGGATGCGGGCAGTTTGACCATGTCAGACATCATGTTGCAAAAATATGCCGCTATGGGTTGCAGTATTGAAAACTGGAACGATATGCGCCGGTTCAACTTTAGCGCAGGCAATATAGGCAGCTTTGGCGTGGTGTACCCCGGCTACGATCGAGGACCATTATTTGCAGGTCAAGCTCAGTTGACCGGTACAACAAAGGGCGATCCTACCTACTGGCAACGCCGATGGATGTTGCCGGCAAACCTTGAGTTAGGGTATAACCGAACGCAAGCGCTTGCCATGAATATTCATGCCGCTGATCAGAATATCTGGTGTCTCCCTGTATGGTGGGATTGTGCGACTGATGATGAGTATTATAATTATATTAAACAATAATTTATTAATTTATTTTTATTATCCTTTAATTTTATTAAGTATGAAAAAAAGAAGAAAGAGCTATGCTAAAGCGCTTTTAAGCATGCTGGCAGCCGGATTTCTATTGTGTTATTCGGGCAGTTATGTATTGGCAAACGACGATCCTTCAGGGAAAGCGTCGGTTGTGCAGCAAACGGTTAAAACCGTCACGGGGAAAGTGGTTGATGCTGCCGGAGAGCCGATGATTGGTGTAAGCGTAAGTTTGCAAGGCACGAGCGAAGGAACAGTAACTGATATAAGCGGAAATTATTCGATTCGCACCCAAAATGACCGGCAAACGCTTGTATTTTCTTACATTGGCTACAAAACGGTAACTGTTTCGGTAGCCGGAAAAGAACAGGTTAATGTGACGATGGAAGAAAATGCAAAAACCTTGGACGATGTTGTTATCGTTGGTTATGGAACGCAGAAAAGAGTGAATTTGACGGGCGCAGTATCAACGGTGGATGTAAGTAAAACATTAGAGGCACGACCGCAATCCGATGTTGGCGAAGCGCTGCAAGGAGTTGTACCCGGGCTGACTGTTTTGAATACAACAGGAAAGTTGAATCAAGCGCCAACCCTTACGATTCGCGGTGTCGGCACTTTGAGCAACGATGCAACGAGCAATCCGCTAATTGTAGTGGATGGCGTGCCTATGGATGATATTTCCTATCTGAATACGCAGGATATTGAAAATATTTCTGTGTTGAAAGATGCCGCTTCTACGTCTATCTATGGAACAAGAGCTGCCTTTGGCGTTATTTTGATTACTACCAAAACGGCAAAGAAAATGGATAAGGTATCCATAAATTATACCAATAATTTTTCTTGGGATACGCCAACCATGTTGCCGAATTTTCCGGATGTACCCACGCAAGCCAGAGCGCTGAGAGACGCAAATACGCGCGCCGGTTTGGCTAATGAGTTGTTTGGTATGAATATGGATGATGCTTTTATTGCTAAAGCAGAAGCATGGAAACAAAAGCACGGAGGGAAAGCTGGCTATCGGGAAATGGTTCTCGGAGATGATTTTGATGTGGTAAGCGGCGTGAGTCAATTTTATGCGGATTGGGATGTGGCAGGAATCATGTTCCGTAAATGGAAACCCGGACAGAGCCATAACATATCCGTGCAGGGTTCAAGCGGTAAAACGAATTATTTCATGTCCGTAGGATACAATCATCAAGAAGGCGTTATGACTTTCAACCCTGATAAATTAAACAAGTATAACGCTTTGATGAATGTGACTACAAACATAACCGACTGGCTGCAGGTAGGCGGTCGGTTCAGTTACAGCGACAGAGTATATACTACTCCGAACACCCGGCGTTATACCTATCAATATATGTGGCGCTGGGGCAGCTTCTTTGGACCCTACGGTACCTATAACGGAATTGATGCAAACAATGCCATCGCTCAACAGAAGCAGGCAGGAGATGAAGTAACGCATAACGCTCAAACGCGTATGGGAGCTTTTTTGAAAGCCGATATTATAAAGGGATTGACATTGAATGCTGATTATACTTTTAATATTGTAAATTATAATCAGGATAGAGTGGGTCTTCCCGTTTTCGCGCTTAATTCCTGGGGAGGAGATATCACGGGGGCGTTAGCAACTGTCTCTTCTCAAAGCGCAAGCTATTTACGCCAGCAGAATACGCGCAACAATTCTTATGCCTTAAACGTCTATGCGAATTATGCATTTAAACTTTTAAAGAACAATAATTTCAATTTGATGGTAGGAACAAATGCCGAAGAAGGAGAAATCAGTACGTTTTGGGCTAATCGCACGAATTTGCTGTCTAATACTTTACCGGAATTCAGTTTAGCTACCGGAGACCAAACGGTTGGAGGCTCTCACAGTAAATGGGGAGTTGCCGGGTGGTTTGGCCGTCTCAATTACGACTATAAAGGAATATGGTTGTTGGAACTGAACGGACGTTACGATGGTTCTTCCAAATTTCCGGCAAACAATCGCTGGGCGTTTTTCCCATCGGGTTCTCTTGGATATCGCATCAGTGAAGAACCGTTCTTTAATTCGTTGAAAGAGACTGTAAATAATGCCAAGATCCGCGCTTCTTTCGGTCAGATTGGAAATCAGGCGGTGGGTAATAATATGTTTATCTCTACCATTGCAAATATATCGGCAGGGAATACTTATTGGTTAGATGCCTCTGGGAATAAAGTAACAGGCTACGATCTCCCATCATTGGTTTCTTCCATATTAAAATGGGAACGCATACAAACCATGAATATTGGATTAGACTTGGGCTTCCTGAATGAATTCAATGTTTCAGCCGATTGGTATCAACGGATGAACCTGGATATGCTGGCTCCAAGTAAAACATTGCCGCAAGTATTAGGCACTAACGCTCCAATGGTAAATGCAGGGACTTTAAGAACGCGCGGATGGGAATTGGCACTCGATTGGCATCATAAGTTTAAGGATGTAAACGTCTATGCGAATGCGAGTATTGGTGATTTTAAAGCAGTGATTACAAAATGGGATAATGACGCCAAGCTGTTGAATCAAAATTATAGCGGCAAAACGTATGGCGATATCTGGGGATTTGAAACCGATCGTCTATTCACTAAGGATGACTTTAATGCCGATGGAACTTATAAAACGGGAGTTGCTTCCCAGAAAGGGTTAGAGCAGGGAAATTTTGTATTTGGCCCCGGCGATATAAAGTTCAAGGATTTGAATGGCGACGGAGTAATTGATGGAGGTAAAGGTTCTGCCGACGATCATGGCGACCTGAAAGTTATTGGCAACACGCAACCTCGATATCAGTACAGTTTCCGGTTAGGCGGCAGTTGGAAAGGCTTCGACTTGGATATGTTCTTCCAGGGAGTAGGAAAACGCGATATTTGGACGCAGTCAGCGTTTATTATGCCGATGATGCGTGGAGCGGACGCTATTTATGCCAATCAGACAAACTACTGGTCTGACGCCAATCAGGATCCCAATGCCGAATTTCCACGAATGTTTCCTACGAATGCAGGACGGGGGACTATTTCCGTATTAGATTTAGGAAATCACAATTTCTATCCTCAAACCAAATATTTGTTCCATGCATCTTATTTGCGTCTAAAAAATTTGACTCTCGGTTATACGCTACCTGCAAATTTAAGCAGGAAAGCCTATCTGAATAAAGTTCGCGTTTATTTCAGCGCCAATAATCTGTTTGAACTGATTAACAATAATAAAGTTCCGATTGATCCGGAAATCAACAACAGTGAAAGTAATTTAGCCGGTTCGAATGATTATGGTAATGGAACTTGGGGACGCATTGATCCTATGTATCGTACGGTATCTTTCGGTTTGCAGGTTACTTTTTAAAATACTAATATTCATAATAAAGATTATAATATGAAAAAATATATTTTATCAACAGGATTGGGAATCTTCTCAATGATGGTTTTAGTTGGATGCGACAGCATCTTGGATAAAGGTCCGTTGGATCAGTTTACCAATACTAACTTTTGGACAAGCGCTGCAAATGTGCAGGGATATGCTAATGCCTTTTACAATAATTTTACAGGTTACGGTAATGGCGGAGGTTCTGGATTATTTTATTTTCAGACGTTGTCGGACGATCAGGCAGGAAATTCTTTTTCCGACTGGTCGCAAAAAGATAATCTGACTATTAATTATACATGGAGCGGCGCCTATAAGGAAATTCGCCGTGCCAATATAATGATTGAAAATGTCCCCAGTATCAAAGAAACTGAAGCAGTCATAAACCATTGGCTCGGGGTGGCGCGTTTGATGCGTGCGTATGAATATTTTCAGTTGGTTCGTATGTTTGGTGATGTTCCTTATACAGATAAATCGTTGGACATTACGGATGAAGGCATTTTTTACGGTCCCCGCACAAACAGAGATCAGGTAATGGATAATGTTCTGGAAGACTTGAATTTTGCAGTAGCCAACATTAATGACGTGAATAGTAAAATCACATGGAGCCGGAGTATGGCGCAAGCGATGAAAGCCGATATTTGTTTGTATGAAGGAACTTTCCGTAAGTATCGCAAAGCGGAAGACGGACAGCCTGCCCCTGATGCTGCGGGAGCTAATAAATTCTTGACGGAATGTAAGACCGCCTGCAGCGCCATTATGGATAAATATTCTTTGAACGCTTCTTATCAGGGCAATTATAATTCCACTGATTTGAGCAAGAATACGGAGATGATTTTTTATAAGGCATATAAACAGACAACATTTGTTCATTCTTTGATTGCATACGTTAGTTCCTCTACCCAGATCAGCGGTATGACGATGGATGCTTTTAACGCTTATCTGTTTAAAGATGGAAAGCCTTTGGCATTGACCGGCGAAGACAAAAATGTAATTGCGCCAATGGGTAGTGATGGTCATCTATCGTTGTCCGCCATGTTATCTGTACGCGATCACCGTTTGAGCGAAACAATCGACCCTGTGCTAATGTACACCGGGAATACTTATGCGCGTGCAGGCGCTATGGAAATGACTTCTTCTACCGGTTTCGGCGTATGCAAGTACGACAATATAACTATTCCTGTCGAGTACAGGAAAAATACCAGTTCGAATTATACGCATGCCCCTATCTTCTGGCTGGCTGTCGTGTATCTGAACTATGCAGAAGCTTGCGCCGAACTTGGAGCTATTACGGATGCGGATTTAGACAAATCCATCAACAAATTGAAAGACCGTGCAGGATTGCCCCATTTGAGTGCGGCGGTAGGGTTTAACGACCCTGCAAACAATCATGGCGTCAGTAGCTTGATTTGGGAAATTCGCCGTGAGCGCCGTTGTGAATTGATGTTCGATAATTGGTTTCGTTATTGGGATTTGATTCGTTGGCATCAGTTGGATAAATTGAATTCTTCGACCTATCCAAGTATATTATTAGGTGCAGATGTCAGAAATGATCCTGCTTGTGCCGCCGCTAAAGCGGGCAATAATCTAGATGGAAGCAAAGGAATGGTTCGTGATTACGATAAAAAATATTATTTGTATCCAATACCATCCGGTCAGATTGATTTGAATCCGAATTTAAATCCGAATAATCCGGGCTGGTAATTTATTGCTAATTATATGTGGCTGTCTCAAAAGTCTCTTTTGAGACAGCTTCTATATATAACAACCAATCAAACGAACATGAAAAAGTATCCTTTGAATGGATTAATGCAAAAAAAACTAATCTTTTTGAGCATTTTCCTGTGTTCATTTACATTATTATATGGACAAGCCGGTAGCGCATTTCGTTTTGCCCTTTTAACAGATTTGCATATCGCAAAAGGCGGCAATGCAGTGGAAGATTTGCAGAATGCCGTTGATCAAATCAATGCAAGCAATGATATAGAATTTGTTTTGGTTACCGGCGATATCACAGAACAGGGCGACAAGGCTTCTCTACAAAAAGCAAAAGAGATTCTCGACCGCCTGAAAGTAAAATATTATACTATACCCGGAAATCACGAAACCAAATGGAGCGATTCGGGTGTAACCGCTTTTGGCGATATTTTTAATAATGAACGCTTTCGATTGGATTATAAAGGTTTTCTTTTTCTTGGATTTAACTCCGGTCCTCTGATGCGGATGGCAGAAGGTCATATAGCACCTCAGGACATTCGCTGGTTGGAAGAAGAATTGAAAAAGGCAGGCAGGGAAAAGCCTGTATTTTTAGTCACTCATTATCCTTTACAAACAGGCGATGTGGACAATTGGTATGAGCTTACGGATGCTGTCCGTTCGTTCAACATACGTGCATTTTTGGGAGGTCATTATCATGCGAACCGTTTTCTTTTGTATGATGGGATACCGGGGATACTGAATCGTTCGACGCTCCGTAACAAACAACTTGTGGGCGGTTATTCGGTATATGAAATTACGCCTGATTCTGTTTTGGTTTACGAACAAAATATCGGAGAAAACCGGCGGGAATGGGCTGCCCTTTCTTTGAAAACCAGGTATTACGATAATCAGGGAGCAACGGATAAATATCCCGATTTTTCGGTTAATAAAGCATATCCGTCAGTAAAAGAAATATGGCTCATTCCTACAGGCGTTGGAATATACAGTTCACCGGCGGTTTATAATGAAAGAGTATATGTTGGAGATGATCAAGGCGCTCTCGCTTGTTATACCTTGAATAAAGGAGAAAAAATTTGGAGTTTCCGTTCGCACAGGCGAATTGTGGGTACTCCGGCTGTTGCGGACGGAATAGTAGTTTTTGGTTCTGCCGATAAAAATATCTATGGCTTGGATGCTCGCAATGGTAAACGCCTGTGGGCAGTAAATGCCAAGGCTCCGGTATTGGGAGCTGTCGCCATTGAGGATGGAATCGCTTACATCGGCTCAAGCGATTCGACTTTCCGAGCGATTGATATACAAACGGGTAAAACGATTTGGTCGTATGTTGGGGTAAAAGGATATATTGAAACTCGACCTTATATTGAAGGGAATATCGTCATTTTTGGCGCATGGGACAATACCTTGTATGCTTTGGAAAAACATACGGGGAAAGTATTGTGGAAATGGAATGGAGGATTGGAACAAATGCTTTATTCTCCGGCAGCCGTATGGCCTGTAGCTGCTGATGGTAAGGTATTTATTGCAGATCCAAAACGAGCGCTGACGGCTATTGATCTTGAAACAGGTAAAACGGTCTGGCGTACTTTCCAATCACAAGTTCGTGAAACTATCGGACTTTCTGAAGACAGGGAACGAATTTACAGTAAAACTATGAACGATTCGGTAGTCTGTTATGCTGTAAAAGGCAACCAGCCGATTGAAATTTGGGCTTCAAATGTAGGTTTTGGTTATGAACATGCTCCTTCCATGCTAATTGAAAAAGACAGCGTTGTATTCGGCAGTACCAAAAACGGTTTAATTTTTGCTCTGGACGCCTTCAACGGAAAAGTTTTATGGAAACATAAAATCGGGAATTCGCTTATAAACACGATTGTTCCATTAAGTAAATCGAAAATCCTTTTTACAGCAACTGGAGGTGAAGTAGGATTTTTGTCTGTTTTGGGATAACAGATTTTTGAGACAGCTTCTTTTTAATAGTACAATGACTGATAGCATTTATATCCATAATGTTTCTGCAGGACATGAATCACAGTTTAATAGGTTTTGAGTTATGAATTATGGAATTTTTATTACTTTTGCAGTTGAAAGTATTAACAGTATGGATTATGAAGAAATTTCAATCATCGCAGGTAGAATTATTGGCGGAACGGCAAAAATTACACGCCTTGATCCGGAAGAGGAGCGAGGAAGGATTGCGGGCGGTAGGAGAAATGTCGAAGCGACACTTGTCCTTGGAACAACGTTTGCAGCTCATCAAGGAAAACAAAGCGGCTCATGCTTTAATTTGAATGACTTATCCGCTCTACAAAAAGGAGAATTAAAACAGTATGCTGAATATGTCGAACAAGAAGGGGAAAAACTTTGGTATTCGGGAGTAGATTTCGAATTTCTTGATGACCGTATTTCACTTTATAATTACCTTTTCCCTGAAACAAGCTACGAATTAGTCGGGTTTACAGATAATCCGTTTGATGACAATTTTATTTCTTTCATAGTACGCCAGAAAGAAATTGAGGGCGCTACGCTGTTAAGGCAACTCAAAACTGTTGCCAGATATTTGAGAGAAACACGCAAGGAAGTGGAAAATAAGCTGCAGGAAGCTATCATCAGGCATTTAAAAGAAAAGTTTGATGCTAATCCTGCTTATACTTCAAATACTTACAGTAATAGTAACTATATCATACGCGATTTGCACTTTGAAAATGTGATGGCAGTAGGCAATGTATTAACAAATCCGCAAGAACATCTTTATATTATTGATGCTAATGTGTCGCTGAACACAGACAAAATAAATGGTGGAACGCGTGAATATCAACCTTTTAAAATAAACAAATGAAAAATCTCCTTTATATATTTTTATTTTTCCTCTCTTTTTCGGCAACCGGTCAAACGCAACCATTGCCCGCAGAAACGAAAAACGCCATTGAAAGTTATCTGACGGAACTCATACGCAAACAAACATCTATTCCGGCAGTCGCCATCGACTCTCTTGCCGTTGAGAAAAAGACAATCCGCCTGTTTGCCAGTGTGAGTCTTTCCTGCGGACGATTCGACAAAGAAATGACCGATAGCGTTTATGCCCGAATTAAAACGCTGCTTCCTTCGGAATACAAAAAAATGAATGTTGAACTTTATTCCGACGGCTTCAAAATAGAAGATTATATTCCGCTGAACCGGAAAGAACGCTTTACCTACAAAGCGAGTATTCCTGTCAAAAGGAATAATTCTTTTCCCTGCAAAATAACGAAAGGACTGCAAAACAAACATATTGCCTTGTGGCAAAGCCACGGCTGGTATTACAATTCTTCCAAGAACCGTTGGGAATGGCAACGCGCCCGCCTGTTCCAAACCGTAGAAGATTTGTTTCCGGAAAGTTTCATTTTGCCCTATCTGGCTCCCATGCTCGAAAATGCAGGCGCAACCGTTTTTATTCCCCGCGAACGTGATACGCAAACGTATGAAATAATTGTTGACAATGACAATAATGTTTCCAAAGGGGAATCGATATATCGGGAAACATCGGGCGACGAAAACTGGAATAGCGGTGAAAACGCCGGATTTGCTCATCTGAAAGCTGTGTATCAGGATGGCGAAAATCCTTTTATTGCAGGGACTTACCGGCAAACAAAAACCATTGCAAAAGGAAAAGCAAGCGAATGTACGTGGATGCCCGATATTCCCGAAAAAGGGAGATACGGCGTATATATTTCATACGCCTCATTGAAAAACAGCGCTAAAAATGCCCGTTACACCGTTTACCATACCGGCGGGAAAACCGAATTTAGCGTCAATCAAACAATGGGCGGGGGAACTTGGATTTTCCTGGGCTTCTTCGATTTCGACAGAGGCGTAAACGAAAAAGGGAAAATCGTTTTATCCAATACAAGCGCCGAAAAAGGGAAAATACTGACTGCCGATGCTGTGAAAATTGGCGGTGGAATGGGAAATATTGCACGAGGCGAACCGCTCGAGCCGAGCGGACGTCCGCGATATGTCGAAGGTTCGCGCTACTGGCTGCAGTGGGCGGGACTTCCCGACAGCGTTTATAGCTGGACAAAAGGGAAAAGCGATTATACCGACGATTACCAGAGCCGGGGATTGTGGGTCAATCATCTGATAAACTCGCATATTCCGATTGATGCCGTTCTGGCTTTTCACACAGATGCCGGAACTACTTACAACGATTCCATTATTGGAACGTTAGGAATTTGTATGACAAAATATAAAGACGGGAAATTCGATAATGGAAAACCGCGAATCCTTTCTCGCGATTTGGTTTCAACCGTTATGGATGAAATCGTAAAAGACATTCGCAGGCAATGCGAGCCCAATTGGACGCGGCGGCACATCTGGAATCGCAATTACAGCGAAACCCGTTTGCCCGAAGCGCCTTCGATGCTGCTTGAGTTACTGTCGCATCAGAATTTTGCCGATATGCGCTATGGACTGGATCCCGAATTTCAATTTACAGTAAGCCGCGCTATTTATAAAGGCTTTCTGAAATTTATCGCATGGCAGTATCAATCAGATTACGTGGTAACGCCTTTGCCCGTTAAATCATTCAGCGCACGATTTATCGATGAAATGCAGGTTCAACTGGAATGGCGGTCTGTGGTCGATTCTTTAGAGCCTTCGGCTATTCCGGCAAAATATATTGTTTATACTGCCATAGATGATAACGGGTTCGACAACGGACAAATTGTCATTCCCCAAGAGTCTGTCATTGCGGGCATGACCCGCAATCTCCCAATACAAGCGCTTCTCCCTGTCGAAAAAGACCGAATCTACCGTTTCCGCATAACGGCAGTCAACGACGGCGGCGAAAGTTTTCCCTCCGAAACCTTGTCGGTCTGTCGAAAAACAGATGAAAAGGGCGAAGTTTTAGTCATTAACGGATTTAACCGTTTATCGGCTCCCGACAGTTTTAATTCCATGGACAGCCTTGCAGGATTTTTAGACAATATGGATCACGGCGTACCCGACGGTATTCAAACCAATTATATCGGAAGTCAATACGACTTTCGGCGGCAATCCCAGTGGACGGATAACGACGACAATGGATTTGGCTCAAGCAATGCCGATTACGAAGCGACTTTAGTTGCAGGCAATACGTTCGATTATCCGTTTATACACGGAAAATCCATTGTTGCGGCTGGTTATTCGTTTGTTTCCGCTTCTTCCGAAGCGGTTATGAACGGTCAGATAGCCATGAACGTTTATCCGGTGGTCGATCTGATTCTGGGAAAGCAAAAACTGACTGCTGTCGGTCGAGGCGCATTCCCTCCGCGCTTCAAAACTTTTCCCGACAGTTTACAAACACGGATAGCCGATTATTGCCGTGCAGGCGGCAATATTTTTGTCAGCGGCGCATATATTGGGTCTGATTTATGGAACGGCGGACAAGTCAAAGAATCGGATAAGAAATTTGCGCAGGAGGTGTTAAAATACAAATTCCGAACCGGTCATGCTGCCGTAACCGGCAATGTAAACAGCGTCTTTTCGCCATTTCCTCAACTGAAGGGCGCTTATCATTTCTATAACCGGCTCAATCCGGACAGGTATGCCGTTGAATCGCCCGACGCCATTGAACCGGCTGATAAAAACAGCCATACGGTTTTTCGTTATTCCGAAAACGGTTTAAGCGCCGGCGTGGCTTATTCCGGAGATTACAAAACCTGCATACTCGGATTCCCTTTTGAAACCATTTCGGAAGAAGCGCAGCGAAATGAATGGATGCAAGGGTTGCTGGAGTTTATGTCAGAAGGTCGATAATTTATTAATAAAGATTTTTTTAATACATTTGCAATATGAAAACAGTTATTTTATACATCGTAATTTTATTTGCTGGAATCTCTTACAGCTTCGCACGCGAGGGATCAACCTATACCCCCATGCAGGCAGATTCAACGGGTGTTGGCGAAAAATACGGCGTTGTTACCGTCTCGGTAGCCGACGCCCGCATGCAAGCAAGCTATGCCGCCGAGATGGGTACTCAGCTCTTGTTGGGTATGCCCTTAAAAATAATACAGCACAAAGGCTGGTGGCAGATAGAAACCCCTGAAGGATATGCAGCATGGATAGAAAAAGGCGCTTTTGTCAGAATGAACAAAGAAGATTTTAATCGCTGGCAAAGCGCAAAGAAAGTGATTTTCACAGACGATTACGGTTTTGCTTATGAAAAACCGGATGTACGCAAGCAACGCGTTTCAGACCTCGTATTTGGCAACCTGTTGAAATGGGAAGGCGAAAATAAAAAGTTTTTTCAGGTGTCTTATCCCGATGGACGAAAGGCATACATACTGAAAACGCAGGCTCGCCTGTTCGATCAATGGCAATCGTCGCTCCGCTTGAGTGAAGAAAGTATTATTCAAGCAGCGCTGACGTTAAAGGGCATTCCCTATACATGGGGCGGTACTTCAGTGAAAGGGATGGATTGCAGCGGTTTCACCAAGACCGTATTTCTGAAGAATGGAATCATCTTGCGGCGCGATGCCTCTCAACAGGCTCAAACAGGAATACCGGTAGATATCAGCGCCGGATACGACCATCTGCGCCCCGGCGACTTGCTGTTTTTCGGTAAAAAGGCAACAAATGAAACAGGCGAAAGGATTCGCCATGTAGCAATTTATATCGGAAACAGGGAATTTATCCATGCTTCCAGCTATATTAAAATCAGCAGTTTGAATCCGGATAGTCCCAATTATGACGAAATAAATACACGGGAGCTTGTTCGTGCCTCGAGGATTATAGGCGCCGCAGGCGGTTTCGGAATTTGGAATATAAAGGATAACCCGCTGTATCAGGTTCAAGAATAAAAGAATACAATACAATAAATACAAAAAACAATGGAACGGCGTAATTTTTTAAAAGCAACAGCTTTAACAGCGTTGGCGCTCCCTTTGCCAATCAGTCTGTCGGCGCAGTCTAAACAGGGAAGTAAATCTCAAGCGGCAAGCAAAAAAATGAAACTGACTTTTCGCCCTTACGATTTACAACTGAGGCATGTATTCACCATTGCCAATTTTTCCCGCACAACGACTCCGGTGGTTTTAACCGAGATTGTTTACGATGGAATCACCGGATATGGCGAAGCCTCTCTCCCGCCTTATCTTGGCGAAACGCAATCTTCGGTTCAGGATTTTCTTAAAAAGATTGATCTGGAACAATTTGCAAGTCCGTTTGAATTGGAAGATATACTCAACTACATCGACAAAATCGCCGAAAACAATACCGCCGCCAAAGCCGCAGTTGATATTGCTTTGCACGATTTAATCGGAAAAATCATGGGGCAACCCTGGCATAAAATCTGGGGATTGGATAAAGCGAAAGCCCCTTCCACTACTTTTACCATCGGGATTGATACGCCTGAAATTGTCAAGCAAAAAACCCGTGAAGATGCGCCTTTGTATAATATTTTGAAAGTGAAATTAGGGCGCGAAGGCGATAAGGAAATGATTGAAGCCATCCGTTCGGTAACCGATAAACCGATTGCTGTGGATGCCAATCAAGGCTGGACAGATAAACAGTATGCTTTGGATATGATTTACTGGCTGAAAGAAAAAGGAATCGTGATGGTCGAACAACCTATGCCGAAGCATAAACTTGAAGAGGCGGCATGGGTTACGGAACGCAGTCCGTTGCCTGTTTTCGCCGATGAATCTTTTCAACGCCTGACGGATGTTCTCCGATTAAAAGGCGTTTTTTCGGGGCTAAACATCAAATTAATGAAATGTACAGGCATGCGTGAAGCATGGAAAATACTGAATGTTGCCCGCGCCGCCGATATGAAAGTGATGGTAGGGTGCATGACCGAAACCTCCTGTGCCGTTTCGGCTGCCTCTCAGCTATCGCCCGCAGTCGATTGGGCGGATTTGGATGGAAATCTACTGATAAGTAACGATATATTTAAAGGTACAACCGTAGTAAACGGCAAACTCACGCTAAACGATTTACCCGGTATCGGAATTGAGAAAATATAAGTTTTATGGAAAATCAGCAATTGGAATGGAAAGAAACATGGCGCGATGACTATCTAAAATGGATTTGTGGTTTTGCCAATACCAATGGGGGTGTCCTTGAAATTGGCAAGAATGACAGAGGAGATGTAGTTGGTGTGGAAAATGCCGAAAAACTGCTTGAAGACTTGCCCAACAAAATCAAAAGCGGGATGGGTATTATTGCAGAGGTGAATATCTGCTACGAGCCAAAACCTTATATCAAAATCACAGTTAGCGCGTATCCCAATCCGATAAGCTATAGAGGAAAATACTATATACGTTCGGGCAGTACTAATCAGGAACTCACCGGATATGCCTTAGATGAATTTCTCTTGCGGAAATACGGTAGAACTTGGGATTCTTCACCTGTTCCCCGAGTTGATATCAAGGACTTCTATCATGATGCGTTTGATATTTTCCGCAAAAAAGCAGTATCAAGTCGCAGGCTTGCTTCAGAAGATATTGCAGGCAGCAATTGGGAGTTGTTGCAATCTTTAAAACTGACTGAGAACGACTATTTGCTAAAGGCGGCGCTTCTATTGTTTTATCAAGATCCTGACCAATATTGCTTAGGTTCGTATGTAAAAATCGGCTTCTTCGAAAACGATGCCGATTTACTGTACCAGGACGAAATAGGCGGATCGTTGATAGAAATCACCGATCGTATCATTGATATTATTTTCACCAAATATTTTAAAGGAATCATTCATTATGAAGGTATTCAACGTATAGACTATTATCCCATGCCGCGTGAGGTTTTACGCGAAGCTGTGCTGAATGCCGTTGTACATCGCGATTACAGCACAGGCAATCCCATTCATATTAAGATTTATGCCGACCGCGTAATCATTTATAATTCCTGTTCGTTACCGTCCAACAGCACAAGTGAAAGTTTGATACTTGCCAAACGATCGAATCCGCATAACCCGTTAATTGCAAATACTTTTTTCCGTTCAGGACAAATTGAAGCATGGGGACGCGGTATCGAAAAAATGAAAAACGGATGTATTGCCGACAATCTACTCGAACCTGAAATTGAAATTTCGGATAGAATGTTTTCTATATGTTTTCATATTAGAAATTTAAATAATAAAATAAACGGAGAGGCATACAGCAAAGATGCAACCAATTTCGGTTTAAATTTCGGTTTAAATGAAATACAACAGCAAATTATTACACTTATTATGGAAAGCAAAAGCATCAGAATCCAAGAAATAGCTGAAAAAATAAATCTTTCTAAGCGCAATGTAGATTACAATTTAAAAGTATTAAAAAACAATGGCTTTATTGAAAGAGTAGGTTCTAAAAAAACAGGATATTGGCAAATAATCAATCAAATGAGTGATAATTCAGAAGATTAAAAAAATGATAAATTGCGTTTTAAATTGCGTTTTAAATTGCGTTTTAAATTGCGTTTTAAATTCAAGTATAAACAAAGTGTAAAATTACCTGTTCATGAGAAAATTCTTAGTATTTACAATTGTCCTCTCTTTTTTTAACAGTCTTTCAGCTCAAGTGAAACCCGGCATCGAGGTGTTGCGTGATGAGAGGTTCAAAGCGCTGGAAGGAAAAAGAGTCGGATTAATCACCAATCCGACCGGCGTGGACAGAAACCTGAAATCGACCGCAGATATTTTATATGAAGCCCCCAATGTCAAATTAGTTGCGCTTTACGGTCCTGAACACGGAATCAGAGGCGATGTTACTGCCGGGGGTTCGGTTGACGACGCCACAGACCCGCAAACCGGTTTGCCGGTTTACAGTCTTTATGGTAAAAACAAAAAACCTTCTCCTGAAATTTTACAGGGAATAGACGTCTTGGTATATGACATACAGGATATTGGTTGCCGCTCCTATACCTATATCAGCACCCTGGGACTGGCGATGGAAGCCGCCGCCGAAAACGGAATTGAATTTCTCGTTCTTGATCGTCCTAATCCGCTTGGAGGCGAAAAATTTGAAGGAAGTCCAAACATAGAACCAAACCTGATTTCTTTTGTCGGTCAATTCCCGATTACTTATGTGCACGGATTTACGGCAGGCGAATTAGCCGG
>Ga0209629_10000590_pt1 | contig 20287 bp, 15 predicted proteins | sample TergutCu122P5_FD_187286 | JGI IMG/M metagenome (GOLD analysis project Ga0209629, IMG submission 187286) | Cubitermes ugandensis P5 segment gut microbial communities from Kakamega Forest, Kenya - Cu122 P5 (SPAdes) (version 2) | ecosystem: Host-associated > Arthropoda: Insects > Digestive system...
TGATCGCGTTACCGTTCATTTGCTCCTCCGTATTTTCCTTTGCATAAGGCATGGATTTACTCTCTCAAAACCAGTAAATCCATGCCTTATGCAAACTGTCTAATCCACTCTAAACGACGAAGAGCCATAAAGTTTTTGGTACTGCCCAACCATTGAATCCAGATCCAACCCGTTCTCTACCCGCTGCTTGGCCGCAATCGCCATGGCTCGCCATGTATCAGGTTCATCACGAAGACGGCACAGAGCCGAAGCCATCGCCTCGACATCGTTGACCGCGCAAAGAAAACCATTTTCACCGTGCCGCACGATAAACCCATTGCCACCAACATCGGTTACCACCGCTGGCACCCCACAAGCCTGGGCTTCCAGGAGCGAAATTGACGTGCCTTCAGTGAGCGAAGAAAGCACAAATACATCAAATAATGGTAGTATCTCATCGACAGACAACTGCTTGCCGAGAAAAACCACCTGTTGCTCGATGCCGAGAGTTGCCGCCAGCTCTTTCAGCGGCTGCATTTGGCTTCCATCTCCTACCAATACCAACTTGATTTTACGCCCTGGCCGATGACCCGTGCAAGCGATTGACCGAATGAGCATGGAATAATTTTTTTCCGACTCGAGCCGACCGACGCTACCGATCCAAAAGAACTCAGGATCCAGGCCATACTTGGCTATCATCTCAGGGTGATGCCGTAATTCAGGTTGTGGCCGGAAGCGTTTCGTATCGACTCCGTTGATGATGACTCGAAGCTTTCGACGCGAGAACGGCATCCATCGCGAAAGGGTCTCTTTGATCTCCTCCGAAACAGGCACAATCGTGTCAGCAACGATACTGGCGAGGTTGTCTTCAATACGGTCTTGGAGCCGAACTAAGACAGGCAGCCCGTGGGCGGTATAGATAAATGTTTTGACGCCAGCCAGAAGTGTAAACAAGGCCGCATAAAAATAACAACCACTATGCGCATGGAGGACATCGATCCGTTTATCCTTTATGAATCGCGCCACCCGAAAAAAGAAGCCGAAGTCGAAACGATAACGTTTTTTTATCAGGTGAACCGGAATATCCGCATCAACAACTCGTTGTATAAATTGGGGATCGTAGCCATTAAGACAAAGTATTTCCACATCAAAGAGCGCGCGGTCAAGACGGAGACACAATTCCATTATAACCGTCTCCAGTCCTCCAATTGTTAAATATGATGTGACGTGAAGAACCTTGTAGCGTTTGGGGGGTAACATCTCAGCTTTACCTGTTGACGAGGCGGGTTTTCAGCCAGTGCCACTCTCGCTTAAGACTCGTTTGTAGGAAAATCCCTGACAAATCGGCAGCGGTTCGCCGAATGTAGCTGCCGAGGTTCAGGCGAGGTGTGGGTTGACCATTCGGCTTTGGCAATCCGGTAACGTCATGCTGCGTGGTAGCTTGGCGCAACGCTTCGCCGACCCAAACATTTTGCATCATCAAAACCAATGGGCGGGTGTAGTAGCTCGTCGTTTGACGGCAGAGTTCGGCAAGCCCGTAGTTGAGAAAGAAATTGGCCTTAACGAGAAAGTGTTCCCGTTCCTCGCCTGTAGTTTGGAGGGCGGCGAAATAAAAGACCACTCCTTTTCGCAGGTCTTGGCCGGCCCAAGTTTCATTGGGATATTCGAGTATCTCCGGTTTTTCCAAATAGGGGTATTCATTTTCGAGCATCCAGCGGCTATAGACCAAAAGAGACTGACGCGCGTGGCTGAAATCTTGATCAAACTGGTTCCACAGTTGCTTGATCGCCAGATATCGGCCCACAGCGACGAGAAATACCGTATAGGACCAATGTGTCTCCGCATCAAGGAGATTGTGCTCCGCAATGTCGTCTGTGGGATGGACCGTCCCTTGAATCATTTCAGCCGCCCGGGTCAGATATTTGCCATCGCCCGTCACTTCAAACGCGTCCATGGCGGCATTCAGACAGTTACCCGTGCCGCGATTCAAAGGGAATCGTGGCCAGAGCACATTCCTCTCGCGAAGCAGCCGCTTCCCATTCTTCAAGGCACGGAGCGCCGCCGCGCCCAGAGTTTGCGCCCCTTGCAAAGACAACCAACACCAATCGGCCAATTGCAGGACCAATTGGCGGCTGCGCGGATCGCCGGTCAAGAAGTGATGGAGCATTAGCCCCGCGCTGTAGCAGTGCTGCGCCGCTGGCCCGCCGCCGCAAAGGGTCGGATTTTTTTTCAGGAGATGTTCCCTGCTGGCCATTCTATGAGTGGACAAACCAGCATCCAAGTAATGATCGGTGTGCCAGAACAGGCCGTTGCAATATTCCTCCCGATCCAATTCGGTATGATTGATGTCTATATCCGCAGCATGGTCCGCCAGATCCAGCGCGAGTTCAAACCAGGCACAATCTCCGGTAGTAAGGCCCAATCTGAAGAAAGAATACAGGGGATCGTACTGGTTGTTATAGTGGGAGACGAATATCGTCTCCTCTTTGTGCTGGGCCGCCTCGTGGTCGGCATAGAGTTCGCCGAAATTTCTCCAACCATACTCATCCACCTGTTCACGCTTGGCCAGAAAGCCTTTAGGGCCCTGCGCAATTGCCAGCAATTGCCGGTAGTTCGTATGAACCGGTTCCCAGATCCCCTCCGGCAATACCTGCGCGTCTCGGTAATGTTGCTTGTCGCAGAAAGCAAACAACGTCGGGCCGGCTACGAAACCGGATGTTTTTTCTTCGGAAAAATCGAAACGGATTCGTTCGGTGATCTGCTCTCCCCCCTGGAGTTCATGCTCTCCCGGAAAATTGCCGGGGAGTAAGCCTACCCGCAGCAATCCTTGCTCGGACTCAAGCGCCTTGGGGAATCGCTGCCAGAAATGCTCGATACCCACAGAAACTTGACTTCCGCCAAACATAGCCTGGAGAATAGGTTGGGCTCGATCACCGGTCTCTTGGACATCGCCGGTGGTCAGTGTCCAACCCGCTTGCCGCATCGGCACCATACCGTTGCGGTTCCGATGAACAGGGCTATCCCAGTGTTGGCCTCCACTCGATTCCTGGTAGATGACGCCTTTTCTCTGGCTCAGTTCACGGGCTGAGCCGAAGGCGGCTGGGTAGATGCTGCTGGCGAGATGATCCGCAGCCAGCGGCATCTCAAGCAGCCATTCCTTGATCAGGATTGAACCCGGATCGCCCAAATCCCATAAATTGCCGGGATGGCGAGCTGCATCGGGATTATGCAGCCGTACCTCGAGCGCGCAAATCGACATTCCCGTGTACACATGCAGGCGGGCCTGGACCAGGAGCCTGCGTTTGTTTGGGCCGACGAGATTTCCGTCCATTGCCAAGGTGGTCCTGACCGGGCCATTGGCCTCCACCCGTACCTGATCGATGCGCATCGGCCATTCATGCCCGGCCATATCCCGCAGACGAAGCGCTACGGCGCGGCAGATCGGATTGTTGCTATCCGCCGGATAGATGGAAAACAATCCATTGTCGCTTTCCGAACCAACCACGACCACCATGGTCCCTGTCGAGATCCGATGCGTCGTGCGGGAGCTGTCAATCAGACATCCTGATGAAGTTGGAATGGCTTGGTCAGTGTACTCCAAGATATATGCAGTCTGCGCCTCCGGTTCGACCGAGGCGAGGAAATCACACAACAGCCATTTGACCGCTGTATCCGGCCAGCGATTCAATACCTGTGTCTGCAAGGGCACCGGACGCCCTCCAGCATCTTTGAGCAGAAACTGATCGGCCAGCTGGCTGGTACCTGCCGGAATCGGCACACCGAGCGACACCGGTTCGTGCTGCAACGGCACTGTTCCCTTGTTCAAGCAATGAATGGTTATTGGTTGCATGGGTTCAACTCTTATCCATCAGGCATCAATACGACGCAAATCGTTGGTAGTATGTTTCCAGAGATGCCACTCTTTTCGCAAAATCAAATTTCTCTTCAACACAAGCCCTGGCGGCTTGACCGAATTGCCGCCGCCGCCGGCTGTCATCGAGCAGCGACAACACAGCCGTAGCCAGGGCATCGGCATCCCTCATCGGCGCGATCAGGCCGCATTGTCCTTCCTCGATTAGTTCCGGAACGCCGCTGACTCTGGTGCTGACGATCGGCAGCTCGATGGCCATCGCCTCGAGCACCGTATTCGGCATCCCTTCGGCCACAGAGGTCATCAAAAACAAATCAAATGAACTGTAAATATTGAGCAAATCTGTTCGATGGCCAGTAAGCCGGACAACTTCCGTCAGCCCTCGCGCCTCAATCTGGGCCAGGGCCTCATCCAGAGCATTACCATAGCCGTCTCCGACAATAACAAAGACCGTGCCGGGACGTTGCTTGACCACCCGCGCGGCAACTTCATAGAAAGTGGGAAGATCTTTTTGCATGGCTATCCTCGCCACCGTTCCAACCAGCATTTGTTCGTCCCGGAGACCAAATTCACGACGGAGGACTGGCTCGGCCTCTTGTCGCCGCCAGTACCTTATGTCGATGCCGTTGGCCATGACCACGACCTGCTCCGGCCTTAGACCCAAGCGAATCAAGGACTTACGGGTATCTTCGCTGACGGCGAGAATCGGCTTGTGATGAAATCGCATCAAGGTTACCTCAACCAGTTCACGCAGCCGATAGTCGTACCAGTCTAAAGCTTTGTCAAAATATTTGCGGTCATAGTCGGCACGGAGGTGACAGGTATGCAGCAGACGCAAGCTGGGACACATCAGGCGCAGCAGAACGCCATCCAGCAAAGTCTTTTCGTCATGGGTGTGAAGAACCTGAATTGCGTGCTTTCGGACCAACCGGCGCAGTTCCAACAGGCAGCGCCAGTCGAACTTGCTGCGGTCCTCGACGGCGACAAACTTGATTCCCCGCTCCTCCGCCATTCGCATGATCTGAAAAAACTCCTCGTCATGGGGGTTTTTCAGATAGACGACCAGCACATCAACTTTGCTGCGGTCATGGAGAGCGGCGGAATTGAGGACCGTCTTGTCCGGTCCGCCGCCACCTTTGTTGGTACCGCGAAAATCCATCACCCGGACTGGCAGACTGGCTGCTGTTGCAGCGTTTTCCATAGTCATAGCAACTTTTTAATATTGAATATACCAATTTTATCCAAGATAGAAATGAATCCTGATAACTCTGCTTCAAATACAATTTGTGGTTTATCTTCTGAATCCAAAAATCTACGCAAAGCATACACATTTGTATCGTAGCCATTCAAACCGGTATCACATGTGGTTGCGCTTTTAATTTTGTTTTTTATTAAATATTTAAACTGACTTTTATCCCATATTCCATGAGGATAACAAAAATGATCAGGAATATTTTTTGTAAAATTTTCTATGAATAGTTTATTTTTTAATATTTCCAAATCAGCTTGATTTTCATCCATTGGCCAAGTATGTGTGTGAGTATGAAATTGTATATCAACTCCATCTCTGATCAGAACACTTAATTCGTAGCTATCCAGCAAGCTGAACCATTTTTCTTCATACAAGCTCTTATAATCAAACATTACCTGGTCGCATATATCTTTCAACATAGTATATCTGTCATTAATAGATAATTTTAAACCATAATTTATAATTTTCTTTGATAAATTATCGCAATTATGAAGATCATCATCATTTATTTGAACTGGCAAATTTATCTTTTTTAAATCTATCCCATTATCTTTGGCCTTCCATAATACAAATGGAACAGCTAAGTTAAAAATAGGGTTATTATTTTTGCAATACCAGCTTGTTAAATAAATAGTATATCTTGCGTCGGCAACACGCAAAATCGGGTGTGCGAATCTTAGAATACTTGACCATCCGTCATCTATTGTAATAACGACTGGCAGCCTCAATCTATTATTTTTATCTTTCAATAATCGCACACATTCGTCTAACCCTAAAATAGAATAATTTGATTTCGTTATATATTTAATACGATTAGTGAATGTTTCCGGAGTCATATGAAGTGACGGTCTCCACCTTATGAGATCATCACTTGATGAAAAATTATGATAGCACAATATTCTCACTTTTCTCGAAGTGAGCATTTTTGAGAGTTCGAATAAACCTACCCATTTTGATATTGTTAAAAAATACAAATATATTTTTTTCAAGAAAGAAAATATCATATTCTTTTATAATTTTGAAAATAATAGGAGAGTCTTTTTTTCGCCATGCATCAATATGACGCGAATCGACAATAATATGTTTCCAGGGAGGCAACTCTTTTCGCAAAATCAAATTTCTCTTTAACGCGCGCCCTGGCGGCTTGACCAAATTGCCGCCGGCGATCACTGTCATCAAGCAACGAGAGTACAGCCGCAGCCAAGGCACCGGCATCCCCAATCGGTTCGAGCAAGCCACATTGCCCTTCCTCAATCAGCTCGGAAACGCCGCCAACCTTGGTGCTGACGATCGGCAATTCAAAGGCCATGGCTTCGAGAACTGTATTGGGCATACCTTCGGACAAAGAGGTCATCAAAAACAAGTCAAACGAACTGTAAATATTGAGCAAATCCGTACGATGGCCGGTCAACCGAATGACATCAGTCAGCCCTCGCGCTTCGACCTGGGCTTGGACCTTATCCAACTCGTTGCCGTAGCCATCCCCAACGATGGCAAAGACCGTGCCTGGCTGCTGTTTGACCACCCGGGCGGCAACCTCGAAGAAGGTGGGCAGATCCTTGTCAAAGGCGATCCGCGCCACTGTCCCGACCAGCATCTGTTCATCCCTGAGATTGAGTTCGCGGCGGAGGACCGGTTCAGCCCCTTGTCGCCGCCAGTATTTGGTGTCAATGCCGTTGGCCATAACCACAACCTGCTCAGGCCGTAAACCAGAGCGGATCAACCGTTTGCGGGTATTTTCACTGATGGTAAGAATCGGCTTGTGATGGCAGCACATCAAAACCATCTCAACTCGTTGACGTAACCGAAAGTTATACCAGGCGGAAGCCTTGTCGAAATACTTGCGGCTATAATCGGCATGACTGTGGCAGGTGTGTAGTAGACGCAAGCTGGGACACATTAGGCGCAGCAGAACGCCATTTAGCAAGGTCTTTTCGTCATGGGTGTGCAGAACCTGGATCGCGTGCTTTCGGATCAATCGGCGCAGCTCCAGCAGGCAGCGCCAGTCAAACTTGCTGCGATCGTCGACAGCGACAAACTTGATCCCTCGCTCCTCCGCCATCCGTGTAATCTGAAATTCTTCGTCATCAGGATCTTTGAGATAGGTCACCAGCACATCAACTTTGCTGCGGTCATACAAGGCGGCGGAATTGAGGATCGTCTTGTCCGGTCCTCCCCCTCCCTTGTGGGTCCCGCGAAAATCCATTACCCGGACCGGCGAGCTGGCCTCTGTTGCCGGTTTTTTCACAGTCACCTCGTCTTTACGGGGAATGAAACGGCAGGGAGAGCCGACCGCCACCGTGGCCGGTGGCATGTCCTTGTTCACCACAGTATTGGCGCCGATGATGCAATTGTCACCGATCGTAATTTCCCCGATTATTTTGGCGCCTGCCCCAATCAGCACGTTATCGCCGATCTTGGCCGCCCCGCCGCTGCCGCCTCGGTCGCCGATGGTCACATCATGATACAGGGTGCAGTTTTCCCCCAATTCAGCGGTGGAATGCAGGATAATGCCGCCGAAATGATGAATCCGCAATCCCTTGCCAATGCGACATCTGACCGGAATGGAAATGCCACAGGTGATTTCAATAAAGCGCTCGGCGAGAAATCGCAAGGGTTGGCCAGGGATGTTCCGACAGTACAGCCAATGAAACAGCCGGTACACCAGGATGGCCTGAAAACCCTGGGAGAGAAGACCGGCGACAAGGATACGGGCAGAAACCGGCCCGCCGGTCCCCAGTCGCTTCAGGTCGCTTTTGACATTCTCAAACATGATCTCTCCCTGTCGTCCGCGCGGTCATGTCCTATATTCCCGCTGCCACAGCGCAAAGGACAGCAAGGTCCAGAGCAAAGTGCCATGGTCTTCCCGTTGCTGGGTATGCCGCTGATGCAGTCGGGCTATGGCGCCGCGGTTGAAGTAGGGATCCAAGGCTTCGTTTTCAAGCAGCATCTCGCGGGTCAGCGCTTGCAATTCATTTCTGAACCAACTCGCCAGAGGTACGGCAAAGCCCTGCTTCCGGCGGGCCAGGAAATCGCTCGGTAAAAGCGAGGAAAAGGCCTGACGGAGGATGATCTTCTTTTGTTTCCCCGCTATTTTCCAGCGACTAGGCAGCGTGGCAGCAAATTCCACCACGCTATGGTCGAGTAAGGGCGACCTGACTTCCAGGGCATGGGCCATGCTGGCGCGGTCAACCTTGACCAAAGCCTCTCCTGGGAGATAGGTCTTGAGATCGGTATACAACATACGGGTAACATGATCGGCCCCCTGCTGCTTGCCCCAGAATTGCCGGGTGTATTCGGACGGATCGTAATCGCGGCAGAAGGATGCGAGTTGCGGCGCCAGAAGCTGTCCGAGCTGCCGATCGGTGATGAAGGTATTGGTGTGGTAAAATCCAGTTCCAGGATCCGTCAAGGCTGCTGTTGACAAGCTGCCGATTCTTTTGCGCAAGCCGCTGGTGGATTCTGCGGCGAGACCATGCAATAGGCGCAGCAGGAATCGGGGCGAGGTGCGACGTACCTTGTGTTCAATCAGCTCGGTGACATATTTTTGATAGCCGCCGAACGATTCATCGCCGCCGTCACCCGACAACGCCACAGTCACCGCCTGCTTGGCCAGCCTGGAAACGTGATAGGTCGGCAGAGCTGAAGAATCGGCAAAGGGTTCGTCAAAGTACCTAGGCAGTACCTGGATGGTTTCAATGAGATTTTCCCGCACCTGGTACTCATGGTGCAAGGTGCCATAGCGTTCGGCCACTTCGCGGGCATATGGCGTTTCATCAAAGGCCTTGTCGGCAAAACCTATGGTGCAGGTCCGCACCGGTTCCGCTGAATTTTTGACCATGAGCGCGACGATACCGCTCGAATCGACACCACCGGAAAGAAAGGCACCCAGCGGGACATCGGCCACCATGCGCAATGAGGTTTGCCGTTCGACCAAGTCCAGCAGATGTTCTGTCGCCGCGGCAAAACCGAGTCCATCATTGGCGGCAAATTTGACATCCCAATATTCTCTGATCACGGGGTTTTCCCCGATCCGCAGGGTCAGGCTGTGGCCCGGCAGCAATTTGTATATATTGCGGTAGATGGTTTTAGGAGCGGGAACATATAAATATTTGAGAAAATCGACGATGGCGGTCTGGTCAATCTCAGGCCGGACCTGCGGCAACAGCAGCAGGCTTTTCAGCTCGGAGGCAAATGCCAGGCGATCATTGCCACCATGCCACCAGTACAGAGGTTTCTTGCCGATGCGGTCGCGAGCCAGGAACAGGGTCCGCCGCTGTTTATCCCAGAGCGCGAAGGCAAACATGCCATGCAACTGTTCGAGACAGGCTTCACCATGAAAGGAATAGGCCGCCAGAATGACCTCCGTATCGGTGCGGCTGCGAAAGACATATCCCTTTTCCGCGTACTTTTTCCGCAGCTCCTGAAAATTATAAATCTCGCCGTTAAAAACAATGACGTATCGACCGCAAGCGGAATACATCGGCTGCGCACCATCCGCCGACAGATCGATGATGGCCAGCCGCCGGTGGGCCAAGCCGATATGGTCGTCGAGAAATTCTCCGTGTCCATCTGGCCCGCGGTGGGCGATGGCTTCTCCCATGCGGTGAAGCAGCGCGGTATCCCCTTCCGGTGCAGCGCTGCGGGTAAATCCTGCTATACCGCACATGGGCTCACCCCTGTTTCCTTGTTATCGATTGAAACATCGCCATTCCTCGGGCCAAGAAATAGGTATTGAGCAACAAATACAGCTCAAGGCGCAGCCAGATGGAGATGCTTTCTCTACTCTTCAACATGGCCAGTATAAAAATCGGCAACTGCCATAACAGAAGGAAAGCGACAACAAGCCAGAACGAAACTGCTCCACTTTTAACAACGGAGACAACCAGAGCGACTGCCGTAACCACTAGGCACAACAGAAAGACAATGGGCGCAAGCAGGCTGGGCAATTCCCGCAGATGCAATCCGTGACGAATCAAGCCGAAAATATTACTGACCGCGCGCCACCTTTCTTTGAGATAAAAATGGCCGAGTGTGGCGGCTTCGCCATGATGTACCACCTTGATCCTCTTATCCGCCACAATGCGGCCATGTTTCTGCAAACGAAGCGACAGATCATAATCTTCACAGGTGGTCAGTGTTTCGTCAAAGCCACGAACCTGAGCAAAGACATCCTTGCGAACAAACATGTTCATTGATTCCAGCCACTCGACTTCTTCGACCAAATGTCGTTTGTTCCGCACACAATACCAGGCCTTCTGTACCCATGTACTTTGTTCAGGAATTTCAGGTGGACCGCCGAAACAACAGACATCCACTTTATCCAACCACTCAGAAGCCGCAGTGAGCCAATCAGAGGCCACAGTACAATCCGCATCAAGAAAAACCAGGAATCGTCCCTGGGCATGGCTTGCCCCGAAGTTGCGTAAGCCAGCGATGGTCAATTCGGGACGAATAAAGACTTGCGCGCCATATTGCCCTGCAATCTCGACCGTGTTGTCGGTCGAACCATTATCAATCACCAGCACCTCATAATTTTCTCGCGGATAGTCAAGCTGGGCAAGCGAATCAAGACAGGCCGGAAGGTATCCCTGTTCGTTCTTTGCTGGAATGATTACAGAAAAATCCATGTTCATGCTCAAAACGGGATATGACGGCGGAGGCGTGGTCCAAGCCAGGTGGTCAAATTGAGAGGAAGGCGTTGCCAGACCTGTTCCACGATTTTTCTCAAAGGAGAAGAACCCGCGCCGGTTTGAATGGCTTGCGCGCTCAGCAACTCCCGCCATTGCAGAGGAACTTCCCTGGCGCCCCACTGCTGCTTGAATTTATAGGTGCCGCCGCCCGGCGTCGAGCGTCCGAAATCGAAACAGGGAAAACCGTTGTCCGCCGCAAAGGACAGCATAGTCCAGTACAGCAACATATTCGGGTTCAGATGCTTGCAGGAACGAAGGGAGGAGGCCCACGGATTTGAAACAACCGCCGGATGTAGCAGCATTATCCCCGCTGCCGCCGTCTGGCCTTCTTGGGTGGAGACCACCACAATTCGCGCCTGCTGGTCGTAGCATTGCACCACCGCCTCGATCCAGCGCCGGCTGTGTACCGGAGAACCGAGGTCACGCATGTTACGGACAAAAACAGCATAGAAATCATCCAACAGTTCCAAGCCGCCGATGCGGGAAGACAAGCCATCCCGCATCGGTTTCTTCACCTGGCTGCGCAGTTTGGCTTTCAGTCCGGCCAACAATGCCGCCGAGTCCGCAGGCAAATCCAGCACCATACGCACCTTCCGCGATTCATCCGCCGGTTCCCCGTTCTCGCCCAAGTCACGCTCCGCCCTGATCTCGATTCGTTCAATCCTGTCGCGCCGGGCCAGCGTGACGGCTTGTTCGGCAAGCTTATCCGCTACCATGGGATTGTCGGCGAGCACCCCACCGACATCACAGAAAGGCAGTGAAATGTATTGTTTCTTGAAAAACAATGCGGGGAAAAGGACAAGCGGCAAGACTCCGGTCACGCGACCCTGTTCCTCAGCCAGCAGATAACAGGCAACAAAACCATAGGCTTTCCCGATCGCTCTTTTCCAGGCAAATTGATGATAGGCCAAGCCCTGGGGATGGCGGCGCACATACTCGTCCCATGCCGGTTGATCGCTTTCTTGAGCTACGCGAATTTCCATGGCGATGACGGCTCAGGCAACGGCAGTGGGCAAAGGCATGAATGCAAAATCGGACAAGAGCCGACGGAGCCGAGTGGCGGTGGCATGCAAATGGTTGTAATGCCGGAATCGAGAGAACCATCTGGCCTGCCGCATACGGGGTTGATTGGGATCGATTTCCCAGGGATGCAGATAAAAGACAAAGGGTTGCTGCTCGCCGCGGTTGAGTGAGCGCAGGAAAAAACGGGTGAATTCGTAAGGAAACAGACGAAAATAACCGCCGCCGGAAATCGGCAGATTGCCACCCAACATACGAAAGGTGGAAATGGGATATTCAAACAGACCATTGGCATGACGGTAGGCAAAGCGGGGCGAGCCAGGAATGCCGTAGGTATCGTGATGGATAGGAAAGATCGAGGAATCGTAGGTAAAACCCAAATCTTTGAGGATATCCAGCGCCCATAGGGATTTTTGCGTAATCGAATAACTGGGCGCGCGATAGCCGAGCACGGGTTCGCCGATACTATTTTCGAGGATTGATTTCGCCTGGGCGGTATCTTGGCGGAATTCTTCCGGCGAAAGATCATATACCTTGCGGTGCCAGTAACTGTGGCAGCCAATGCTATGCCCTTGCGCGTGGATGGCGCGGACAAGCTGCGGAAATCGCTCGGCCACCCAACCGACGATGAAAAACGTTGCCTTGGTGTCGAATTCTGCCAGTATGGCTAGCACTTTTTCAGTGTTGCGCACCACACGATGTTCCATGCCATCCCAATCCATCGGTCGAATTATGTCCTCGAAAGCGGATACCTGGAAGTAGTCTTCGACATCAATGGTGAGATAGTTGATTACCGGATTCATCGAAAGAGTATACGCCAAAAACAGGAGGCTGGTCAAACCGAAGGACTCTCAGCGCAAAAGTTCGCGGTCGGGATGAAAGCCGGATGCGGCGGTTGTATTGGGAAAGAGCGCGCATTCGCGCCCTAATATCGTGCCAGGGCTGGTGACGGAATTGCAGCCGGTCTGGCTGCCGTCGCCTAAAATCGCGCCGAGCTTGCGGCGTCCGGTGTCAAAAAATTCCTTGTTATGGCGGACGATGATATTGCCGCCAATGAAGCGCAGATTGGCGAACTTGGTGCCGGCGCCAAGGTTGCAGTGGTTGCCGAGAATGGAATCGCCGAGGTAGGCGAAGTGCCCGGCTTTGGCGTCGTTCAAAAAAATGCTGTTTTTGATTTCCGTGGTATGGCCGAGAACGCAGCGTTTTCCAGCCAGGCAATAGCCACGCAGGTAAGCGCCCTGACGAATTTCAGTGTAATCGTCACAGATTACCGGCGCCTTCAGCATCGCCTGGCTTTCGACGAGGACGCCCCGGTCAAAGGCGAAACGCTCGCCAACCAGCACCGCCCCGGCCATGATGACCGTGGCGCCGTCGAGGCGTTTGCCGTCGGCGAAAACCGCCAGCCCGCCCTTGTTGGTATCGCCATATTCGATAGTCAGGCCAACGGCGGAAAGCCAACGCCCGTCATGGAGGATCACTGTTTCCGGCAGCGGTTTGCCATCCGGCAGCAAATCGCGGTCCAAAACCGGATAAGCATAACCATCCATGTAGGGCTTGAGGGCATCGAGCGCCTGCCAAACCGGGGCTTCGGCGGCAAAGATGGCGGCATGAGCGAAATCCTGCAAATCGAAGAAATCTTTGGCGGGAAACATGAACGCCTCCTCCGGGAAGAAATAGGAAATCAGGCTTTGCGTAACACCCGTTTGTCGCCCAGGCGGATGGTCAGTTTAACACGGTCGAAATATTCGAGAATCGGAATGGAAAATTTCCGGGTCAGGCCGGAAAGGTCTTTGAAGGCCTGGGCGTCGATGTCGCCGTGTTCGCGGATATGGGCAACAACGCGAGCCGTCAATTCGGCAAAGACATCCCTGTCGTAAAAGAGATTTTCGCTGATCTTCACCAGCTCGCCATCCCGCAGCAGCAACTCCAGCACTTCGCGTAGCCGTTTCTCCGGATAGGCGGCGAATTGCTCCTGGGTTTCTTTCAGCGTTGGCGTAAACAAGCCCTTGTCGCGGTACCAGGCCCGCATCTCGCGGCGCAGTTGGCTTTCATCGACGGTCAGGCGCACCTCGTGCCCGGCCAAACGGACAATGGCCTCCTCCTGCACCACCACGCCTTTATTGATCAGGCTTTGCAGGCAATACTGAAACACCCGGCCATCGACGCGAGCGCCCAAAGCCTGGCGCAATTCCTCCTTTCCCATGCCCGGCAAGAGCGGCCAGGCGGTATGCCACTCGCGCAAACGGCGCTCCAATTCGGCCATCAACTTCGTTGCCACCTCGGCATGCAGATAGCGCTGGCTCTGCGATTCGACAACGACAATCTTTTTCGTCGAAATCGGTGGCTCCAGCACTTTTTTCAACTGCTTGCCAAACAACCCCAAACGCGGCGCCAGTTGGTCGGCGGTCAGGCCGACGGCGCCGTGTTCGCGCAGATGGAAGAGAAGAATGTCCTCAACCGATTCACTGGACAGGATTTCCACCATCTCGCGGTTCTTGGCGCGGTCGGCTTCACCGAGACGTTTGCGTTTGCGCGGCGGCAGATTGCCGAGTACCTCACCACCGCCGATGGTAAAGACCGGCGAATATGCGCGAATAACAAAACGATCCCCCGGCCAGACCGCCACCGGTTCTTCCAAGAGCAACTGGGCACCAGCCTCGGCTCCCGGTTTCAGCTCATCGCGATCAAGCAGCGACACCCGGCCCAGCACCTCGGCGGTGCCAAGATGCACGCGCACGCGAGTCCGGTGCGCGAGCGCCTTGGCATTCGACTTCAGGTAAAGCAGGCGGCAATCGAGCATGAAGCTTGGCCTGAGCGCAGCCGGCGTCGCCACCACCATGCCACGGCGCAGCTCGTCGGTCTCGACACCCTGCAGATTGATGGCGGTGCGGTGCCCGGCTTCGACCTGCTCGACGCTCTGACCATGCACCTGGATACCGCGCACCTTGGCGATCTGGTCACCGGGGTACAGTTGCAGGTCTTCGCCCAGCGTGACGCGACCGGAAATCGAAGTGCCGGTGACGACGGCGCCGAAACCCTTCATGGCGAATACCCGATCAACGGGCAGGCGGAAGGGGCCGAAGGCTTCGCTGAAATTGTGCTTACGCACCATGGCGTCGAGCATCTGGCGAAGTTCGGCTATCCCCTCGCCGGTGGTCGAAGAAACAGCCAGAATCGGCGCCTCTTCGAGGAAGCTGCCTTGACAAAAGGCCCGCACCTCTTCGATGACCATCTCCAGCCAGTCCGGCTCGACCATATCCTTTTTCGTGATGACCACCAGCCCGTTTTTCACGCCGAGCAGGCGGCAGATTTCAAAATGCTCGCGGGTCTGCGGCATGATGCCCTCGTCGGCGGCGATGACGAAGGCGAGCAAATCCATGCCGGTGACGCCGGCGACCATGTTCCTGACAAACTTCTCATGACCGGGCACATCGACGATACCGAGCCGGTGGCCGCAGGGCAAATCGAGAAAGGCGAAACCCAGCTCGATGGTGATACCGCGCCGTTTTTCTTCCTGCAAACGGTCGGTTTCGATGCCGGTTAAAGCGCGTACCAGGCTGGTCTTGCCGTGGTCAACGTGGCCGGCGGTGCCGAGGACGATTTCCCGCATGGCTTACAGAAAAGGATTGCCGCGCTTTTCCGCGCCGATGGTCGATTGGCTGCCGCCGTAGCCATGCCCCGGCCAGACTTTGGTCTGATCGGGCAGGGAAAACAGCCGCGTCTGGATCGAATTCATCAGTTGGTCAAAGGAGCCGCCGGGAAAGTCAGTGCGGCCAATCCCCTGGACAAAGAGGGTGTCGCCGGTCAGGAGATCGTCGCCGCACAACAAACACATACCGCCCGGCGTATGCCCTGGCGTATGGATAACGGTGAAGGCCTCGTCGCCCACGGCGATGCGGTCGCCATCGACCACCGTCTTATCGCAGACCGGCGCCTCATCCATGCCAAACATGGCGAAAAAGCGTCCGGCTTCCGGATGGGCCAGGAAAGCCGCCTCGTCCTTGTGCATAATGAACGGCACCGCCGGGATGGCAGCCTTCAGTTCGGCGACGCCGCAGATATGGTCGGGATGGCTGTGGGTAGCGATGATCGAATGCACCGTCAGCCCGCCCTGTCTGACCGCATTGAGGATTTTCGGAATGTCGCCGCCGGGGTCGATGACCGCCGCCTGTTTCGTCGCTGGGCAACTGGCGATATAGCAGCAGACGCCCATACTGCCGACAATGAGTTGCTGAATTTTCATAATTTCCCTCATAAAAATGAACCGCTTACGGAACCGCTTACGCTACGGCCAGCGGGTTATACCGGCGGCCACGGGACAAGACAAGAACTTTCAGGCCGCCCGCCTTTAGCGGTGTTCATAGCCCTGAAAGGTGATTTCTTCAGCCAATCCATTTTGCCGCAGCCAGACGCCCTGGCCCTCGCGGATGAGACCAATCCGTCGCGGTGCCGGCAGTCCCTCGGCGGCGCAGGCCAGAACCAGCGCCGGTTCACGCGGCGGCGGCATGGTGAAGAGCAGTTGATAATCCTCGCCACCGCGCAGTTGCAAGCCAACTGGGTCGAGGCCGACCAGGCGGCAATACTTTTCCAGCTCCGGATGCGGTGTCAGACAGGCGGCAAAGATTTCCGCCGCCACCTGGCTGGCCTGGCAGATATGTGCCAGGTCGGTGGCGACGCCGTCCGACACATCCTGCATGGCGCTGACGCCGCCGAAATCGCCCAAAAGCCGCCCCATCGCCGACTGCGCCCGCGGGTCGAGCAGCGCTTTCAGTAGATGCGGCCACGGACTGACCGCCACATCATCGAATTTGAAGCGCCGCCGCTGGCAGAGATGCAACGCCGCCGCCGCCAATCCCAGCGCTCCCGTGACATAGATGCCATCGCCGGGCCGCGCGCCCTGACGTTTGATCGCCTTGCCCGGGGCGACGCTGCCGAGGACGGTCATGGAAATGACCAGTTTATCGCCGTTCACCGTATCGCCGCCGATGAGAATCATCTGTTCCTCGGCCAGCTTGCTGGTAAATCCCCTGATGAAATCGACGATCCAAGCATCATCCAGGCGCGGCGGCAGCGCCATCGACAACAAGGCGAATTGCGACCGTCCGCCCATGGCCGCAATGTCGCTGATACTGACTGACAGCGTTTTTCTCCCCAGCGGATAGGCGGGATGCCAGCGGCAATCGAAATGCACACCCTCGACCAGCATGTCGGTGGTAATCAGGCGGTCATGCGGGAGCGGGCCGGACAGGACGGCGCAATCGTCGCCGATGCCCTCGGCAAGCAGCGGATGGCTGGCCTGCCCGGCCAGCTCGGCAATGCGGCTGATGAAATGGCGCTCGCGCATCCTATTTTATCCGCCGTATCGGTTTTACCACCTTCGCCGCTGGTTCCGGCTTTTCTTCCCCCGGCAACTCAATCGCCTGCATGAAGCGCTCGTTGCCACCCATAGTGAAGATTTCCTGGCCGGTCATCTGCGGCGCGCGCAGCGTCCAGACCACCGGTTGCAGCGGCATCAACAGCATGGTCATATGCACATGCCACCACTCGTCGCGGCGGCTGTCGTCACGGTCAATCGCCCGCACCACGGCATAAACCAGCATATCCGGGTTCTTGGCAGCAATCAGAACGATGTCGCCCACTTCGGTCGTTTTTTTGAATTTGATGAGCTTGCGCAGCTCATCAACCGTTTTTTTCATTGCCTCTCCTGTGGCACCATGCTGGTTTTGCTATCGATGCGCAGCATATTATTCTCCACGGCGCCGTGGCTGAACGAACGTTTGTACATCTTGGCCCCATCAAGCAGCGGGAAAATCAGCCGCTCGTTGATCAAGCGCATTTTCGCCGGCAGCTCTTTATCTTCCACACCCAGGAGCGTGGCCAGCGCGCCGAAGGCGTCATGGAGCAGATCGAGCGATTGATCGACGCGGATATACATCAGCGACTGCGCCGGCTGGCTGATGCCATCGCCAACGACCTTGAAATCTTTAGCGGTCAGCAAAGAGGCCTCTTTCGGCGACGGCTCGGCGATCTCCTTGAAGAAATCCAGCGAATTGCCCACGCACCATTGATCGCGCCACAGGGCCGAATAAAACCGCATATTTTGTTCCGGCGCCTGGCTCCATACCTGGTACGAGGCATCCTGAAATTTGCCTTTGCTCATCTCGATGCCGGTTTTGGCCAAGAGTGACGAAGCGATTTCGCCGAGTTTTTCCGGCGCCGCCGCCGCCACGCAGAAGTTGACCAGCGGCAATGGGATCTGGCCGCCTTCGCCCTTACGCACAAACAGACGGGAGGGGCCGTTGCCCAGCATCTTTTGCAATTCATCGAGGCTGTGGCCGCTGAAGGCTTCGACCATGGCGCGGTTCTGCGCGTTCAGATGGCCCAACTCCGACCAGTCGGTAAAATTGGTGTAGGAATAAAACAGCAGATTATCACGCAGATGTGGCAAAAAGGCATCTTTTTGTGGCGGCGTCGCCAGGAATGCCCGCGTCACCTCCGAGGCTCGCTCCGGGACCAGCGAGATGAGCATCCGTTCTTGCAAAATATCACCCTGCACCTGACTGCCGTAGGCAAAAGCGTCGAGACCAGGCTCGATGCTGAACAATCCGGCCAGGTCAGCCTGATCTTTGGCGGGAATATTGGTCACAGCATCTTTGGCAAAGCTGACCAAACCATTTAAGCTCAGATACACGATCTGCTCTTTCCCCGCCAGGCTGGCGGTGACTTTTCTGAATTTTTCGCTGCCGGCCAGGGAAGCGTTCCCGGCATCGAAAATATCCAAACTTTCGCGCAGGGCGCGTTCCTCGAAGGCGGCGACCAGCCAACCGTCCACGGCGCAGGCGACAAAAGAAATCTGATCGTTTTTGAAGCGCTTCAGGCTGTATTTGCCATAGGGTATGCTCTCGGTTTTCAAGTCGCCGCTGAACATGGAGGACAACAAGTCGATGGCCGTCGCCCCATGCCGTGGTTTACACAGCAAGACGAGCTGCCGGCGCGGGTCGGGCAAAGCGCCAGGCTTCCCCATCCAGTCGCGGCGCGGCAACATGGCGACGGCAAAGCGGTCGCCCAAAAGTTCGGCGGTGATCTTGTTTTTGGTCAGTTCCTGAAAATCGCCCAGCGTTTTTTCGACATTGGCCTGGACATCAACCGGCGCGCCGAGATCGCGTAACAGGCCGGGCAGGTCAATCGAGGCGACAGCCTTGCCGAGCGGTGAGGCGAGAAAGCGCTGGCCACGCGCCGCCGCCTGGTGCTGATCGACATAGATCAAGGTATCGGCAGCGAGAAAAGCCGCCGGATCGATATCGACATTCAGACGCCGCTGCACGAAAAAGGCGCCGACAGCCAGCAGCACAACAGCCAGGATGATAATTTTTCGCATTTTTTCCCCCTTTTAATTATGCAACGACGGTTCCTATCTTACTAAATCATCTTTTCCATCACACCGGCGCCAGCCGCCGGTACTGCATGGCCTCGGCAACATGGTTCTCGCCGATGCGCTCGTGGTCACCCAGGTCGGCGATGGTGCGCACCACTTTGAGGATCCGGTGATAGCCCCTGGCCGACAGCCCAAAGCGTTCGACGCCGCGTTGCAGGAGTTTGGCGGTGGCACTGTCTATCTTACAAAAAATTTCTATCTCCCGGCTACCCATCTGAGCGTTGCAAAACAAAGATGCCATTTTACCCCGTCCCGTGGCAAAACGCCGCCGCTGGCGCCGACGGCAGGCGTTGACGCGAGCGCGGATGACGGCGGAGGTTTCCCGCTCTTCGTCCATAGCTAATTCCTGATACGGCAGCGCCGCCACCTCCAGATGCAGGTCGATGCGGTCGAGGAGTGGCCCGGAGATGCGCCCGCGATAGGCGAGAATCTGATTTTCCGGGCAGCGGCAGCGGCCTTGCCGGTCGCCGAAATAGCCGCAGGGGCAGGGATTCATCGCCGCGACGAGGATGAAGCGCGACGGAAAGGTCAGCTTCATGTTGGCGCGGGCAATCGTCACCTGACCATCCTCCAGCGGCTGCCTGAGCACCTCCAGTACCCGCTTCTTGAATTCCGGCAGCTCGTCGAGAAAGAGCACGCCGTTATGAGCCAGCGACACCTCGCCAGGGTGAGGAATGATGCCGCCGCCAATCAGCCCGGCATCGGAAATGGTGTGGTGCGGGGCGCGGAATGGGCGCGCCAATTGCAGGCCGCCGGTCTCGCCCGGCAGGCCGCTGACCGTGTAGATGCGCGTGGTTTCGATGACTTCGGCGCCGGTCATCTCCGGCAGGATGGTTGGCAAACGCCGGGCCAGCATGGTTTTGCCGGCGCCGGGCGGCCCCTGGAGCAAGACATTATGGCCACCAGCGGCGGCGATTTCGAGAGCCCGTTTGTTCTGCCGCTGGCCCTTCACCTCGGCAAAATCGCAGTCATAGCTGCGTCCCGCCGCCAGATCTTCGAGATTGACCGGGACAACCGGCGCGATTTCGCGGTCGCCG
>Ga0209629_10000591_pt1 | contig 20263 bp, 25 predicted proteins | sample TergutCu122P5_FD_187286 | JGI IMG/M metagenome (GOLD analysis project Ga0209629, IMG submission 187286) | Cubitermes ugandensis P5 segment gut microbial communities from Kakamega Forest, Kenya - Cu122 P5 (SPAdes) (version 2) | ecosystem: Host-associated > Arthropoda: Insects > Digestive system...
GGGCTTACTATGAGATTTAGTACCTTATAATAATATAGATCCAAAGGGGTAATTTTTTTGAACGAAAGAGATATCATGATACTGTCTAACTTAAAGTATGTAAAGGAAATAGCATACAATTTTAAATTAGATTCATTAAGTTCTATGGATCGAGATGATTTAATAAGCATTGGGATAATAGGGTTAATCGATGCAGTCATGACTTACGATGAAACGAAGAGCATGAAATTTAAAAATTACGCTATGCTTAAAATTAAAGGCGCAATGATAGATGAACTTAGAAAGAATAGCTTAATACCGGGATATAAATATAAGCTTATAAAAGAATACTTAAATTGCTTAGATGATCTAAAAAAAGGAAAAGCTCAAGATTTAACTAAATTGAATATAGCAAAAAGGATGAACTTAAGTGTAAAAGAAATAGAAAAAATTGAAAGCAATCTTTCCTTTATCAATATGATTAGCATAGAAGAAATAATAGAAAGCGAAAATTTTGAAATAAAGAGCAATGAATTGACCCCTGAAGAGCATTATTTTAAAAAAAGAGAATTGAGCTTTTTAAGCAAATCCTTAGAATCTTTGACGAAAAAAGAAAAGGAAGTTTTATATCTATATTATTTTAAAGGTTTAAGCTTAAAGGAGATAGGCATAAGGATGGATCTAACTGAAGGACGGATATCGCAAATAAATAAAAAAATGTTAAATAATTTAAGAAAACTATATGAAGAAAATTATGATAGTAATTAGTGAAGGGATTTTATCATATATATAACTATAATAATTTCAAATTGAGGTGAGATTTTGAAATATAATTGTCCTTTTTTAGAATCACTGAATAGGAATGAAATATACCACGCTTTTAAGAATGATAGTTTTTCACTAATGAAAGAAGTGATACCAGAAGATGATACTAAATTGTACTTAAGGAATGAAAGCATTGATCCATTTCCCAGCTTGACTGAAAATGAAATAACTGTTAGCTTTATACCTTTAAGAGAATTGATTGAATGATAGTTTAAAGAACTTGGAAAACCCAAGTTCTTATTTTTTTGTTAAATTGTCCACTGATCATGTATGACTCCAACAATATACCAATTGCTATCTTTTTCTTCAAATACTAAACGGAGACTTCGCCAATCCATCCCTTCGTATTGAGGATCGAAGCCTTGAAAATGGTATTCTATTATTTTAGCGTCCTTATATACATCCTTAGCATTATCTATAGAATTACCAGTTCCAATAGAGACATTGTTGCCAATCAGTGGAGCATTTATAAAATCCACATCGTATATATATTTTGCATAGTAATCGCTAAAAGTTAAATTGATATTGTCTCCCTTTCCATCTGTTACACCCCAAATATATAATTTGGTACTATTGAAAGCATCCTTTAATTCATCGATATTTAAAACAATATTTTTATCTACTTCAACATAGGCATAAGGAGTAAATCGCACACCTTTATCAGGATCAACATATCCTATAAATGTATCCATATCTTTATTTTTTAGTGCATTTAAAACGTTATTAGATATGTTTAATAGCAATGTCGCATCAGATGGTTTAGATGATTTAACAGCAGAATTTAAAGGTTCTTGTGTCTGGATTGTTATGCATCCACAAAAAGTCAAAACTAGAATTATGAGCAGCAATGGATAAAGCTTTTTCACTTTGAGGATCACCATCCTTAAAAAAATAATATCATTAATGCTATTATACACACCAGCGAAGCAGAAATCCACAAAATATGGATCTTAATTATTTATTTAGATGCTAAGTAAAAATACTTGACAATGTATGCACATTATGCTATCATGCTCATTGTGTAAATGTACTCTTTAAATATTGTTAAAAGAGGATTTAATATGGAAAATATAATTAAATATTCATTTCTCTTAGATATATATGGGAATCTTTTGACAAAAAAGCAGCTGGATATCATGAAATATTACTTTGAAGACAATCTTAGTTTAAGTGAAATTGCAAAAAATGAAAATACATCAAGGCAAGCTGTTTTTGATATGATAAAAAGAGGGGAGAAAATTCTAAATAAATACGAAGACAATCTATCTTTATTTAGCATCCATTTAGAAAATAAAAAAATAATCGATAAAATATTTGAAAATTTAGAGAAGATAGAGACAGATGAGAATATAATAACAATAGAAGAGATAAAAAAATTAATAAAAATTTTAGGTAGGTGATGCTTTTATGGTGTTTGAAGGTTTGTCAGAAAAACTTCAAGAGACTTTTAAAAAGCTTAGGGGCAAGGGAAAACTTTCAGAATCAGACATAAAAGAAGCTATGAGAGAGGTTAAACTTTCCCTTTTGGAAGCTGATGTTAACTATAAAGTGGTAAAAGACTTTATAAATAAGGTTACTGAAAAAGCAAATGGAAAAGAAGTCATGGAAAGTCTGACACCGGCCCAAAGCGTGATAAAGATAGTCCACAATGAATTGAAGGATTTAATGGGGACAAATGACAGTAAAATCAATTTTTCAGATAAAGGCTTTACTGTGATAATGATGGTAGGACTCCAAGGTGCAGGCAAAACCACCATGGCAGGTAAGCTTGCTCTTTATTTTAAAAAGAAGAACAAAAAACCTATGCTATGCGCTTGTGATATCTATAGACCAGCTGCTATTAAACAGCTTCAAGTTGTTGGCTCGAGCATCAATATACCTGTTTTCTCTATGGGGAACAAAGAAAATCCTATAGAAATAGCTAAAAAGGGTGTGGAGAGTGCTAAAAATTCTGGATGCAATATTTTAATCATAGATACAGCAGGAAGATTACATATAGATACAGAGCTTATGGAAGAATTAAAGGGCATTGAAAGGGAAGTAGCACCATCTGAAACCCTTCTTGTACTAGATGCTATGACAGGACAAGATGCTGTAAATGTAGCTGAAAGTTTTAATAAAGAAATCGATCTAACAGGTTTAATCCTTACAAAGCTCGACAGCGACACAAGAGGCGGAGCAGCACTTTCTTTAAAGACCATTACGAATAAGCCTATTAAATTCATCGGTGTCGGGGAAAAAATGAACGATCTTGAAATCTTCTATCCAGATAGGATTGCATCCAGGATTCTGGGGATGGGGGATATCCTTTCACTTATAGACAAAGTTCAAAGCGAAATCGACGACAAAGATGCTTTAGAAATGAGTCAAAAACTCATGACTAATGAGTTTAATTTTGAAAACTTTTTGGATGGAATGAAGCAGATTAAAAAGCTTGGACCTATATCTAAACTCATGGAGATGATACCTGGTGTAAACAAAGCGCAGCTTTCTGGTGTAGATATGGAGCAGGGAGAAAAGCAACTGGTTGTTATAGAATCCATCATCAGTTCTATGACTACAAAGGAAAGAAAAAATGCGAGTTTAGTGACATCTTCTTCTTCAAGAAAGAGAAGAATTGCGAAGGGTTCGGGCAGGACTATCCAGGAAGTAAATAGATTTTTAAAGGATTTTGAAGAAATGAAGAAAACAATGAAGCAGTTTAAGGGAATGGAAAAATCATTTGGAAAGAGAAAAGGCATGTTTGGAAAATTCCCATTTTAAACTGATAGAGCATATTTAAAGGAGGTGATTCATATGGCAGTTAAGTTAAGACTAAAAAGAATGGGGGCAAAAAAAGCACCATTTTATAGAATAGTAGTTGCAGATTCAAGAAGCCCAAGGGATGGAAGGTTTATAGAATCCATTGGTTATTATAATCCAACAACAGATCCAGCTACTATTAAGCTTGAAGTAGAAAAAGCTGATGAGTGGGTAAAAAAAGGGGCTCAGCCTACTGGTATTGTAAAAAAATTAATTAAATTATCAAGAGCATAATAATTTTATGGAGGAAAATTATGAAGGAATTAGTTGAAATTATAGCTAAAGCACTAGTTGATAATCCCGATAAAGTTTCTGTAAATGAAGTTAATGGAGAACAATCTATTATAATCGAACTGAAAGTTGCAACTGATGACATGGGTAAAGTTATTGGTAAACAAGGTAGAATTGCAAAAGCGATAAGAACTGTAGTTAAAGCTGCTGCTACTAAGGAAAACAAGAGAGTCGTTGTAGAAATCATATAATTATTATTAAACACCAAAGAACTTGGTGTTTTTTATAAAATTTTTAAAGGAGAATTCATTATGGATGGATATGAACTCTTGATGAACAGGAAATCTATAAGAGCTTATGAGGATAGGGGTATTTCTTCTGAAGTAAAAGAAAAGATATTTCAAGGAATCTTTAGAGCTCCTACAGCTGGAAACATGATGCTCTATTCGGTTATCGAAGTTAGAGAGCAGGAAAAAAAGAATATCCTATCTAAGACCTGCGATAACCAGCCTTTTATTGCAACTGCTCCTTTAGTTTTAGTTTTTCTTGCGGATTATGAAAGATGGTTTAGGTATTTTGAATATTCAGGAGTAAAACAAAAGTGCATTCTCAAAAATATTGACATGAGAAATCCAGATGTGGGAGATCTTTTACTTGCATGCTGTGATGCTTTAATCGCAGCTCAAAATTGCGTAATTGCTTGTGAATCTTTAGGTCTTGGATCTTGCTATATTGGAGATATTATTGAAAATTATGAAGTACATAAGGAATTGTTCAATCTGCCTAAATATGCTTTCCCAATAGCTATGTTATGCATTGGGTATCCCACACCTAACCAGGTTATAAGAAAAAAACCAAAGAGATTTAAAGAGGAATTCATTTTATTTAAGGATAAGTACATAGATATAGATGATGAGTTTTTAAAGAAATTTGATGAAGACGCTGTATCTGTTCGTGGAGGTGCTAGTTTTCCTAAAGGTATTGAGAATTTCGGGCAGCAGGTTTACTTTAGGAAGTTTGGAGCAGAATTTTCAGAAGAGATGAGTAGAAGCGCAAATAAAATATTACAAGAGTGGAAAGTAGCAATGAATAATGAATAATGAATATTGGTAATAGTGAATAGTTTTTGATAAAAACACCTTTGGGTGTTTTTTTTATTTTTTGGTTCTACTTTTTGATTTAGTCAGCATATGATATTAATAATACTTTTTATAGGAGATTTAATATGCCTTTTGATAAGGAAATAACTCTAGAGGAATATGATCTGGATCTTTTAAATGAGTTAAAGCGCGATGGAACAATAAATAATAGAGATGAGATTAGGAAGAATTTGCTTTCATTTGATAAATTGCAGTTTTCAAATACCGTTGAGCAGATTGATCTATATGACCTAGTAGAACTTGATACTGCTGTTAATTTCTTTTCTTTTCCTGACAATGAAGAATTTTTGGACCTCGTCTCTTCAGTGGAAATTTTTGGGATCGTAACACCACTCGTTGTGATGAAATCAGAATTAGATGAAAAATACACTGTTGTGTGCGGAAGGAACAGGCTACTAGCTTTAAGAAGCCTCTATGCCAATAGCAAAGATGATAGGTTCCGAAGTGTACCTTGTATTTTGTTAGGTAAAACCGATCCTATGATGCTTCAAGGTTTGATAATAGCGAGTAATTTAAAATATCGAAAGGTTTCTTTAGAAGATCGAATAAAATCTATATTTATTTTAGATACTATTTTATCTAAAAACAAAAAATATCGTAACGAGTACAATATCGCTGAGGTCATTGCGAGGAAGACCGGTGTGACAAGGAATACCGTGAATAATTATTTAGCATTGAGAGGATTATCAAATACTGCAATGGATTTAGTGAATAAAGGGCATTTAAACTTGGGTATTGCGAGGATGCTGGCTCGTGTTTCTCATGAAAAACAAGATGATATAATAAATACGTTAGAAGAAAATATAAATGATTTCAATAAGGTGAGGTCCCTTACTTCAAAGACTTACCCTCAAAGCAGCATGAAAGATGAAGAGACTGGGAAAATGGTACCTTTAACGTGGGAGAGGCATTTGGAGAGTGCTAAACGTGCAGTTGAGGAGAAGACTACTATAAAGATAACTGTAGTAGCAGAACTTGTAGGGGAGCTATTGGAAAAATTATTTCAAGTAAGAGATGGATATGTGAAATTAAATCAAATTAAAAATGGGAATAAATATATGAAAATAAACGTAGTCGATAGACATATGAGGCAATACTTGAATAGAGGCTTTATTAGCCAAAATATCTATGATAGAGCGGTTCCAAAAAAAGATCCTAAAGGGACGGATTTATTGGAAATATTAGGACTTTAATAAATAAAAAATATGTTGGAAATTATTATATAAATTTAGTCAAATTAAAATTCAATAGAACCATTGATACACCTGATTTTTAAGGAAAAAGCTTAGGTTTAGTTGGTTTATGGGAAAATTAAATAAATAGTTAAATAAAACATACATAACAGTATAAATAAACTTATAATAGAATATAAATTATAATTTAATCATGTATATATTCACATATAGTGAAGTAATACTGCTAGGGTAAATTTTTGCTTAACTTTAGGGTTTTTATATTGCGTGGCATAACGGTCATGAAAGTAAACAAAAAACAGGCGTTCTCATAGATACCCATACTTGGGCTAATATCTTAAACGTCTGTTTTGCACTACATAAGTCATTTGTTAATTACCTATTCCTTTATTTCAGCACGTGCAGCTTGTATTTCAGCATTGATTTCATCATCACTCATAAATCCATGTTCCGAAGCGGTAAATCTCATATCATCAAGCAATTTATGAAACTGTTTATTGTCATTGTCTACCAAATGAATTCTAAAAGGTATCGCTTTCTCATTTACCATCTGACGCACGAAAATATTTATTGCTGTTGATAGCGTCATCCCTAGTGCGTTCGCAATAGAGTCAGCTTTCTCTTTTACAGAACGGTCAATTTTGATATTCAGACTTGTTAAGTCGGCCACTAAAGAAACACCTCTTTATTAAATAATATATACAGAATAACATAATTTTCGTCTGTTGTAAATACAATAGGCAATATAGTCAAGGCTAAACCTAAATTATTTTATAATCATATATGGACATATAGTGGAGTAATAATACTGCTAGGGTAAATTTTGCTTAACACCTGAGTAATTCTGCATTTTTTGAGCATATTAATTATGAGGAGGTGTTTTCATGGATAAACTAAAAGATTTTTTTGGAGTATACTTAGATGGTACAATTCGCTGTGGAATTTTCTCTACACCTCATCTAATATGGCTTTTTTCTATGGCTATAGTATGGATATTTATTTTAATTTTCTTTAAAAATAAAAAAAAGCACACACAGGATATATTTTTGTATTTCTTAGTTTTTATTATTATATTGACTGAAATTTTAAGGTATTATGTGTTTATATCTAATAATATTTTGCGTTCTTTTGTGGATTTAGCTCCATTTCATATATGTGGTTTTATGGTTTTTGTCACATGTTTTGCTGTTTTTTTTAGAAATAAAATACTTATGAATTTTTGTTATGCTTTTAGCTTTACTGCTACTATTTTTGGAGTGCTTACTCCTATTGCGATTACTTTCCCTCCTTTATCTTTTGTCTATGTTCAAGGAATGTTAAGCCATGGAATTATGTTTTTAATTGCTATGTTTTTTATAGTGGATTGTGGGTTTAGACCTGAGGTTAAGTACCTTCCTAGGATATCCGCAATATTTTTTGGCGTTGCATTTTTAGTTATTGCACCTTTAAATTATATATTTAATGCTAATTGGTTTTTTATCGCATGGGCACCAAAGGGAACTCCTATTGAAATACTTGAAAACCTTGTGGGATGGCCAGGATATATTGGAGTACTATTCGTAATTCTGATGATCTTATGGACTATTATGTATTTGCCTTTTTATATCGCTGAAAAGTTTAAGGAAAAACAGAAAGGAGTTTTTAACTGATTGATGAATAATGACTTCTCCTAAAATCTTCAAGGGAGAAGTTTTTGTTAATGTGTACTATATGGAGTTTTTTATGCTACAATAATAACAAAATATACTTTATGAAGCTTGAAAACAATCGGGTTAATTTTAGAAGGGATTTGGATTTATGATCTACATTTATAAGAGGGAGTACTTATGAGCCAATTAAACTTTACAGAGATGCAAAATATCCAAAGAGCCTTGCAGGAAAAGTATCATGATAAATGGGTTCCTCTTTCTCCTGAAACGGGACGCAGCAGCCTTTTATGGATGATCGTTGAAGCTGGAGAGGTAGCGGATGTAATTAAAAAAGAAGGGGATACTGCGGTTATCGATGATATTGAAGTTCGCCATCATTTTATTGAAGAATTATGCGATGTGCTTATGTACTTTAACGATGTGATGTTGTGCTATTCTATAACCCCTGAAGAATTAGAAGAGGTATATTTAGAAAAACATAAGAAGAACATGGAACGTTGGTAATATCTTTAAGAGGGGTTTTATATTTAATGAAAACAAAAATAGTTAGACTGTCTTTGATCGGTATGTTTGCTGCATTTATTTTTGTTGCAACTATGTTTATAAGGATACCTGCCTTTACAGGTTATTTTAATTGCGGAGATGGGATTATCTTATTTTCTGCGATGTATTTAGGTTATGATGCAATAATCTCTGCTAGTTTAGGGAGTGCTTTATCTGATATCTTAAGTGGTTATGTCATTTATGCCCCAGCTACTTTAATTATTAAAGCATTAATGACGTTTATTGCTATATTGCTGTTACATCGGATAGGTAAAAATAGATTTGGAAAAATAATTTCATTTAGCATAGCTGAAATTATAATGGTTGGCGGTTATTTTGTATATGATTCTATCATTTATAGTTTCGCTGGGGCTTTATATAATATTGGAAGTAATGTATTACAAGCTATCGTTGCAGTGATTTTAGCGTTGATATTGTCATACGTTAAGTTTCCATTTAGTTTTGAAAAGAATAGAAGTATAAAGTAACAAATGATCTTAAAACTTAAAAATTCATAATAATTTAAGTATTAGAGAAATAACCTATAATATCAAAGTTTTCTGTAGCATCTTTAAGGGGGATTTTATCATGAGCATTAGAAGCACTGCAAAGGCAATAATAATTAAAGAAGGTAAAGTTTTATTAAACGAATGTTATGATAAAATGAATGGACATTATTATTCGCTACCAGGAGGTGGACAACACCAATATGAAACTTTGTATGAAGCATTGGTGAGAGAATGCTTAGAAGAAACTGGATATATGATTAATCCTGTAAGGTTTGCTGCATTGTGTGAGGAAATTTGTATGCACGAAGGTTTTAGAGAAGAATATCCTGATTATGCTCATAAAATGTATCATATTTTTATATGTGAGTTGGCTGAAGAAGGTGCAAAGATACCCATCGAAAGAGATGAAATGCAGGTAGGCTGCGAATGGATTAATATTGATTCCTTAAAGCATCTTAGGATACTTCCTAAAGTTTTAGGAGATAGTATTTGTGATGTGATTGATAATACAGTAACTATGTTTTTAGGCTCGGAGCATATTGAGTTTAATCATGGTTAAATAAGTAAGTTAAATGAATGTGGTATAAAAAATGTAATTTCTATGAAGGAGGTTGAAAATAATGAGCATTGTACCCAAAAAAGAAGATTATACCTTCGAGGAATGGCTGGATCTTGATGATAACGAAAAAATTGAGCTGATAGACGGCAATGTATACATGAGGTCAGAGCCTTCAAGGAGACATCAAAAGGTATCAAGGGAATTGACTACAGAGTTAAATATTTTTCTTAGAGGTAATAAAAAATGCGCACTTTATACCGATCCATTCATGGTCAAGTTGAGCAAAGAAACTGTAGTTCACCCAGATATATCAGTAATCTGTGACGATAATAAATTCAATGATCGAGGATGTATCGGAGCACCAGATCTTATTATAGAGATTCTTTCGCCTTCAAATGCTGGATATGATATGTTTACAAAGTATAATCATTATTTATTAGCAGGAGTAAAGGAATATTGGATTGTAGATCCTTATAAAAATACTGTTATCACCTATATCTTGCAAAATGGAGTCTATGAATCTACATATTATAAAGAAAAAGACATTTTACCAGTGTATGTTTTGCCAGATTGTAAAATAGATTTAAAAGTAATATTTGAACCGGTAAACTAATTACTTGAAAGACTTTTATAAGCCATATACAATTAATTGTTTATGGCTTATTTTTTGAGTCATCTAACTAAAAACTAAATTTTTAAACTCATCGCTTCCTTAACCTCTTTCATCTTTTCCCTTCCAATGATCTCAGCTTTTTCGGTTCCTTCCAGAATTAAGTCCCTTACCATGTTTTTATTCTTTTCATAATATTTTCTTTTTTCCCTAAAAGGATCAAGCAATAAATTGAGTTTTTCATATAATATTTTCTTACATGCAACGCAGCCAATTTTGCCTAATCTGCACATTTCGCATATATTCTCAAAGTTTTCCTCATTGAAGGATTTTTGATAGCTGTTTACCCTGCAGATATCAGGATTACCTTTATCAGTTGATCTGATCCTATTCGGATCTGTAACAGCAAGTTTTACCTTTGATATCACAGTTTCACTATCATCAGAAAGATATATAGCATTGCCAAGGCTTTTGCCCATTTTACCGCTATCGTCAAGTCCAGCGAGCCTTGGTGTGGAACTTAAAAGTGCTTCTGGAATTTTTATTACTTCCTTGTATAGCTCATTGAAACGCCTTGCAATCTTCCTTGTCTGTTCCATATGAGGGAGTTGATCATCGCCAACAGGAACTAAATCTGCATCACAAAAAGTGATATCTGCAGCTTGACTCACTGGATATCCTAAGAAACCATAGGTCAAATCATCATAACCATATTGAGCTGCTTCGGCCTTTGTTGTTGGGTTGTGCCTTAAGGAATTTACGGAAACAAGCATAGAGTATATTACAGTCAATTCGGCAATGGCAGATATGGATGATTGTTGCACAAAAGTAACCTTTTCAGCATCGAGGCCAACTGATAAATTATCAATAGTCACATCATATATGCTTTCATTTATGAGCTTTGGGTCTTTAAAATGAGTAGTGAGAGCTTGAATATCAGCGATTAAAATAAAAGTATCATAATCATATTGTAATTTTACTCTATTTTGCAAACTCCCGACATAATGACCTAGGTGCAATTTACCAGTTGGTCTATCTCCAGTTAAAATTCTTTTCTTAAACATAGTTTTAAACACCTTTCCTTAAAAATAAAGCTTCTACTCCAAAAAGGAATAGAAGTATTTTTTAGTTATCAAAATATTCTCTTACTTCTTTTAATTTATCTATAATCTGTATTTTTTGTGGACATAGAGCCTCGCAAGCACCGCACTCAACGCATTTATGCGCACCGGAATCTCTAAACCAACCTTTATACATTGGCTTTGATTGATCCTTATTGTTGAACATGACAGAGTCGTTATAGAATTCGAAACAGCCTGGAATGTCAACTCCATTAGGGCAAGGCATGCAGTATCTGCAAGCAGTACAATCTACTTTTGTATATGTTAAGAATTTTTCTTTAACTTTTTCATAAACAGCTTTTTCTTCCTCAGTTAAATTATTAGCTGAATATTTATGCATCAATTTCACATTTTCTATTACTTGCTCCATGGTGCTCATACCTGATAATACCACAGAAACCTTAGGATTATTCCATACCCATCTTAATGCGAGTTCTGCATAGGAATTTTCTTCTAAAAGCTTACCCCAAGTTTCATTAATATCGTCCGGTGCTTTCCTGGATAATTTTCCACCCTTTAGAGGTTCCATTATAACTATGCCAAAGCCCTTATCATAAGCATAATTAAGACCTTCTTCTCCTTGCTGATAATCTACATCCATGTAATTGTATTGCATCTGACAAAAATCCCAGGAATAGCCATCGACGATCTCCTTAAATGTTTTTAAATCATCATGAAAAGAAAATCCAATATTTCTAATTTTGCCTTCTTTTTTTGCAGTTTCTAAAAACTTAAATATATTTAACTTTTTCATCTTTTCCCATGTATCTTTATTCAGAGAGTGAGTCAAATACATATCTATATGGTCAGTCTTTAGTCTTTTTAATTCAGTATCTAAAATTTTTTCATAATCCTCAAATTTATCGATTTTCCAAATTGGTGATTTTGTCGCAAGATAAATTTTTTCGCGATAACCATCAGAAAGAGCATCCCCTAAAAATTCTTCACTTTTTTCAGAATGATAAACATATGCAGTATCCACATAATTTACGCCATTATCTATAGCATATCTCACCATCTTTGTTGCAAGTGGAATATTAATATTTGAAGGGTTACCATTTATGCATGGAAGCCTCATCGCGCCAAAACCAAGTGGAGATAATTTTGCTGGTGTTTTGCCGAAATTTCTTAAGTCCATAAATTTTCCTCCTAATAAGCATTTTATGATATAATTATACTATAAAAAATAATGAAGGAGACACATCCTAAGATAATTTATGAAAGAGTTTTTTTATTTCTATACCGATAACACAATTCGCACGCCAAGTTTTACAACGCCTCACTTAATATGGCTATTTTCCGTAATTTTCCTATGGATATTTGCTTTAGTATTTTTTAAAAATAAAACAAAGCACACCAAGGATATATTTTTATATTGCTTAGCTATTATACTCATAGCAGCTGAAGCTTTAAGGTATTATGTGCTTATTTCTAATGGTGTCCACTCTTTTGTAGCTTTAGCACCATTTGATTTATGTGGCTTCATGGTTTATATAACTTTCTTTGCCATTTTTCTTAGAAAGAAAATGCTAATGAATTTATGCTATGCTTTTAGTTTTATTGCTACTATTTTTGGAGTTCTCACCCCTAGTGTGGTTAATTTTCCGACTCTATCCTATATCTATATCCAAGGAATGTTAAGCCATGGAATAATGTTCTTAACTCCTATGTTCTTTATCGTAGATTGCGGATTTAGACCTGATGTTAAATATGTTCCTAGAATATTTGCATTATTTGCAGGTGTAACATTCTTATTTATAGCACCTTTGGATTATTTTCTTAAAGCTAATTGGTTTTTTATCGCATGGGCACCAATAGGAACTCCTATAGAGATCTTTCAAAATCTAGTAGGATGGCCTGGCTATATAGGATTAATGTTTGTATTATTGATAATCATTTGGACTATAATGTATTTGCCTTTTTATTTGGCTGAGAGGTCAAAGAGAAGACCAGAAAAAATTATGAGCTGAAATTATATAGTAATTTTTTCATATAAAAGCTCCCTGTATAATTCCAGAGAGTGAAATCAAAGACTTAATGAACTTGTAAAATAAAATTAATTTTTTGTTTGTAAAAAAATATTGACCTTTTAGTGTTTTTTTGGTATCATTACTTTGCTGAGCCGAAGTGGCGGAACGGCAGACGCACATGACTCAAAATCATGCGGGAAACCGTGCGGGTTCAAGTCCCGCCTTCGGCATTTGTAGAATATAATCCGAATCAAATCGATGTTAGAAATATCAGTTTGGTTCGGTTTTTTCTTTAATGGGAAAATATATTACTTAAATTTGTAATTTTTAGTATTTTTTGGTAAATAATATATTTAGAATAATAAGTTAATAGGTGAAGGTTATGCTAGATATTGAATTAGAAAAATATGCAAATTGCATAAAGGGTACATTGAATTATATTTTCCCCAAGTATTTATTAAAGCAGTTTTTTCAAGTTATAAAAGATAATAAATTGACTATTGACCTTGATATAGAGATGTTAGATTTTAACAAAGAATTAATCATGATATTACAAGATTTTGAATTCAATAAAATTTATAGATACTCATGTATCTTAAGTTATGATAAATTTGACATTAATATACTTAATGAGAAAATACAAAAGGGAATAATATTAACTAAAGATGGTAATATTTATGATAATATTAGTTTAGTAATTTCTACTCCAACATTATATCAAAGTGAAAATAAACATATTTTAAAATTTTCTTTGACAAAAGGTCATACAAGTGTTTCAGATTATAAAGATAGTGTTCATAGTGAATACTTAAAGTATACTGTATTAGTAGTCATTCACGAAGATATTAAAGTTATTGAAATAAGATATGATATATTGCCAATAAAATTTCGTGATACAAGAAATTTTTATAAAGAAATGATTATACAAATTAGAACATGGTTGGAAGCAGTTTTAGAAATAAAAACTAATAGTTATGACATGAAAATAAATGAGAAGTCTTTTGTGAGTAATGAAGTAAGTCTTTCAGGAATATCTTTAAGAACAACTGATGGATCAAAGGTTGCATTTGATAAAGGATTCGAATGGAATAAACCTTTACCAATCATAGACAGAATAAAGGGCATTATATTACAATATCAGACTAAAATGATTAGTGAACTGAAACAAGATTTGGAAGATCTTATAATTGACATTGAAGAATTATCAGATTCCCAGTGGTGTAAACTATATTTTATTAATTTTGGTGTTTCATTGACGATTAATTATGCTTATGGAGATACTGGGTTAACGACTTTAACTTATTCAAGTTTAGAAAGTAAAAATGGAAAGGAGATGATGGATTATGTTATTAAATACCTTGTCAACTGTGGAGAAAAAACTTAATGAAATTGACTTTCTTGATATCAATAAAATTGATGTTTTTTTAGATACATTTAAACATTATAAAAAAGATAATATAGTTTATCCAGGTGTTTTTATAAGAAATCTTGGAATTAGTTCAACTGCAGTCTATAGAATTTTATATGAATTATCAAATATTGGTATCCTGGAAATAAATTATGAAATATTTTGCGAAGAATGCAATCATTTCAGGGGTATAATTTATAGATCTATTGCTTCAATTCCAGATGATTTAATATGTGATAATTGCAATAAAGAAATAACAATTTTAGATTATGTAGTTGTTTTTAGGATGCTTGTAGATGTATGAAAGTGAAAGTAAATCACTAATAGATTCGTGTATTAAAAAAGAAGAATTACTCAAAGAATTAAAAAGATGGGATGATGAAGTTTATTTTGAATATAATTCTTTATTTAAAAAATTTAAAGTATCTTCAACAACTGAAAAGGGTGAATCTTTAGAGGCTCTGGTTAAGTTTATATTAAGTAAAACCAAGTTTTTTAACGTATATGGAAATATTAGAACTAGCACAAATGAAATAGATCAATTGGTTATTTTTAAACAAGAGTATAAGAGCTATTTTGAAAAGGACTTAAAGTCACATGGCTTTAAAATATATCAGGAAGATTTAGGGTTAGATCCTGATCAAGGTTATTTTATATGTGAATGCAAGAACTATAATAAAGCTATTGATGTTACTTGGGTAGGAAAATTTTATTCGTTGATGAAAGCTCTTAATTGTAAAATTGGAATAATATTTTCATATTATGGATTATCGGGTAAAAAAGCTTTAAAAGATGCTTGTGGACTAACAAGAATACTAAATATTAAAGAAGGAATGTATATTATTGATTTTAATATTGATGATTTTACTGAAATAAATAATAAAAATAATAATTTCATTGATCTGGTTATTGCTAAAAAGAATGCTTTGAAATTTGATACAAATTATAAGAGTTTTTTTCAGAGTCATCCAAATGAGGAAATAGCCTTAAGAGATTGGAAAAAAGAATTGTGTTAATGCTCTGAATAAGTTAATAAATAAGCTAGTTTTAGTGATAAAACTGGCTTATTTTTTAATCAGAAATGATGTTATCATAAGCCAGTTCTAAAAATTGGATTGGTTTTATTGGTTTATTCTTATACAAAGAAATAGCATGCGGAAAAAATTGTGAATAGTCACTATGAGAATATTCAGCATGAATTTTAGCATTAAATTCTCACATGAGAACAGTTAGCATATTTTTTAGCATCTTATTCTCACCGTGACACCATAATGAATTTATTATTTATAAATCTGATACTATTAATTTAATAATAATCCATTGTAATCAATTATAATATGGTTTAAAGTATTATATAAATATATTTAAATTTTACGGGGTATTATATTGAAGGATTTTAGCGATTGGGAAGTAATAGATTATAAATTTAGTGGTGCAAGCGAAAAGATTGCTTTATTTAGTAAAAAAGAACAAAGAAGCTGTGTATTTAAATTTCCGAAAAAATTTAATGAATACGAAGAAGAGGTTTCAAGTGAGTATTTTTCGGAAAAACTTTCAAAAGATATAGCTGATGCACTTAAGATAAAGTGTGCAGAAGTCGACATAGGCATGTACCAAGGTCGAATAGGAAGCGCAAGTTATTTTTTTATAAATGATATATTTGAAAATGATACTAAGGAAAAATTCATTGAAGGAATACAATTTATAGAAAATAAATATCCGAGTTTTAATAGAGATGCGTTTATGGATATTGCTACAAAGGAATATTATTCAATTGATATGATTTTAAATTCATTACCTAATGAAACGATAATGAGACAATTTTATGAAATACTTATATTCGACGCTTTAATAGGTAATAGTGATAGGCATTATAGTAATTGGGGAATTATTAAATATAATAGTTATGAACTTGCTCCACTTTACGATAATGGATCATCATTATGCTCATACATAAAAGATCAAGACTCGATTTTAGATGATTTTTTTACAGATAGTAATAGATTTAATGCATTAGTGGATACAAAATCAAAAAGTATAATAAGAATAAAAGGCAAAGCAAAACCAAGTCATTTTGAAGTTTTGAAATATATTTTTGAAAGATACGGTAAAGATTGCGAAAGAGTAATAATTGCTTTAAATGAAAATTTAACTGAAAAGTCAATTGGTGATATGATACATAAATATCGCAACATGAATATACTAAGTAATAAGAAGCTCGATTTAATATTAAAGTTTTTAATAAGTAAAAGAAATAAAATACTAAATTTATACAATGAAAGGAGGATCTATAGATGAAGCAAGATAATAAAGATTATATTTATTTAGCATGGAAAGATCCAGCTCTGTGCAAAACTTATATTGTTGGAAAGCTATCTAAAAATAAGAATTATGTATTTGAATATATAAAAGGACAACACGAAAAACTTGAAAATTTTGAACCTTTAGTTGCATTTCCTGATGTAAATAAGACTTATACAAATAGAAATCTGTTTGCAACCTTTGCAGCAAGGCTTCCTGATAAGAGAAGACCTGAAATCAAGTCAATTCTGGCTGAATATAATTTAAAAGAGTATGATGAATATGAACTCTTAAAAAAAAGTGGTGCTGCTCTGCCTATAGATACATTTTATTTTATAGATCCTATACTTGATATAGATGAACCTTTTATTGAAAGAACCTTTTATATTAATTGTGGTTCAACAGATTGCACTATGTATGATAAATTAAAGGCTGGAGATATTCTCGATTTAGAGATTGAAAAAGCTAATACACTTGATTCACATGCTATTAAAATTAATTTTAATGACACTTTTGTTGGATATGTCCCGGATTTTTTTTCAAGAGAGGTTTCAGAGTGCATTAAAAAAGGTAGAAGTATAGAATGCAAAGTTATCTATCTCAGTCCATATAAAAAGCATTGTCGGGAATATGTTAAGGTTAGATTAACTATTAATTAAATGATGCAAGAGAACATACATACACATTTGTTTACTCCTCCTACGACAAAAGTTTTTCTATTACATATCCTAGCTCGAATCGAGGACTTTTTGTTCTAAGTAAGATAATTCTATAACGTAAATCCCCAAGATTTTTATACGTGTATCAAGTCTATCTATTGAAGTTACTAAATTTCTTTCAAAAAATACACGTAGAAAAAATAATTAGCAATTTCTACGTGTATTTTGATTAAAGTATTGATTTTACACTGTTTAAGAGATACACGTAGAATTTTTTTAGGGATTTACGTCTATAAATAAACTGGCTGAATTTTTTTAAAATCATAAATGGTAAATTAGGTGACATATGCATATATTATATGAAGGAAAATAGATTATTTTTATGGCTAAGTATTTGTTAAATATTACTATATATGTTAAAATTTATTAAAGTAACATTATATAGAGGTGTTAATGTGAGTGATGGTTTTTTTGATGTTATGGAAGAACAAAGCAAGATAAAATCAATAATTGTAGAGAAATACTTTGATTCATGGGTAAAAATTATTGAAAAGAGATCAAAACAATTTGCTTATATTGACTTATTTTCTGGTCCAGGTGTTTATAAAGATGGAAATGAGTCTACTCCAATTAAAATATTAAAGCTATGTATAAAAAATAATTATCTTGATATCATTACAGTATTTAATGATAAAGATAGGATGAATATTGAAGTTTTAGAAAATAATGTTAGAGCTTTACCTGGTATAGAAAATTTAAAAATTTACCCTCAATTTTTAAATAATGCAATAAGTCATGATATTTCAAGTTATTTTAAAGAAAAGTATAAAATGCCGAGTTTTTCATTTGTTGACCCGTGTGGTTATGAAGGTTTAACCTATGATCTAATTAATTCATTGACTAGAGATTGGGGATGCGATTGTGTATTTTTCTTTAATTTTAATAGAGTAAACATGGCACTGACAAATGATAAAGTTGAAGACCATATTAACAAACTTTTTACAATAAAAGTTGCTAATAGATTAAGATCAGAAATTAAGAATTTAGCTGGGGATAAAAGAGAAGAACTTATAATCAAAGAATTATGTTATCAATATAGTTATAATGATTTATTTTTTGTATTACCATTTAAATTTGTCTTTAAAGACAAAGATAGAACAAGTCATTATCTTATATTTGTCACTAAAAATTCAACTGCATATAAAATTATGAAGGAAATTATGTGGTCAGTGAGTTCAACTCATATTGATAATATTGGATCATTTTCATTTAAACCTAATAATAGTAAGAAAAATACTCAAATGAATTTATTCTCACAATTAGATGCTCTGAATCATTCTTTAGATGAAATTTTATTAAAGGATTTTAGGGGGCAATCCTTAAAGGTAAAACAAATATATGAAAAACATAATAAAAATACACCTTTTGTACTAAAAAATTATAAAGAGGCTTTGTTAAGATTAGAAGAAAAAGGAAAGATTAAAGCTTTTCCAGAAAAAAGGCGAATAAATACTATGGGTGACGATGTGATGATTAAATTTAAATGATGTACACTATTGACTGACGAACCTGTATTCGATATAATTTATATAAAACATAGAAATGAGATGATACCATGAAATACATTCAAAGAAAGAGTTTATTGTATAAAACTAAAGTAGAATATGGTGATTATACTATTAATCATGTACAAGGATGTTCTCATGGTTGTTTATATCCATGTTATGCTATGCTAATGGCGAAAAGGTTTGGGCGTGTAAAAACTTATGAAGAATGGTGTGAGCCTTTAATTGTTGAAAATGCATTAGAATTACTTGATAAAGAAATTCCTTTATTAAAAGATAAGATTAAATTTGTTCAACTGTGCTTTACTACAGATCCATTTATGTATAAACATAATGAAATATGTGATTTAAGTATTAAAATAATAGAAAAACTAAATAAAAATAATATTAAATGTACTGCTTTAACAAAAGGTATTTTACCAAAAAGTTTAATAAATACATCAAAAGAAAATGAATTTGGAATTACGTTAGTTTCATTAAAAGAAGGTTTTAGAAGAGAAGTTGAACCAGGAGCGTCTCAATATATTGAACGAATAAAAAGCCTAAAGTTTTTACATGACTATGGTTTTAAAACATGGATAAGCATTGAACCTTATCCAACACCAAATATATTAGAACAGGATTTTAATGAATTGTTAAATACTATTTCTTTTACAAATAAAATTATATTTGGAAGGCTAAATTATAATTCGAAATCAACATCATATAAAAATCATATGTTATTTTATAATGAACTTTCAAAAAAAGTTATAGATTTTTGCAAGGAAAATAATATCTTATATCATATAAAAAAAGGAACATTGATAGAAATAGATGATAGGGAATTAAGGATTTCCTAAATTTCAGACTTTTTCAATATTACCAATGAGTATCTTTTAAATGTAAATGAACGATGCATAATGTAGAATAGTCTATACTATGTATCGTTTTTACATTATAAGATTTTTAGATATGTTTAATCAACAGTATCAAAATTTTTTCTCTATTAGAATTTAGAGCTGGTAATGGCAAATCTTTTTCTCCACCAAATCTACAATAGCAAATAAAACCACACCTAATAAGCTAACGCCTAATATAGCACTAAACATATCCAAATAGTTAGCCATAACCCAATTATTCATGATAAAATAGCCAATTCCGTATTTGGTAGCAAAACTTTCACTAAAAAACAATACTGCG
>Ga0209629_10000592_pt1 | contig 20257 bp, 17 predicted proteins | sample TergutCu122P5_FD_187286 | JGI IMG/M metagenome (GOLD analysis project Ga0209629, IMG submission 187286) | Cubitermes ugandensis P5 segment gut microbial communities from Kakamega Forest, Kenya - Cu122 P5 (SPAdes) (version 2) | ecosystem: Host-associated > Arthropoda: Insects > Digestive system...
CGTATAATTTGCCTAAATGCAACGATTATTCCCTCTATTATTACATAAGTATATCAGGAGGAAAGACCTTGAACTGTTATCCATGGCTTGCTATAGAAACAATTACAAATGCCGGCACGGGAGCTCTTGTCGGTAAGGATACACTTCGTACAACATCAACATCAACCGGCGTTTATGTGTCTTCTCCGATTGTATTGCAATATAATACAGCATATGATGTAACGCTGACTTTTCCTGACGGTAACGAATATAAAACCACAAAAAATGTACCTTCCTCTTCCACTTCTATTTCTGCAAGCCTATACACTTATAATTCGAATTGTCCTGCACACTATGGACAAGTTCTTGTCTCGCTATCCGGTTCGGGAGGCGCCTACAACTATTATTGGCCTGCAGGCTCTTCTATCACTGTTACAGGTCCAAATGGATTTAGTATGAATCATACTTTCTCAAGCCCCACATCTTACAATTATTATTTTGCCAGCGATACTGTCCCGCCCGGAGATTACACTGTTACTTATGATCTTGGCGGCTGCCCTCAGAGTATAGTATGGGCGAATAAGGGAGGATATGATCAGACAGGTTTTGGTTATACATCTCAACGAACCTGCTCAGGGCTGCAGATAACGCCGACAGGAACTATTACGTATCAAGGAACGCCGCAGCCGGCTTCGACTTTTTACCGGATTATGGGCAGCACCGCTCCCAGTTATGACCATACGGTGATTGCTCCCGGCGGCTCGCTTACGCTGTCTGCCGCGGGTACCTATTACTTGGGTATTATGGCTGTAAACAGTCAATCGCAATGCGCCTTGGCCAGAGATACGATCGTTTACACTGCGCCGCCGCTCGCGCTCGACTTAGTCCAGTCTTCGGCTTACGTCTGTGTGGGTGCGTCAGTCGGAAATATTTCCCTCAGCGGTATAAACGGCGTGGCGCCATACACCTATCAGTTGTGGGACAGCTTGAATACGACAAAGCAACCGCCCGCCGATATAACCACAAGCGGCATCGCTCATTTCACTTTCGGAGCGCCGAATAAGACTTATACAGTCCGCATAAGCGACGCTTGCGGCAATAACTTTCCGCAACAGATAAAACTGTTAGACCTGAATACGGCGCGCATTGTTTATACGACTACCAATCCGATTTGCGTCGGCGATACAATCAAGCTGAATTGTGTCACGCTTGGAACCACGTCTTACTCGTGGACAGGACCCAACGGTTATACGAGCAACTTGCAAAATCCTGTGATTCCCAATGCGCAGGCAAATGCGACGGGATGGTATAAAGTGACCGTTCAACCTGAATTTTGCGGTACTACGGTAAAGGACAGTATTTACATTACGACTTCGTATTTGTCCGCAGGATTGGCTTCCGGAGCCGGAGATCAAACGATTTGTGTCCGCACCGCTATTACGGCTTTGAACGATTCGGTCAAGGGAGGAACAGGTACATACACGTATCAGTGGCAGTCGAGTACGAACGGAACAACGGGATGGACAAACATTGCAGGAGCCACGAGCGCCACTTATTTGCCCACCGTTTCAACCCAGACGCCCGGTATTTATTACTACCGACGAATAACAACCGACCGTTGCAGCGCATTGAACGGCAACCCTATTACCCTGACGGTAAAGTCCTGCTACGCGCCGGTAAATCCTGAGTTGATGAATAAGGCGAATAAATGACAAACATCCGTTTATGCAACAACAAGCAAAACCCTAAGCTTTTGAGTTACTAAACGCTAAGTAATGTACTTGCGGTTCTCTAAGCATAACTCCCCTTAACAACTAATACTATTTGTTGTACAATGAAAGTTTAATTCATTGTACAACGAATAGTATTTTCATTGTATAACTAAAACCATTTTCATTCTACAATGAAAGGTATTGCCCTTGCCGTGCGCTATGTTAAGAGATAAGCATCCCATAACTTAGAGAACAGTAAGTTTATACTACAAGAATAAAACTCTGATATTGAGAGAACAATTTCTTCTATATTTTTACTAATCTAAATCAGAATTTCTCCATTTCCATAAAAATTTGAAGAATAATTCAAAAAAATTCAAGAATTTCTTGCATAATGAAAATAGAAACTGTAACTTTGCAGCGCTTCTTTGAAAATCTTATATTGTTCATAATGAGGCATTTTAAAATTTTTATTATTTTTATCTTTAAATCATGTCTGAAAAATTAGGATATATTTCCCAAGTAATCGGTCCGGTTATTGATGTTTCGTATGAACAAGCCGGAGAAGGGGTTCCCCAAATTTACGACGCTTTGAGAATAACCCGTCCTGACGGGAAAGTTTTAATTGTTGAAGTACAACAACATATCGGCGAAGATACGGTGCGAGCGGTAGCGATGGATTCGACCGACGGCATTTGTCGCGGAATGGAAGTAGAAAATTTGGGACGACCGATTTCCATGCCGGTGGGCAATCAGGTAAAAGGTCGTTTGCTGAATGTAATCGGCGATACGATTGACGGCATGAAGCCGCTGAGTCGAGATAATGAAATGCCTATTCACAGGGAACCTCCCAAGTTTGAAGATTTATCTACTTCCAAAGAAATTTTGTTTACAGGAATCAAGGTTGTCGATTTGCTTGCTCCTTATTTAAAAGGAGGAAAAATAGGTTTGTTTGGAGGCGCCGGTGTAGGCAAAACCGTGTTAATCATGGAATTAATCAATAATATCGCCAAGAAGCACAACGGATTTTCCGTCTTCGCCGGAGTTGGTGAACGTACCCGTGAAGGCAACGACCTGCTCCGTGAAATGATAGAATCAGGCGTAATCCGCTATGGAGCGGCATTCAAAGAAGCAATGGAACGCGGCGAATGGGATTTGGATAAAATTGATTATGAAGAGTTAGGGAAATCGCAAGCGACTTTGGTATTCGGACAGATGAACGAACCTCCCGGCGCACGTTCTTCCGTAGCTCTGTCGGGACTTACTATCGCTGAATCTTTCCGCGATTTGGGCGATGAAAGCGGACACGATATTCTTTTCTTTATTGACAATATTTTCCGTTTCACACAAGCCGGTTCGGAAGTTTCCGCTCTTTTAGGACGTATGCCTTCGGCCGTAGGTTATCAACCAACTTTAGCAACAGAAATGGGTACGATGCAGGAAAGAATCACTTCGACCAAAAGCGGTTCAATTACTTCCGTACAAGCGGTTTACGTACCGGCCGACGACTTGACCGACCCTGCTCCGGCAACGACTTTTGCGTTTTTGGATGCGACGACGGTTTTGGATCGTAAAATTTCGGAGTTAGGAATTTATCCTGCAGTGGATCCGTTAGGTTCTACATCCCGTATCTTAGACCCGAATATAGTGGGTGAAGCACATTATAATACGGCTCAGCGCGTAAAACAATTATTGCAGCGTTACAAAGAGTTGCAGGATATTATAGCCATTTTGGGTATGGAAGAACTTTCCGATGAAGATAAATTGGTGGTAAATCGTGCGCGTCGTGTGCAACGTTTTCTCTCTCAACCGTTTTTTATGGCGGAAGCTTTTTCCGGAACGCCGGGCGTAATGGTTTCCATTGAAGATACCATCAAAGGTTTCAACATGATTATGGATGGAGAAGTAGATGATTTGCCGGAACAGGCTTTCCTGAATGTTGGAACGATTGAAGACGCAAAGGCTAAGGCGGAAAAACTCAAAAATGAAAGTTAAAATTTAACGTAATAAGATGCATCTGGAAATTATCTCTCCCGAAAAAATTATATATAAAGGTGAAGTAGATTCAGTCACTTTGCCGGGTGTGGTAGGTCTGTTTACGATTCTTAACAATCATGCTCCAATTATTTCGGTTCTGAAAAAAGGCGTTGTGACTTATAAGTCCGGAGAGAATGAAGAAAATGTTGAAATAAACAGTGGATTTGTTGAATCAAAACAAAACGTTGTTTCTGTTTGTGTAGAATAATTTATGGAATCTTTAAGAAAGAAATATATATTAATTTTGGTAGCTGTAACGTTAGCATTGGTTGTCGTTTTTATAAAACTTCCAAATATTGCGCCTTTTGGATGGGCAATCGGTGGTGTTGTTTTTTTCTTTCTTTACGAATTAGCGAGCATTTTAATTATTGATAAAAAAGGAAATACCATTTCAGCCCGGCAATCCATTAATCTTTGGGGCGGATTGAAAATTGGGAAAATTTTATTATCTTTGTTTTATTTAGTTATTTACTGGGTTATAGAAAAAACAGAAATGAAACGTTTTTTATTGGTCTTTTTTATAATCTACCTGATATATTTGATAGTTGATACTTTGTATTTGACAAGTAGAGAAAAAAAAGCAAAAGAGAAGAAATTAATAACGGAAGTATAAATGAAGTTTTTTAAACATATCGTCTTGGTTGCTGCAGTGTTTTTCCTGTCTGCTGGGTTTGTAGAAGCACAAAACCCTGAACAGAATGTCGAGAAAAGCAAGGAATTGAACGTAACCGAATTAATTCTCGAACACGTAAGCGATGCTTATTATTGGCACATAATTACAGTTAAGGAACATTCTATTTCAATTCCGTTGCCTGTAATTGTTAGGAGAAGCGATGGCGCTTGGAATATTTTTTCTTCGGCCCGTTTCGAACATGGCCACGCGGAATATAACGGATTTTATATTTCTCATGAAGGAAAATACAGTGGAAAAATTGTTGAGCGAAACGCAGCGGGCGAAGAGATACGTCCTTTGGATTTGTCCATTACAAAAGATGCCGCTTCATTACTGCTGAGCGGGACGATTTTGATTATTATTATTATGTCGTGTGCAGCATGGTATAAAAAGCGAAAAGTTGAGGAAATATCTCCAAAAGGTTTTATCGCCTTGATAGAAATGCTGACTATGAGTATTGTCAATGATGTGGTAAAGCCCTGTATCGGGAAAAATTATTCGCGGTATACGCCCTATTTGCTGACGGTCTTTTTCTTTATTTTTTTCAATAATTTGATGGGAATTATTCCGATTCTCCCCGGAGGAGTTAATGTTACGGGTAATATTGCCATTACCTTTACCTTAGCGCTATTTACCTTTGTCATTGTTAATATTTTCGGCACTAAAGAATATTGGAAAGAAATTTTCTGGCCGGAAGTGCCGATGTGGTTGAAAATACCCATTCCCATTATGCCTGCCATTGAGTTGGTTGGCGTGTTCACGAAGCCTTTCGCATTAATGATTCGTTTATTTGCAAATATCTTAGCCGGTCATGCGATTGTTTTGGGATTGGCATGTATGATTTTCCTGACTGTTCGTTTAGGGACAGTGATTAATACCGGAATGGGCATTTTATCAATAGTAATGATGATATTTATTGACTTTGTCGAATTACTGGTAGCATTCATTCAAGCGTATGTATTTACCATGTTGTCGGCAATTTTTATCGGTCTTTCGCAAGTTGAAGGACATCATAGGAAGAATTGAAAATTGAGAATTAAAAAAAATATAAATTATAAAAAATTAAAATTATGTTACTATCAATTTTGTTACAAGTGGCAGAAGCAGGAGCCGGATTAGCGAAATTAGGCGCTGGTTTGGGTATAGGATTAACCGTAATCGGTGCAGGTTTGGGTATTGGTAAGATAGGTCAATCGGCAATGGACGGTATAGCTCGTCAACCTGAAGCTGCCGGAGATATTCGCATGAATATGATTATTGCTGCTGCTCTTATAGAAGGAGTTTCGTTGTTTGCTGTTGTTGTTTGCGGATTCATACTTTAATAATTATGTCTCTTTTAACGCCTGATATCGGTTTATTGTTTTGGATGCTCGTCTCCTTTGGAGTCGTCTTCTTCGTACTTGCCAAATTCGGATTTCCCATCATCGTAAAAATGGTCGATGAACGAAAAGCTTTTATTGATAAATCGTTAGAAGCAGCGAAACAAGCAAACGAACGTCTTGCAGGGATTCAACAAGAAGGAGAAAGAATCTTAAAACAGGCCCGCGAAGAAGAAATGCGTATTCTGAGAGAAGCGGATGATATAAAGAATAAAATCGTTGAGGAAGCTAAAGGTCAAGCAGGAGTTGAAGCCCGAAAAGTAATTGAAGAGGCCAAAAACGCCATTCAAAAAGAGAAAGAACTGGCTTTGCGTGATCTTCGCAATCAGACGGCATTGCTTTCTATAGGGATTGCGGAAAAGATACTCCGTAAGAATTTGGACAATCAATCCGCTCAACGAGAATTAGTTAATCAACTAATCGAAGAAGCGCAGAAAAATTAAAACGATGGATGCAGGAATAATTTCAACCCGTTACGCCAAAGCAATTTATAAATATGCTGCAGGCAGGGGTGATGAAACTCGTTTATATGAAGAAATGAAAACACTTTCCAAGCAGTTTTCGGCTTTGCCTGAACTGAACAAAGTGTTGGAAAATCCCATTATTTCTTCCGAAGAGAAGATAAAGCTGCTTACTACTGCTGTTGGGGAAATGGCGAGTGAAACCTGTAAGAATGTCTTCCGGGTCGTTGTTGAAAACGGACGCGCCTCATACATGCGGCACATCGCTTTGGTTTACGACAAAGTTTACCGGAAAGAAAAAGTTATTGTGCTCGTAAAATTAATTACCGTTAATCAGGCAACCGAAGATGAGAAGAATTCAATGGTCAAACTGATTACCAATGGTAAAGAAGAACAAGTGGATTTTGCAGCAGAGATCGACGCAGACATTATCGGAGGATTTATCTTGGAAGTAGAAGACCGCCGTTTGGATGCCAGCGTGAAAAATCAGTTGAATGTGATGAAATTAGAATTGATTAAATAGACAATTATGCCAGATATAAAAGCAAGTGAAGTTTCGGAAGTTCTGAAAATGCAACTTGAAGGCATCAATACCCAAGTTAAATTTGAAGAAGTGGGTGTCGTCCTTCAAGTGAGCGACGGAGTAGTTCATATCTTCGGTTTGAGTAATGCCGAATCGGGAGAACTCCTTCGATTTGAAAACGGCGAGATGGCCGTGGTGATGAATTTGGAAGAAGACAATGTAGGCGCTGTCTTGATGGGACGAACGGATTTGATCAAAGAAGGCGATACCGTGAAACGAACCGGCCACATCGCTTCCGTCATGACCGGAGAAGGCCTTTTAGGTCGCGTAATTAATCCATTGGGACAACCGATCGACGGCAAAGGCCCTATCAGCGGGGAGTTGATAGAAATGCCTCTGGAACGCAAAGCGCCGGGCGTCATCTTCCGCCAGCCTGTAAGCGAACCTTTGCAAACGGGTATCGTTGCAATTGATGCGATGATCCCCATCGGAAGAGGGCAACGAGAATTGATTATCGGCGACCGTTCGACCGGAAAAACTGCCATCGGCATTGATACCATTCTTAATCAACGCGACAATTATTTGGCCGGCAAACCGGTTTATTGTATCTATGTTGCTATCGGACAAAAGGGTTCGACTATTGCTAATATTATGAATACGCTGCAGGAAAAAGGAGCGCTCGAATATACCATTATTATTAGCGCTTTGGCTTCCGACCCGGCTGCCTTGCGATTCTATGCTCCGTTTACAGGAGCAGCTATCGGCGAGTATTTTCGTGATACCGGACGTCATGCGCTCGTGATATATGATGATTTGTCGAAACAGGCGGTTTCTTATCGGGAAGTTTCTCTGATTCTTCGCCGTCCTTCAGGGAGGGAAGCCTATCCGGGAGATATTTTCTATCTGCACTCCCGCTTATTGGAACGCGCTGCCAAAATCATTGCCAACGATGATGTAGCTGCAAAAATGAACGATTTACCAGAAGTTCTGAAAGGAAAAGTAAAAGGGGGCGGATCATTGACCGCTTTACCGATCATAGAAACACAAGCAGGCGACGTTTCTGCTTATATCCCGACCAATGTGATTTCTATCACCGACGGACAGATTTTCTTGGAAAGCGGTTTGTTCAACGCCGGTATTCGTCCCGCAATTAATGTGGGTATTTCAGTATCCCGCGTGGGCGGTAATGCTCAAATTAAGGCTATGAAGAAAATTGCAGGCACTTTGAAAACCGACCAGGCGCAATATCGCGAATTGGAAGCTTTCTCAAAATTCGGCGGCGATATGGACATGGTTACGCAGCGAACTTTGGACAAAGGAAGAAAAAATGCGGCTCTGTTGGTTCAACCGCAATATGCGCCGCTTCCGGTCGAAAAACAAATTGCTATTATTTATGCCGGAACGAAAGGCCTTTTATTTGATCTTCCGATTGAAAAAGTAGATAGCTTTGTGAAAGAATACATTAACGTTTTGGAAATGAAACACAGAAACGATGTTTTGGATATCCTCAAACAGGGAATTCTTAACAGTGATGTTGAAAATTTATTGACACAGACCGCTTCGGACGTAGTAAAGGGATTAAAATGATATGCCTTCATTAAAAGAAATAAAAGGGCGCATTGCCTCGGTAGATTCTACCCGGAAAATTACTTCAGCCATGAAAATGGTGGCTTCTGCCAAATTGCGGAAGGCACAATCGCATGTTGAACAGTTTCTACCTTATCAGAAACAATTGACGGGCATTCTCGGACAGTATCTTTCGGTTGATGTAGAGGATTTTTCTTCACCTTTGGCGGAAAACAGGGAAATAAAACGGGTAGCTATTGTCGCCGTTTCGTCCAATTCAAGTTTTTGCGGGGCTTTTAATTCAAATATCATTCATTTGGCCTTCGATACCATACAAAAGTATCATGCCTTGAAATACGAGATAGAGGTTTATCCGATCGGGAAAAAAGTGGAAGAAGCCATTAAGAGATATACTGTTTCGACTGTGAAGAAAGGGAGTTATATTCCTTTGATGGACAAACCGAACTACGAAGGCGCAAAGGATATTGCCGATGCTTTGGTTAATGATTTTCTTTCAAAAAAGATTGACAAAGTAGAGTTGATTTACAATCATTTCAAAAGCATGGGCGTGCAGATTCCAACAGACGACCTGTTTTTACCGATTGTTTTACCGAAAAATGAAAGTCAAACGACAATTGCAACGGATTATATTGTTGAACCGGATCGCAAAACTTTGTTGGATACTTTGCTTCCCAAGTCGTTGCGGGCAAAGATTTTCGCAGTTATTTTAGATTCGGCGGCAGCCGAACAGGCGGCACGAACCGTTGCCATGCAAATTGCTACCGACAATGCGAATGATCTTTTGGATGAATTGACGCTCCAGTACAATAAACAGCGGCAACAGGCAATTACCAACGAATTGCTCGACATTGTCGGAGGTTCGGAAGCGTTAAAATAATATAGATTTACACGTCTTTATTTAAACCCTGTCCGAAATCATTTGTCAAATAAAATGTTAAGTTTTAAGTTATTGATATTAATATTAAAAAAGTTTTTATGAAAAAGATTTATTTATTAGTGTTTGTACTACTTGCCACTTCGTTTGCTTTTGCTCAAGGTCCTCAAGGTGGCGGGGGACAATTTTCGGCTGAACAAATTGCTCAACGTAATTCCGAATGGATGAAGAAAGATTTGAATTTGACAGAAGCCCAAATTGCTCCGGTTGATTCTATTAATTTACTTTATGCTAAAGCTCAAGTAGCTTTAATGCAATCTGCAAACGGCGATCGTGAAAGTATCCGTACAGCAATGCAAGAATTGACGACTAAGAAAGAAGCAGCTTTGTCTGCTGTTTTGTCGGGAGAACAGTTGGATTTGTATAAGCAACGAATGAGTGAAATGAGAAACAGGACGGGGAGACCGAGAGGAAATTAATCCTTAAGGCAACTTGAACAGGATGCTTCGAAAGCTGAATGAATTTTAGTTTTTTGAGTAAAATCAAAAAGTAGATTTGAGATGATTGAAATCCAAATCTACTTTTTTTATTCGTTATTGCGAGGGCATGATTAAAAACTTATTACAAACTTTGCCGTCATTGTTTGCCCGCCCGATTGAATATGAATGAGATACGTTCCCTGTTTTAATCCGGATACATTTGCTTGATGTTCATGAAATGATTGTGAGAGCAAGAGTTTGCCAGTCAGGTCATAAATAGAAACGACGCCGGTTTCTACAGTAAAATGAATTTGATCTTTTACCGGATTAGGATAGAAATACAGGTTTTGCTTACCGAGATTTTTAATTCCGGTTTCATCTTTCGTAGTATGAGCGGCAAGGAATTTCAAAACTTCTTCTACATAATCCAAACTATCTCCTTTTTCCTTTGAAAATACATAAGAATGTCCGGAACCATCCATTTGATAGTGAATAACTTCATGTTGTGGATGCGGATAGGTGAATTTCTTGACTTTAATGCCGTTAGCTATCGGAAAATCTTCGACTGTTGGCGCTCCGGTTTCATTTTTGTTTGCCCAATAATTGATGACCTCATTTTTATCTTTACCCAAAGTTACAGACAAACCCGAAAGGATGTAAGAACCGGTGTAAGGTACAACTTCGTCGGTGAGACTGTGAAAATCACAAACCGGAATCTGTACTTGATTTCCAATTCCTTTTATGGCCGTTCCCATTGTGCCGACAAACGATACCATACCTGCTAATCGGCTTCCATATAGCAAAGTATATTGATATGACATATAACCGCCCATGGAAGCGCCTATCAGAAAAAGATTTTTCGAGTTGATTGTATATCCGGATAATATGTTACCTATCAAATAGTCCAGAAAGCCTGCATCGTCGATTGTTTTGTTTAATTCATCATCTAACAGCTTGATATTGATCCCAAACAAATCTGCCGTCGCCGTAACTTTTAATCCGCATCCCCAGACGGAATTGAGCATGATTTTTTGTCCGGAGATCGACTCCAATAATGCGGCATCATTGATTACGTTCTGACTTTTTTCAGGAAGCGCTTGTGGAGCAACAAGCACATAATTTAAGGAATCGGCAATTTTTGATAAAGTGAAATCTTCAAAAAATGTATTCATCGAACTGTTGAAACCATGCAATCCAACAACTAAGCCGTCAAATTTCGATTTTGCGGTTGCGGGAATATAGAGTAAATATTCCCGCTCATATCCGCCAAAATTGATTGTCTTTCTCTCAGGATTTTCAGCAAATACTGTCCACAGAGGAAAAAACAGCAGTATGCTTATAAAGATTCCTTTATACTTCACGAATCTTTTTTGAGTTTCGCCCTTTAAGTATGAAATAGCCTCCGCTTAATAGACTAAGGATTGCGAGGCCTTCACCTACCGGGGTAGTACCAGTATTTCCGGGTGGTTGATCTCCTGGCCCACCACCATCAGGAGGAGGATCCCGCAAAATATTACCGATAGAATGACCATCGGAAGCGGAACTATTCCAAATGCCATTATTACTTGTTGAATTGTTTTTCGTTTCCCATGGTCCTCGAGAATAAACGGAACTCGATGCAAATAATAAAATAATAGCTACAAATGATATTATCCTTGATTTTAAAACCATAATACAAATAAAATTATTTATTAAGAACTTTTATTACAGATGCTTTTTCTCCTTTTACATTAACTAAGTAAATGCCTTTTTGACTTACAGCAGTCGAAAATTCATTACCAGATGCTGTACCGGTCGAAATTGTACGACCTGCTACATCCAAGATTTGAACCCTGTCTCCTACAGTCAAATTCTTTACAGTCAAAATATTATCTCTCGCATAAGCATAAGTATCACTTGCATTTATTGCCGGTGTGCCGGTATAAGCGCTATTGATGTATAAAATAAACCTGCCGTTTTCTCCTTCAATGGCTTTCGTGTTAAACGAATAATAGCCTTCTTGTATCAAATCAACCTTCCGGCCTGTAACATTATCGACTAAAACTACGTTCCTTACATCCTGATTGCGTAGCGACGATAATGAAATCGTATAATTTCCGGCTTCAGGAACGGAAAAACCCATTTGAACTTCTCTGTTATCCTTCATCGGAAGTCCGCTTACAACCAATGCCGAATTATTTACTCCCTCCTGTAAACTCCATACAGCGGGTCTATCTTCAAAAGCGGTTGAAAGTTTTATTGCATCTTCAACAGGCCTGTAAGATTCGGAATAGCTACCGTCAAAGTCAAGATAAAAACGGTCATAAGCGCTATTATCCTTATCCGAAGAGAGAACAAAGTACAACTGGTCTTTGGCGCCTGCTTCAGCGTTGGAAGAGCGAAATGATATACTATCAATGACAAAACCTTCCGGATTAAAGGCAATTGTACCCGGAATGGGACCTCCCACATTGGTAATGTTTCCTTGTATATAAAATGGCGAGTATGGACCTACATTTAATATTTTTGCAGGAGTAACCTGAGTACCTAAAGGACCGGTTGTTGTATGTTCAACATCATCTTTACCCAAAACAAATTCACCATAGGTGTTGTATGTTTGAGTATTAGTTGCTTGCGAATTTTTCGTATTCCGGTAATAAATTGTTCCACCGTCATATCCGACGACATTAGCCCGCTTGAACGTAAAAGCAGCCGAACTAAGACCGCCTATAAAGGCCCATCCTGCGTCAAACGCTCCCTGATAAATATTAGTATTATCAGATTTATACATATTATAGGTGATACTTTTAGAAGTTGGTGAAAATAAATTTTTTATAGCTGTAGCGTCGGTAGTAACAAAATCAACGGTTCCTCCTATCGGACCGTCATAATAAAACTGATAACCATTTGCAGCCACAAAATTATCGGCTGCAACCATTTTAGTCCATACAGCAGGGTCAAGAAAACCTTGATTGCCGGATCGTACTTGCGGATTAAATCCCCATGACCAATAATTTCCGCTTGCGCCACGAGTTAATGAAGTGTTTGTTTTTCCTTGCAAAACGAAATTCGGCGCAACCGTAAACGGGAGTGAAATATAGGTGTATTTATTATATGCAAAAGTTTTGCGTACAATAACTTCGCGTGGTTGAGCAATTGTAGCAATTCCTTGCACACCGCCGCTTGTATTCAAATTTCTTAATAAACCGTCGGAAGTATCATTGGAATAAAAAATAATTGTATCTGTCTTTAACAATGCCAACAACGGTGGAATCAACGTATTATTAGCCGTATTATCAATATCAATTCTGCCGGAATCCGCAAATAAATGTACGCTCTCATCGGATCGTATCGCTCCGCTACTTCGGACATTACCGGAAACAATCATAGGCATGGGTAGTGGATCGGGTAGTTTTCTGTAGTTTGCTGTGACAGTTGCATTAGCCATACCCATAGTATAAGTGGTTTTCGGATCGTTTACATTGGCTATGCCAGCTACATCACCCGTCCATTTATCAAACACTTGCCCGGAGGGAGCGGTGTTCGCTGAAATGGGTACTACAGTTCCTGCCGAATAGGTTCCAGGGGTCACTCCGTTGACTACGGTCAGAGTGTAATTATCACAACTTTCGTTGTTTACATATAACGCAAACCTGCCGTCAATCCTTACGCCAACATCTGCTGTATTTGGTACATAAAAAATATAATAGGTATGAGTCACCGAACCATTTGTGAATAAATAAAGTTTTGTGCGTGTTTGACTATCCCATAAGTACATATTGTATGAGGTGGTATGTATATCTACAGACATAAGTAATAAAAACTTACCGGTTTTGTGAACAGAAAATCCCAAAGGGATTTGCATGCAATTTCCCATCGGAAGTCCCTGTGTAGTCAAAATTTGACTACTACCTAGCGGAGTAGTCCAAAGACCCGGACGGTCAGCAAAAACAGCACTATTTTTTATTTGGTAAGTAATAGTAGAACCCTGTGGATAAAACATGACATAAGTTCGATCCCATAATGAATTAGGCGGCATACTAGGATAATATGAGGCATAATCATCGTATGCTACAAGTTGAAAAAAAAATTCATCTGTCGTTGTTTGCGCCGAAGCCCTAAATGGAAAACTCAAAAAAGTAACGATAACAAAAAGTAGAGAAAATAATATTCTTTGCATGATATTCATATTATTATAGTTGTTTTTTTCGATAATAAAATTTTTTTGCAAATGTACAAAAAAAATAATTAGTGTAACAAATTATTTGTGTTTTTTTTATATTCATTTTGTATCTTTGCATAATATTAGGTAATATTATTAACTTAACACTGCCTTAAAATAATGAGAAAAAACTAAGAATCGATAGTAGAGCGATAGTAGAGCTATAGTAGAAGTCCGGAGTTGGTATGAGGAAAAGGATAGTTTAACTCTTATCAAAGATTTTTTTAAGAAAATATTACTTACAACGATAAATAATTCAAATTTTATTACTAATTTTGCACCGTTTTTTGTTTTAAATTAATAAAAATATTTAATATCTTAGAAATGAAATACTTGAAAAATTTTAGTGCTTTAGCTGCTTTGCTTTTTGGGACGAGTTTATCGACTTTTGCAAGTGAAGCAAATCTTCCTATTCCTGATCTTCGTGAAGGATCGTTTCACATTTTCGGCGGAGAAATCTCTTCGTGGAATTTCCTCCTGTATGGAGCTATTATTATTGCCGGAACGCTCTTTTTCAGCTTGTTCCTGTTTTCTCGAGTAAGAAAACTTGAAGTACACAGTTCAATGGAAAAAGTTGGGCAAATCATTTATGGAACATGCCGTACCTATTTACTCCAGCAGGGGCGTTTTCTGCTCATGTTGTTCGGCATCATTGCAGTTATTCTCTGTATTTATTTTTTCGGACTTCTCGGAGCATCTGTCGGTACGGTACTGATGGTATTGTCTTTTTCGGTAGTCGGGATGGGTGGTTCTTATTTGGTTGCCTGGTATGGAATCCGTGTGAATACGTATGCGAATGCACGTACCGCTTTTGCATCGTTACGCGGGAAACCGTTGAATGTGGTTAATATCCCCTTGCAGGCTGGTATGAGTGTCGGACTATTTCTAATTTCATTGGAATTAGTGATGATGGTGATCATTCTGTTGTTTGTGCCGCGAGAAATTGTGGGAATCTGTTTTTTGGGTTTTGCCATCGGAGAATCCATGGGCGCAAGCGCTTTGCGTATTGCCGGAGGAATTTTTACTAAAATCGCCGATATTGGTTCCGACTTGATGAAGGTGGTTTTCAAAGTGAAAGAAGACGACCCTCGTAACCCGGGCGTGATTGCCGACTGTACGGGTGATAATGCAGGAGACAGCGTAGGCCCGACCGCCGACGGCTTTGAAACTTATGGTGTAACAGGCGTTGCTTTAATTACATTTATTACGTTAGCCGTTCCTGATGTTCACATTCAGGCAAAATTAATTGTTTGGATTTTTGGTATGCGCTTTTTGATGGACTTTCTTTCAGGTTGCGCCTTTTTTATCAATCAAGCAATCTCTAATAAACTTTACGGGAATAAAAAGGATTTTGATTTTGAAGCTCCTTTAACACGACTCATTTGGATTGCAGCTATATTGTGTATTTCAACAAGTTTTTTCATGAGTCATTTGTTATTGAGCGACCTGTCTGATTCGACGCTTTGGTGGAAATTAGCGGTCATTATCGGTTGCGGTACGCTGGCGGCTCTGTTTATTCCCGAATTTACAAAACTGTTTACGAGTTCCAAATCCAAGCATGTTAATGAAATTGTGACTGCTTCCCGCGAAGGGGGTCCTTCTCTGAATATTTTATCCGGTATAGTTGCAGGTAATTTTGGCGCTTTTTGGATAGGAATGTTAATTGTAGGTTTGATGACCATAGCTTATTTTACCACTCAAATTGGAGCAGGTTTGACCGGCGTTTTCGGAGATCATGCGCCCATTTTTGCTTTCGGATTGGTGGCTTTCGGATTCCTTTGTATGGGTCCCGTTACCATTGCCGTCGATAGTTACGGACCGGTGACTGACAATGCCCAATCGGTTTTTGAACTTTCACAAATCGAACAAATTCCCGACGTAGATATAGATATTGAAAGAGATTTTGGTTTCAGCCCCGATTTTGAACGAGGCAAACATTTCTTGGAAGCAAACGACTCTGCCGGAAATACATTCAAAGCTACTGCAAAACCTGTATTGATCGGTACTGCGGTTGTAGGCGCTACTACGATGATATTCTCTATTATCCTTTTATTGGGAAAGTTTCCGGATGTTTTTCCGCCATTGATATTAACCGATCCTCATGTAATATTGGGATTAATTTGCGGCGGAGCTGTCATATTCTGGTTTAGCGGAGCCTCTATTCAGGCTGTTACTACAGGCGCTTACAGAGCGGTTGAGTTTATAAAACGAACATTCAATCTGGATTCGACGGAAGCCAATGCGGAAGATTCCAATGTAGTTGTGAAAATATGTACCCAATATGCACAAAAAGGGATGTGGAATATATTCATTGCCTTGATTTCCATTACATTGGCATTTGCATTTATGGATCCTAACTTCTTTGTCGCTTACTTGATATCAATTGCAGTATTCGGGTTATTCCAGGCAATATATATGGCAAATGCAGGCGGTAGCTGGGACAATGCAAAGAAAGTGGTTGAAGTGGATTTGAAGGAAAAAAATTCTCCTTTGCATGAAGCTGCAGTTATTGGAGACACAGTAGGAGACCCGTTCAAGGATACTTCGTCGGTTTCTCTGAACCCGATCATCAAGTTTTCTACTTTATTCGGATTGCTGGCAACGGAAATCTGTATTGAAATGAAAACGAATCCTTCGCACGATTATTCACTCTACATCGCTGTTCCATTCTTTATTATCGCTTTGATTTTTATCTGGCGTTCGTTCTATAAAATGAGAATACCGGAGAAAAAATAAAAAAAACACTATCTTTGTAGTTGTTTTATTAAGTAAAGATTATGGAAAATATCAATTGGGCTGATTTGACTTTCGGTTATATGAAAACCGATTGCAATGTGCGAAGTTATTACAAAGATGGGAAGTGGAGTGATTTGGAAATCACTGATTCCGAACAGATTAATTTGCACATGGCAGCTACTTGTCTCCATTACGGACAGGAAGCGTTTGAAGGTTTGAAAGTATTCAAAGGAAAAGACGGTAAAGTGCGGATTTTTCGTATGCGGGAAAATGCCTTGCGTTTGCAACACACTTCACGGGGAATCCTGCTGGCTGAAGTCCCTGTTGATTTGTTTGAAAGAGCCGTATTGGAAGTTGTAAAACGAAACATCCGTTTTGTTCCTCCTTACGAAAGCGGAGCCTCTTTGTATATTCGGCCATTGTTAATCGGTACTTCAGCACAAGTTGGTGTGAAGCCCGCTACCGAATATACCTTTTTGGTGCTTGCAACTCCGGTAGGACCTTATTTTAAAGGGGGATTTCAGGCTACAAAAGTAGTTATAATGCGGCAATACGACCGGGCTGCTCCTTTGGGAACCGGTACATTTAAGGTTGGGGGCAATTATGCGGCTAGCTTGTTATCCGGTGAGAAAGCTCATGAAATGGGCTACTCCTCAGTGCTCTATCTTGACGCAAAGGAGAAGAAATATATCGACGAATGCGGTCCTGCAAATTTTTTCGGTATTTGTAATAATACTTATATTACGCCGAAATCAACTTCCATTTTGGAGTCCATCACCAACAAAAGTTTAATGCAGTTAGCTAAAGATATGGGTATGAAAGTGGAAAGCAGGCCTGTGCCCGTTGAGGAGTTGAATACGCTTGAAGAAGCCGGACAATGCGGCACGGCGGCTGTAATCAGCCCAATCTCGGCGATAGACGACCTCGAAGAGCAAAAGACTTATGTCATTGCAAAAGATGGTAAGCCCGGTCCAATCAGTATAAAATTATATAATAATTTGAGAGCCATTCAATATGGGGATGAAGAAGATAAATACGGTTGGACTACGATTGTGGAATAGTTGTTTTTGATTTGTGTTAATAATTTCTTAAATATTTGAATTTTTATTTTTTTTTTAATCTTTAAATTTTTGAATTTTTGAATCTTTAAGAAAGGAAGCGTGTAAACTTTATAATTAGTTTACACGCTTTTGTTTGTAGGGGATACAAAATTTATTTTCCAAAAAGGTAAGAATGAGAGCCCGTATTGGTAAATACCAAAATCATTCTTCTGAAAGGAATTAGTATGCGCAACAGCAAAAATAAAATCTTCATTTGACGATAAAGTTGCAAAAAAATCTGCTTCGGTCATTCGTTACTTTTTTGCATTGTCATTGTTGTTACTTCCATTTTCTTATTTTTTAAATATATAGTACAAAGATACAAACACTTTCGTGCAAACCAATATATCAGTAGAACGCTTTTTACGGTTCAGACACCACCTTCACCGTCCTGTTCCCCGACTGAACGATAAAGACGCCATGCCCGGGCAGAGGAATTGTCGCCTCCTCTCCTCCTTTGGAGGGGTCGGGGGAGATTATCAATACGCCAGCAACATTATACACGCGCCATGCTTGGCCGACGGTTAATCCGCTCACGTGCAACGTTCCGTTTTCTACCCAGGCTTTCAAAGCGCTTGATTGTGAAACGGCATCGATATCCGTACCTTTGTTCACCGTAAAGCTCGTCAAAACCGATGCATTTGCGCCGTCGCTTCCGCTGATGATGATGGCTTCGTTGTAATTTCCGGCAGGCAAGTTTGCTTTCGGCTGAACGGTGAAGGTTGCCTTTGCCCCTGCGGCGAGAGTAGTTGTCGAGAGCGTTCCGATGATATAATTCTTAGCGGTCGGCTGATTCAGCGTTACCGATCCTGTGCCGGTATTGGTGATAGTCGCCGTTTGCGCTGCCGGTTGGGTGTAGGGAATTGGCAGGCTCCCGAACGAGGTCAGCGTCGAGGCGGAGATGGCGTAAGTGGCGGGGGGCGTAGTATCTTTCACCCACACGGTGCTTATGCCGTCGGTGTATTTCAGATAGTCGGATTTTGACGCGTCTGTTTTGCCGTCGGCAAGGACATACTTTTTGCCGTTAAGATAGATATAGATAGGCGCTGTGATGGCGCCATCAACGGTAACATTTGTACCGCTATTATTAGCTTCTACTCCGTACTTGGCTTTTACGCTGCCGACGAGAATAGTACCGCTTTCCGCATAAATCCCCCAACCGGTATCGCTTGATACAATGCCGGCTACGTTTACTTTCACGTTATTGGATCTAGTGTAAATGCCGGAATAGTCAACGCCTGTCGTTGCTACATTTCCCGTAACGGTTACGCTTACTCCCCCATCTGCGTAAATGGCATCTGTACCGGCTGTAATATTTCCGTTTACAGTAACATCGCCGCCGGCATTCGCACTGGCGCCCGTTCCTTCCGAAGATACATCGCCGTTTACAGTGATTGCAGATTCGACACCATATGCAGTAATACCGCCGTTGTTATTGTTATTGGTAGCGGTAACATTGCCATTCACGGTAACTTTTCCGCCATTACAGCAATAGACGGCATTTTGCCAGCCTGCGCTTGCGCTTGTTTCTGCGTATGTAAGCGTGCAAGAGCCGCCGGAAATATTCAGTCCGTCATGTCCTGTGGATATGACTTTAAAATTCCCGGTACCGGTATAGTCAATCGTACTGTTGGTCAATTTCAGCGCAGGGACTCCTGTTCCTCCGGTGAAAAGGAGGTCTTTGCCGTTCAGGTAGAAAGTAATTTTTTTATTGGAAAGAGCACATCCGTCCGGGTGGGTAATATCCGTCAGCAACTTAATGGTGGTCTGCGCGCTGGTAGTGATAGCCGCCAGCGCATCGTTGAGCGAAGCGTAGGTGGTAGAGCCGATTTGGCAGACGGGCGTAGTTGTTACCGTAGCCGTGTTACTCGTCGCTGTTGCCGTTTTATTGCCGGTTGCGCCCGAATTGGTATTTGTTATTACGACATAGTAAGATTGTGTGCCTGCCGTTTGCGGTGTTATCTTGATGCTGGAGCCGGTTGCGCCAGGAACGGCTACGTCGGTTGCGCCTTTAAAATACCATTGGTAAGTGAGAGCGCCGCCGTCGCTGACGGAAGCGGTTACGGAAAGCGTTGCGCTGTCGCCCACTGCAACCGTTGCGTCTTTGGGTTGGCTGTCGATCGTTGGCGTCACGGCATCGACAAGCGGTGTCGTAACGGTTACGCCGCTTACCGGAATAAAGCCGGTGTTGGCGCCGTTAGCGTAAACGATGCCTGAAACTCCGTGTTGTAATCTCCATTCGGCAGTGGCGGATGCCGGCGACTTGGAGATATCATCGTGGGTGCCTGCTGTGTAGTCTGTATGATCTGCATTCTTATTCCATGCAATAACTACGCCCGTACCGGTGGGACCTGTATAACCGGACGGATTATCGGTATGAATGACGTCACCGCTATTGTAAATTATCACTACTGACCGGATAAAAATTTCATAAAAGGGGTTACTACCTCTACGGTTTCACCCCCATGTTGTATCTTTGTAGTGCAAACAAACAAAGAAATAACATGGGCAAAGAT
>Ga0209629_10000593_pt1 | contig 20249 bp, 14 predicted proteins | sample TergutCu122P5_FD_187286 | JGI IMG/M metagenome (GOLD analysis project Ga0209629, IMG submission 187286) | Cubitermes ugandensis P5 segment gut microbial communities from Kakamega Forest, Kenya - Cu122 P5 (SPAdes) (version 2) | ecosystem: Host-associated > Arthropoda: Insects > Digestive system...
ACACACACACACACACACACAGCAGAACAAGAATAGAGAACTAAAAACATACCCACACCAAGAGTCTAACTGGTATCTGGAAGACTCTCACAAAGCACACAATCACAATAAGAACCTGTAAGTACAATGTTACACACAGGAGTTTTGATCCCAAACCATTTCTTACCACAGAAATACCCAATTATCAGCAAATGAAAATGAATTAAAACCCAAATATTTTGTATGCCTTTACAAATGTTTATGAGTCAGCACACACACTTAGTACACCAACAAAATATTTACATCTGAAAATTCTTAAATCCATTTCTGAAAACAATCCAACTCATGAAAGTTCCTTAATCTTCAGCACTTCCAGAGAGGGGGTTGTACTAAAGAAATTGTGATGGGGGCAGCACTGGCTTATCCGCATTATCAAAATGTAATCTTATTACAAAAGGAGAGGGAGACTAGACTTGGGAGAGGTGGGTTTTGTTGAGACTTGGGGGAACCAGATCAATTACTGCTTTCGGAAGGCTTTCCTCCATTTGCCGGTCATAAATACCACGTTTTAGTCATCACTCTGGAGGTCCTTCTACTATCGGAAAGGTGGCAAGTCAAGCTGTTTAAAAATTGGGGGTCTACTGTATGCCTACTTTTAAATGTAATTTCTGTCATAACAAATGGAACTATTGTATGGCAGAAATATGGTGAAGATTTGATATAAATATCAATTTAAAAATCTCCAGGAAATGCAGTAGTTTCCGAAGTTTATATAATGCTGCACCTTCAGCTAGCAAAGTCTTCACTAAACCCCCACTCTGTTCTTAACTCTGGAAGTTTGTGTGTGTAGAAGGAACTGCTGTATAAGCATTTTATTTTAAAAACTTTAAAAACTGTATTTAATTTTACATAATCATTTGTATGTTCAAAAGCTCATGGCACAGTTGCAGAACACAGATGTCCTGTAACACACCAGTCAAGAACTGATGAAATAAACCATGAAATAAATTAATAAATAATTCCTGGCACCATCAAGTCACTTCCAATTTTCACAATACTGAATCTTTATAAATGTCAGCCAGCCATCCATCACAATGCAAGATGTCAAGAGGTGTTCTGCACATGATGGTACTGCTCAAGACAGCTTAGAACATAAAGTGACTTTGGTTTATACTATGGTACCCTGAATTATGACACTGTGCTGTATTCATATTATCATAATTTGTAAAGGTACAACATGATCCTACTCACGTAATACATGTGACAGTTTCTGTTTACATATCATCAACAGTAACAAACTCTTCTACCCTGAATATGGCAGTATTCTGGGATGCGATGATGTGCAAGTAGTTCCTGATGTTGGAAAGGAATTTAAACTTTCATCTTCCCAGTCAAGTCACCATGAAGATTAACACATTCCAATCCTCTCAAATGTTGAGAACCATGTGCCTTAACAACATACTACCACTTATATTCTGTACTATTAAAAACCAACAAAATGCATACTGATAAACTCCCTGATGAAGGAACCTTGGTGCTGAAACAATGTAGGAGTTGATACCTGATGTGAAGTGTGTTCTGTCATCTATTTTATTTTAATCTGTGTATTATGTTGGTTTTTAAAAATATAGAATACACCATCACATCCCAGAAGGCTTGATTCTTCAGTGACACCAGTGGCAGAACATCAATCTTGTAATGTTGTAACCTGTTTCTGTGCAGTGAAGAACACATTCATGTAGTTCATGTACTGTGATGCACTGTCTGCACTTCCTGTAACAACCAGTATTCGGGAATTCATTTTTGTTCCTGCAGATAACTCCTGCTCCAACCTGAAACATAAACATTCCAAATGTCAACCCTCTGAAGCCTGAAGTCCATACATACAATATATAAAAATTCACTTCCTACCCTAAAGAGAATGAAGTCCATCAACATGTTATCACTGTATACAGAACTGATCATCGCTTATTGTGAGAATCATACAAAACACACAGGCTTAATATAACATGGAAAAAATTTTACAATATTTAATGCGGTGATGGGATACTTTTTTGAGCATTACAATGCTGTCAACTGCTAAGATTATAGAGTGTTGTTGATGGGTAATGAATGAGTATGAAGCATTGGTGCAATGTCACTTACATGAGAACATACATCCAACTAGCACTCACTGCAACACAGGTTTCACATGGACTGATCTGGGAGCAAACCTGTTCCCCCAAAGTGAGCAGCTGGCAACTGAATGCCTCAGCCATGGCACAGACCTTTGCCCTGTGCAGACTGGAGCTACATATTCCCAGAAGAATCCTCAAACCACAGCATCATTTTAGTGTATGACGTGTGGATATGTACTGTATTTATGTGAATGCAAGATGACTTTAAAGGCAAGATCCCCCAATATAAAACATGTCTGCCAAGGGAAAATGTACTTATTCCCATCTAAGATGACCCACTAAAAATAAAATGTGTGCTAATAGAAAATATTTTACTGTTAATTTCACACACTTAATACACAAAGCACGTCACATTCTATCTACCATTACCAATCAGTGTTACTGTCTTCACGTTCACAGTCAGTGACTCCATCTTCCTCACACTCACATCTAACATCCTCATCCTCTTCACTGTCATTCCACAACATATCATCATCACTCTCATCTACAGAAGTGGACACACAGCACTTTCTAAAACCCTTTAGTCACTTCTGGTGAGACGCACTGCCATGCTGTTATGAGCCACGTTGACTAAATAATACATTTATATTTCTTGGTTTATAAACTTAATTGAACCCATGAAGAAGATTCACAATCTCCTCCACAGATTTTGTTAGTTATGTTCAGAATTTTAATACATGTGTTCTGGATTTCTGTGTTGTGTCTGTGGTCTTATCAGTCTTAGTTCATGGCTCTTTTTATGATTTTTAATTTGTGGATTGGTCTAGGTTGTACTCTGAGTCCTGTAGTTAACTTGTAATTTTTCAATAGCCATTTTCCTATTTTAAAGCCTTGGTTTTTAACAACCACGCAGTGACGCTAGCGTAAGCGTAGTGCGTCACAACATGAAATGACCCCTGTGTGACGCATAGATGATGGTTTTTAAGGACATGGAATAACTTGAGCTGTCGATTATAACATGCTTGCACTATGAATCATCGGGTTTGTTGCTGTAGGTAGTCACTGCGTAGTTGTTGCAGAATGCACATGGAGGTGCTCTTACCTGCCATAATACTTGAAGATGAGGAAGATGATGATTTACTGTATAAGTGAGGGTGCAATGGACATTTTCAAGATAAGAAAAGATGAAGGATACTACTCCACTTTGATAGGAAGGTATTTGATGGACAGTGAGACGAAATTCAGGGAATTTTCAGAGTTCTGAGGGACATTTTCCATTTAATCTTGACAGAAATAAAAGAAGACACAACTTGAAGCTGCAATCGATGGCAGATGCTGATTTCAGCTGAACAAAAGCTGTGTCTTACACTAAGGTACTTAGGCAAACAAGAAACGATATTTCACATAGTTTTATTAATTATACTTCTAAATCAGTAATAACCATAACCCAAAAATGTAAATATACCAATCACTTGAACTTGAACTCATCAGCAAACCTGGAAGTGTTGGGGTCAAATTCGTAATTTGCACTGCTTCTCCCTTCCTTTCCATTCTGAGGAGGTGTTGGCATTGGTGTTGGTTCTGAAGGAGACATGTGGCTACATGAATCAGTTGTTGGGCTTGGAGAGGACAACTTTTGAGCGGATGATTGGCAGGGTGCTGGCGGAACATTACCGTGACAGGAATAACAGGGCACTTGGTAGTCAAATTAAGAAGAAGAAAAACTGTGAAAAGGAAAACCCTAAGCTCTCGCCTGGTTTTGCTCATGTAGAGCTTTTGCTTCCATTTGCGCAACCAGCTGACAAATTTTCACTTGTGTTTCTGCAATTATACTGGGAGGGAACTGCGTAACAGTTTGTGCCATACTTTTGAAGAATGTAAAAACAGGATTATGAGACTCTGCTTCTTCTTCTGTTTTTCTGCCATTCTTTTAAGAATCTGCAGTCGTTCCTCACGCCCACGTAAAATGTCTGCCAGAAGTTTTTCTTTCTGGCTGACAACTTTATGTCTTTTCTTATCTGATTCTTCACTGAAATTGCTTTCGTTTTGCGGATTCTGCCTCAAACTGCAATCATCGCGGGATTCACGTTCTTGCACTACATCATATTCAACCACTTCTTCGACATCTTCATCATTAGTGTTTCCCTGTCCCTCTTCATTTATTGAACCATAATCAAAACTGTCACTGTTGCTTGTGGACAGCTGTGTCTCATCTTTGTCTATAGTACATAGTGACCTGAAGCAACATAATTCATTGAAATAATTAACGTTTTCACCAAATACGGAAGTAAATATAATTTGCATTACAAATTACTGTCTGTCCTGCAGGCAGCTATCCAAAAATTTCAGATTAGCTCTGTTGTATTTTGATTTTATTGATGCAGCAGATCCTGTCGTTTTCTTATATATTTTTTTATATGAGTCCTGTATAGTTCGCCAACGTGTTTTGCACTCGTCAACTGTAAAGATTGAAAGAAAATACCTAAATGCTGTGAAGTCCTCTTTTTTCAAAGGCATTATTATTAGTGTTGTTACTATAAATATTTGTATTACTAGTCCTGGCCATTGGGACAACTATGACTATTTTTTAATTGTAATTACAGATTTCTGGCTACTGGGGAGGTGTACAGATCTTTAGCCTTTCAGTTTCGAATCCACCACAGCTGGATAAGTGTTTTGTTCGACAGACTCTCAATGCAATCTGTGAAAGACTACAAAAAGTGGCTATTCCGGAACCTGAGGAAACACTAAAGCAAACAGCGGATGGATATTACAGAAGGTGACACTTCCCTCATTGCTGTGGCTAAATCGATGGAAAACACAAAAGAATAATTTGCCCACGTAACTCTGGGTCAAGAAAGAGTTAACTGAAAAAAAGAAAAGTAAAAAACTTTAACTACTGTAAACTCTACTAATGTGAACTATAGTTTGCTTTTATGTGTTGCTAATATTTTGAATATTAAAACAATATAAAAACTACAAAATATTATACACTGAACTTACCATCACGTTCCAGAGCTGTCGTGATGGTTTTCCAAGCATTATCCTTGGCAATCTTATCCTTGTACAACTTCTTGCTTAGGTTGTATATCACAGGAAAGCTGCGTACACAGTCTATTAATGTTTCATCAAATTCCTCCTTGCAGCTCGTGGTATACAAAAACACAACTGCCGTGAACAAGCAACAACTCTTCCTGCCTGTTGTCACAAGACTTCTGCGTCGTCATGCAGAAGTCAAGAATCGGATGCCGCAGCTGCACGACGCAGCGGCATCCACACAGTGTCATGACAGGACACTCATGAGTGCGACCCTTAAAAACCAGCCCCCTTCAAAACCACAGCTTTGACTTCTGCGTGCCGCATCACGCTTACGCAAGTGTCACTGCGTGGTTGTTAAAAACCAAGGCTTAACCCTCAGACTAGGTCTGTTCTCAGGTGCATATCTTAACAAATTTACTGTTTGTATGGTGCCGAGTGAAAGAGAATAGTTCCATCTAGGCAGTCCACCAGCATAGGTGCTTCTTTGGTTGAAGACAGAAACAGAGCCAGCTGTCAAAATGTTGTGTTTCTTTAAGAAATTAGACAATGGACAGTCAAAAAAAAAAATTGTGTCTGATAAATTTCGGCATGCTCTGTTCTCTCTTTTGGTTACATTTGGTGATGCCAGCCTTGGTTTTGCTCTGCATGGTCCAGTCTGGCACTTCACATGCATCAGATGTATAGAAGAAACTTTGTCTTGCATTTGAGTAAATATAGTGTGTCATCGCTGCATATAATTACACAACTATTAAATGAAATCTAGAATGTGCTCACAAAAGGCAATATGTACAATTCCATTATCCCATTCTTCAATGACAGTAAGCAGGTTACCACACAGCTTCGTCTATCCAAATCCAAGTGCCTTCAATATCTTCAGCAAACTGCATGACTATTATGGATTTAAGTCTTCTAGGATGTGACACTAAGTTGTTGGGTCAGCAGTTCTGATGTTTTGAAGGATGCTGGTGCCTTTATCTTGAAGGGTCAAGCATGGAATAGGCAGCACTAATTGCTGTAATCTCAGAGATATATCACTGCACAACACACACGCGAGCACGCACACACACACACACAAAATGAAAGCCACCTTCTTGGTGACAATGCATGCTGCTGCTGCATAGCGTCTCACCTGTGAATATAGCAGACAGCCATTGCAAGTGCTCCAGCCAACAGAGATTCACATGCTGTTCCTGCAGTTTCACTCTTTCCATCTGTCATTATAAGCTGCTGCAAATTCTGACGTATAGTTTTTTCAACGTGAGTAAATAATTCATACTGCCCATCCAGCTGTCGAAGCAATGCTACCTGTGCACCACAGGCAGTAGGAGGAGGTGGGAACAGAAATTCACTGAAAATCAAGCATCACTACTATACAGCACACTGGTTGGAGAATTAATATAAAGCATGAGTAAATGCAGAAATGAAAATCTCAATTTAAAACCAAAGCAGTCCTAGAAGGGTGCAGCACCAAGTGAGTTTTTCTGCGGGTTTCTTAACAACCAAAAGTAACTAAATATGACTCAAAATGGTGTCTGACAAAATAATGTAACAACTGCAGCTTTTTGAACAATTACAGTTTCCCAAGATGTGACATTCTCATAGCAGGGCTGCTGAAGATTCGCTTCTGGGATGTGACATTCCCATTGGGTAATTCCTGGTGTTTCAAAGGCTCACAGTGCCTCCATCTTCAGGGTCAAGCATAACAGTTGTTCTTCTTGGTCTGCTTGACCCTGAAGATGCAGACACTATGATCCTTCAAAATCATGGCAACTACTCGTCCATCAACACAGCATCACATCCCACAAGACTTCAGTCTTCATTTACAGTTTTATTGTATTTCTTAACATCATACATATTTCAATGCCACTTCCAGAATTACACAATGATAGTAACTTTAATTATTACATATTAACAAAAATTCATATGTGTTTCATCACAAGCCTATTTATATATTGTGTTCAGATCTTCAGGATGTGGGATGTGTGGGTATGGACTGGATCGATCTGGCTCAGGATAGGGACAGGTGGCAGGCACTTGTGAATGTGGTAATGTACCTTCAGGTTCCACAAAATGCGGGGAATTTCTTGATTAGCTGAAAACTGGTTAGCTCCTCAAGAAGGACTCTGCTCCATGGAATAAGTAGGTAAGAAAGTTCTGCAATAAGAAAACCGCTCAATTCTGAGTGTTCAAAAGTCACATGGCCTGCTACACATATGACAGACATAAGTCAGCCATCTTGTAAAATGGACAGGAAAATGCAGACACTGTGTATCTCAGAGAATAAGAGCAGTCACATGAGAACTGCTCTGTAACTGCAGTTCATATGTCTGGCATCTTCCACTCTCAAGGAACACTTAAATATACTATCATGCAACTCTTGGGAATGGCAGCCAAATATGAACATTATCTAGTTGTTGGGTTTTCACACCACAGAGTAAAGGTTTGTACCATACCTCAAAAGGAACATACTGCCTCCAGCTTCAGGGTGACTGAATGTGATTCTGGTGGGTGCTTAAGTAACAGGAGGGTAGGAACTGTGTGATTATATGGTATGGTTCAAGGGGGCTTTGATCTGTCAGAGTTAGAGAAGAGATCAGAGGGCATGGGGCTTACACCAAGTTACTCAGAGCTGAGATAACTGAGAACAGCTCATTTCAGCGCCAACAAAAACAATGTGCAGGTGGGAAGGTGCAAGTGATAAACTTTATTCACATGGGTGCAGATATTAGACAGAGGCACTGTTGTCTCAAGAGGGCAAGACTTTCATTCTCGGAGAATGCCCGCTGCCTTCTTTCTTTAAGGGAATGGATGAATGGCTTCCATGATCTGGTCAGGGACAATCCATCCTCCCAGTTCATGCCGTTAAGAGTGTAGCTTGATATCTCATCACCTCCCTTATAACCTGATCCGCGTGCCTGGACTCCTTCCTACCAATTACTTCAGCACCCACACCAACCAGATTCAGTCACCCTGAAGATGGAGGCACTATCTTCCTCTGAAATGCTGGAACAAACCTCTATTACACAGTATGAAAACACAACAAATGACCAAAATTATATTACAGTGATAAAACTGTCAACGTTATGACAATGAACAAAGAGCTGCGGTGCAGTGAAACTTGCTCTCACACCACTGTGGCTTCATGACACAACTAGACTACAACTTGTCTGCTGCACACACTAGTTTCAATACAAGCCCATTTCCTGGACATTTTCACCTCAATTTTTTTCACAGCACTAAATTCTAACATTCCAGTACCATCTATACTCAGGTTGGAAGATTTTAGGTTCACACAGCTGTTCCTGCAGATTCAGGTCTTCTGGGATATCACAGTGTGTGTCACTGGGCAAGCAGTTACAAATGTTAAGCAGCCTACATACTTAACGAAGTATGTACGTGGCTTCTAAGACACTGTATATCCAGATCCAGCATACTTATACATCCACCCTACACAAAGATGTTTGCATTTTGACTATCTAACTCTTTTACACCATGTCAGCTGTGTACAAAAGTGGCTGATGTGGTTTTATGCAGTATTACTTTGACTAGACTCTGTGATGATGGTCCCTTGCAAACAGCAATATGTAGGAATGTTCAGTGTAATATTACAATACAAATATCTAAGGAACAATTTCATGCATTTTGTTGGTTTAGTGTCATGAATTAATTGTTGATAATGCAAGAAATGAACAATATAAGGATTACTCACATTCTTTTATCAATAAATTCAAATGGTGTCTGTTCCTGACTATTTCACTCACACGGCACTTGACAACAGACTGATACTGGTGCTGCCTTTCCTATCATGGAAGCTCTACTACTTTACCCTGCTCCTCACCTGATGTGGTGTGTTACTTACGGTAGCTCCCGATAAGCTGGATTCACCCTCAACTTATAATCCTTACCTTTCGTTCCCCAGTGTATACTCTGGGTGATCTGCTTAGGAAGGGCATAGTAAGACACTAGCTCAAATTAACAGGATAAGGTCTTACCTATCAGGGACTCAGAAGACACATTCCCACTTTATGCAAAAACAATACTAATTAAAAATATTGGATAACAGTCACTGCAATTTACTGAAGAGAGGATGCTGATTAATGAAAGTTGCTGAAGTGAATACACCTAAATACTTGCATCGCCTGCAAGGCACTTTGAATTAATCACACAATGTGTTGACCACCTAACTTAACCTTGAAGTTTACATGTGAATATTTGATAAAAATGAAACAGACACGACATTTTAGTGCACAGTTAGAAGTTTTATAAGTTACTCCCAGATGTATACACACCCAAACAATAATTTATAATTGAAATTCTGTTTTACAGGTCCAAGATTTTTTTTTGCAGATCAGCAAAGTCTGCCTCCACTCAACTCTTGCTAACCAAACAGTGTCCTGCAGTCAGAAAATTTAAACTTGATTGGCTAGAAAAAATGTTATGCCTGAACATATTTGGGCATGGCCCTCTAGTACATTCCGTTGGACAAAGTAATGCTGCAAAAAATGTCAGTTCTTGGTTCCATTAACAAATACATAGTTCCAAATCCTACACAAGCCTGACAGCGGACAAATGCTGGACTCTACCCTTAACTTCCAAGCGTGAATGCTGCACTCATCTTCTCTCTCTTTCCTGGACCCTCAATTAGCCATCCCTAAATTCTAAATCCCAGATGTTCTACTTATCTCCCCCACTTTGTCAGTCTAAAGAATAAATAATTTAAAGAGAGATCTGTTCAGGGTTGAAACGTTAAATGCTAGTAACACTGGTTTCTTAAGTTGTTAGATGATTATGGTGGGTTTCTTTTTTTATTGCATGGTCAAATAATCACACAACAATGTGACTCACAAGCCACACTGTTATATGTTTGATATTAGAAGCACCTGCCACTGGGCAACTGCAATGAATACAAACTTAAGTTAAAATAAGAAGACATCTTTATTTATGGTAGGAAAACTGCTTCAAGTTCACTGCATGTGAAGGGGAACATCTGGTGATCTGCTTTAAAAGCTAACAGTTTCTCAGCTAGTCAGTAAATTCCCCACACTTTATGCAACCCAAAGGCCCATTACTGTACTGAAAATAGCCTGCCACTTGTCCCTATCCTCAGCCACGTGAACACATTCCATGCCTTCCCATCCTATATATTTAAGAACATTTTAATATTACCCTTCCACCTATGTCTAGGTCTTTCAAGTGGTCTATTCCTTAAGGTTTATTCATCATAACCCTGTTTGTATTTCTCTTCTTCCACAAACATGCCGCATGCCCCATCCACATTGTCCCCCCTTGATGTGATCATCTAAATAATATTTGTGAGAACTACCGATCATGAAGCTCCTTATTACGCAATTTTCTCCAGTGTCCTGGTAGCAGGCATTCCTGCCATTTAATCTGCTTTTATTCTCTTCATGCACACTAGTTTGATTCTGTTAGTGTTATTCCCAACTGTCGCATTTTGTCCTATTATCACCTTGATATCCTTTCATAAAATGCAATGTCATAGTAGAGGAATGACAGTTGCACCATACACTACATCACCCAACATGACATACTTCACACACACACTATCTGGACGAGATCCGTTTGGATCACATACATCGAGGCAGACGTTTGTATACAAGCTCCAAACAAAATACACACAGCTGCAAGCGTGTACTTGAAAAGGCTCAATACCATATAATTTTGGTATCACGCCATTGTGGATTTCTACTTGTCAACCTTGTGTATTCCAGAATTTTGTTAATATTTTGATGATGACAGTGACAGCGATCATACCTGAACTGGTGTGTTGGACTGGTGATGCTGTGTTCTAATAGAATCCCTGAGGATGGCACTTCGTGCCAAAACATGCAGGAGGTGATACACATCATGAAATTGCATTGTATGACCCGTGTTTTGTCGCATTTTATTGAGTGCATATGCCAGTTGATGTACTGAATATAAGAAAATACATGGTATGAATAGGGGTGGCACAGTGGTTAAGGCGCTGCGCTACTAGTCGGACGGTCCTGGGATTGATTCCCAGTGGTGTCACTGGATTTTTTCAGTGACATATTCCTTCCGACCGTACCATGGCCCTGGGGTTGACTCACCCCCTAGTGAAAATGAGCACCAGGAACATTTCCTGGGGTTAAAGGCGGCCGGTGCATGAGACTGACAACCTCACCACCTTCGCGTGCCGAATGTCATGAAATCTGGAAGCCTAAACCTCCTGGAACCCTCTGGGCCACACCAGGCCTGTTATGGGACTCCTTTACCTTTCAACATGGTATGAATAACATTAAAAAAAAAAGCCATAGGAAAATTTCAAACATGGCAGATTAACAAGGATCAGAAGACATGAATGATATTTGTGGGAAAATGCTGTGTAGGGGAAAGATGGATAGCGATTTCACTCCATTTTGTCTTCAGTTACTACAGTAGTACCTGTGACAAGAAGTCACCCTGCATGATAAATCTGCTACAGTTGCTAGTCATCAGCAAACTTTTTACATTAAGATAAACAAGACAAACATCACTCACGTGGATCTCGTGTGACATGCCAACACTGCCAGTTTGTTTGTTGCCTTCAACATTAAATGAGCATTTGCAAATGCTATTACTGACTCGAGCCACTGTGTCAGCATATGTGCACGTTCTTGTACTAGTCTCTGTCCTGGATTGGTGTCGAGAACAATAACAAGAAGGCTTGTCTCCACTTCTGAAACAATTCAAAACGCATTCAAGGCATGGAAGTAACTGGCAGCTAGCTACATCATACCTGCAACTGAGCAACAGAATGGTGATCACACAGACAGGATGGATTAACATAAGGACAACATACAAAGAGAAGTACATGCAGTGACTGAGACAGGAGACAATCATGCAAGTGGTATATATGGCTGCTGTTGCTCAATGAAGCAGTTAACTAACTAATTGTCACCAAATTTTATGGCTCCCACAATTACATTAACATGTTCGCAAGAAACCGTAGCTTGTCCCTACCCACCCTCCCAACCTATTTCTTTAAAATACATTTTGCTATTATACTTCCTCTATGTCTAGGTGTTCCAAATGGTTTCTTTCCTCAGGTTTGCCCAACAAAAGCCTGTTTTCTCTCCCCCCATGCACCACATTTCCCTTTATTTGTATCACCTTTATAATATTATATAATTATGAAGCTTCTCATTATATCCTTTTCTCCAATATCGTCCCTTCCTCCTCCTAGGTGCAAATATCTTACTTAGCACCCTAGTCTCAAACACCCCTGCCTGTCTCAAAATGGTTCATGATCACCATTCACTTTAACAACTATAAAATAAAAACCATCTAAGTACAGCTGTGAAGAGCACCCCTATTATATTCTTGCATGTTTTGGTCCTGCAGGGCCATAATCAAGGAATACACATTTACACAAGTCTTTTGCGTCAAATTCATATGGATTACATTATTTCGTACGTCACTGATTATACTGTTAAAATTTCAGAACCTTTCCTGTATTAATGCTTAAAAACCTCCAGTTTTCCCTACACAAAGACTTCGACTGAAATCTATCCAATAATGCAACTGAGTCCTCTATTATTAAGTATAATATTTTACGTAACAGCGGACATCATGATCATTGATAAGATAATATAAATATAAATTTCACAAACAACAAACCTTCGTCCATTTCTGTAACAGCCTCCAGTTTTCCGTACACGACTTAGATACAGACGTAATGTCAATCCAACAATTCAACTTACTTTATATTATTTTGGCGTAATCATGATCAGGAATATAACATAAATATGAAATTCACATACAACAAACCTTCATTCATGTCTGCAACCTTACGTTCGTACAATACTGATTTCAAATAACACTCACAACAATACTCGATCCCGCACACATTAGCGAACCACTATCTATTCAGCAACAGCAACCCCATTGTCCCCTCTCCGCCGCAGCACCGCCAACACGGTGCATGGGAAACGACACCTGAACACGAGACACCCGTGGCCCGATCATCGACGTTTACTTCGTTCCCCGTGTGCGGCGCTGATGCCCTGCAGGGGCTGGGCAGTTTTCCTTCCGCGTAGACTCCCCCTCGCTCCTAACACGAGGCGCTTAAGCACAGATCATAATTGCGCGTTAGATATCGCGCTGAGGTTACTCTCCCTGCTCCTGGCGTCGCGTCACAGGGGCGGGTTATCAGTGCACATGGCAAACGTTACATGCCGATCAACAACATGCGCCTCATGGCAACGTCGCAGGGCGTCTAGCATCCTAGCACCTGCTCCTGTCACACATCGGTACCTTAACGTAATCCGTGCTCCTAATCGTTGTGTGCCCACGTGAGTTGTTTGTACGCCAACATTGTAGAATAGAATAGAATAGAATGTTTTTTTCTCTTTTACACATAAAAACCTAAATCAAAAGCTCCGAGAATTGAGACCAGCTTTAGTAACACCGGGTTCTGTGGTCCCTACTTTGTTCCGCTGATATGTAGCAGTTTACTTTTCATATTTACCTTGTTATGAGAACAGCACCTGTTTAAGTACGTAGAAATATGGTATCGTTTGCATGCCTGTCTTAACAGAACTCAGGTGCGAACATGACTGCGAAAGCGAGCGGACTTATATTCATTGCGCGCTTACGCATTTTTGTAATGAAAAATGTCTACCAGAAAGTGAAAGACACAAAGAATGGAGTAAGAAGCATCCAACACTAAATGTGTAGGGCTTGGAAATTTTAAACTTTAGTAATACCATTGCGAGTACTTGAAATCTGTATGGTAAACCTTCGCCCTCCCTTTTACCGTTTGCTATGCCAAAACCAACCGCCTGATGTTTTTTGTCTGTCCTCTGTCGTGAGTAGTTAACTTTAAACCACGATCTTTATAAGCGGTGGTCACCATGGATTAAACCTGCTGTTGACTAATGATGGCGTGTAGGTGAATATCTCTCTCCGATCCATGCCTTTTGGTACGGGGGGTCCAAATACAGAGTAGAGTTTATGCTACTTTCCTGAATCCGTGCAAATTGCTCCCGGAGTAGCTCTTATATGAACTGCGCTCTTATCCATGCTGCTAATGACTGTCCAGCAGCGCAAACACGAAGATACGGTTCGAAGGTGTAGCAAGAGCATGGCAGCACCTCTAAAGAAACGAGCTGTCGATGTCAGTAGTAATTTCAACGGAAAAAATGCAAAATCTGAAAGCAGTGACGAAGGTTCAGATGGCAGCGGCTTAGAGGAAAATATTAATCAAGAGGTTTAATGATACTTTGTCTTTATTCTTTGGAACTTAGGATCGACACGTGATTCATTGGTTGATTGACTCAATGGTTCAGTTATATCTGCGCGAAAATAATTTATATTTATGAAAAATGGGATTCGTGCCTGTTACGGGGTCATTAGTGTTGCAGGCTTTTTGGCCCCACAGTTGTGTTGCACTGAAGTTACTCCAGTTGATGGGATTCAAACAGCACATTTATACGACATAAAATGCGTAGAAAAGGGTAGGGTTTTGTGCGGTATTGAGAAATTAAGGGCAGTATGCCTAATGCTTGTGCTTAAATCTAACCAGACTTACTACTCTCCGCCAAAACTTAATACGATCGCACAGATGTGAACGCAGTCTTACCTGGCCATTTGTAATTATAGCGAGTATGTACCTCAACATTCACCGCTTTTATGCCCTCATTTATTTGCACGCAGTTAGGCAGCTGGCTATACTGTGAAATAAATTCAAACTGATGAATTATATGTCCAAGTGGAAATTAATAATACTGTACCTTAGCTTCTGTAACACTGACAGTGTGGAAGTCGTAAGTACATGACCTTAATTCCAGTTACATTTCTTGTGGGAGTTGATGTTGGCAGTAGACATAATTAAGGATGTCTGGCATTTCATGCTGTCTGGTCTGGTATTGTCAGTTGTCTTCTTAGACTTTACAGTCGAAGGTGCCGTTGCAATTAAAAAAGATTAACAGTTGCAAGACTGTAGACTTTTGCTATTAAGTAGTTGTGATCTCTGATACGTTGGGACATTGCAGAGTGACAGTTATTTACCAGTGTTTCAAATCTTAGACACACTGACCCTTGAAGATGGGTCCGACACATTGTCCCTTAATGTGGGTGTATGTGATTTTTAAACAGTTTGGCCTACTGTTCCAGAAAATTCAGGTAGACTTTGAAGGAAGGAGTCCTGTTGATGCTGACTTTCATGGTATCAAACAACTGTTACAGCAGCTGTTCCTGAAAGCTCATGTAAATTTGTCTGAGCTTGCTGAGCTTATTATACGGCAGAACTATGTTGGAAGTGTGGTTAAGGTATGTAATATAAGAGGTGAGCATTTGGCAACCTCTTTAGTAATGCTGTCAGTTGCAAAAATTATATTACTAGGTGAATATGAGTATTGAGCTCTTTTGGGGTGATACAGACAGGGAATAACCAAGCTACTAGGACAAAAATCAGAGTACTACTTAATGCATCAAAAATGCCACATGGACTTATGCAGGGTATTCTTGTTACATCCTTTCTTATGTGTGTTGTAATATGAAGAGACAGTAGTTTGTAGAATTATTCTTTGTCACCAAGACGCAATGAGGTTTGGAGATTCATAACATACAGTCTGTTCTGTATCAGTCACTGTCTGGTCTGTTTCTTGTATGTACTGCACTGAGCCAAGTGAGTTAATCCTTTGATCCCTGGCTGTGAAAGCACTTCTCTGCCCAGTGCCTCCAAATATTTGACAAAACACTGTTTTATTGGGTAGTCCTATGGCTTGTCCTGCATGTCCTCATAAGGATAGCGTTAAGATGAATGAAGGATGGAGGATCTGCAGACTGATACTGAGCAGGGAAAACTGAAGCAGTGGGGAAAAAAACTGCCCCAGTGCCACTTTGTCCACCACAAATCTCACACAGACTAACCCGCATTTGAACCAGATCATTGATGGTCAGAGGCTGGTGACAACCACCTGAGTCATGGCATGAGCTGTAAAGACTGTAATTTAATGTATAGAAATTCAGGTCTTATGTACAAAAAAAAAAAAAAAGAGTGACAAAGTGGGTGGTACATATAGTTACCAGTGTTGTTCAGAGAGTGAAAATAATATAGCCATAAAACTGAATGCTCCATAATTGTTAGTAATGTGATGCCTTCAGGTACCATGCAGTGTTTGCTGTTGCATTAGAAATGCCCCAGTTCATTCACACTGGACTGCATTCTGTCTGGGACTGTATTAGAGCCTAGACAGTGATGCACCAGTAAAGTGATATCAACTGTTCTTATAATACAACAGTTCTGTTAGACCATTCTTTATTACACACACACACAAAAACTAAGTTTAACAATGTCTGTGCCACAAATTTCCTATTGAATTGCTCCAAGAAACTGTCACCCGAACCTTAGAACTGATGTGCAATGCTGTTGAAGGTTAAGTTGTCTGGAAAGTGATGTTGCATCATAGGGTGAGTATTACAAATGAATCGAAGTATCACTTGCTTAATCATTAGGGTTCAGCAGTCAAGTTCTCAGTTGGCATGACCCTAAAGGTGAAGGCACTACGGTCATTTGAACCATTTGGAACTACTTGCCCAACAACGCAACATCACATCCCACAATACTCAAATCTTAAATAGTGCTATTTTGTGTTCAGCAAAGTGAGGTGGATGTAGAGGATAGTGACGACGACGATGACGATGATGATGACAGCAGTGATGTGTTTGGTGTGACGTCTGTTTTGAATATCACTGAGAAGCAGAACCTGGAATGTGTTCAGCAATTACGCGGCCTGCTGCTGGACCTCTGCAGTGAGCATGCCACTGACCAAACGAACACTCTCATCCGATCTCTGCTCTCAGATGACTCACAGTCAATTGGCCTGCTTATCAATGAGCGTATCATAAACATACCTGCACAAATATCTGTTCCTCTCCTAGAAAGTCTCAGGTATTTCTTGTACTGAAATTTGATTTCTGTACAGACTGCAAACTCAACTTCCCTAGTTCATTATTTTCCAAATTTGTAAGTTTATACTTCAAGAAAATGCACAAAAATAATTACGTGCTTAAGAATTATGTTTGCTAATTACTTCATAACTTTGGCAAACATAGAAACTGAAAGAAAGAACTTATTATGTGTAAAAGCAATGTTCTCTCTCCTCAGCATAGGCTAGTGGGGTGTAAAGGTATAGCTCCACTCATTCTTAACTTTGGCTATAGATGGGAGTGGTCAGCTACACACCCAGGCCTCTTTATACCTGGGGAAGGGTAGGGTAGAAGGGCCCCAGAGCTTGTCCAGATGTTTAGGAAAAGAGAAATTCTCTTGCCCTTGCTGGGAGTTGAATCCTGGACTCTAGTACAGCCCATAGTCTGCTAACTATACTGACTGAGCTAAGTTGGCTCCTTGAATATATGTATACTTCCTTTAAATATTACAGTCTCTAATTTACACTGGTACAGATTATGTGTTCAGTTTGTCAGATGTATCTTTTGAGCGTGTCTTCAAAGTTTCACACCGTTGGCTATGTTTTTAGATGTGGACATGTAGACAATGTTTCATTAGCTGTAAATACAGATTCTGTGCATGTATCATGATTATATATTAATTACCAACTTTTGTGCACTGATTATTATTTATTCATAAAATATTAATCTCCTCTAGATTAATATTTTATGAATAAATAATAATCAGTGCACAAAAGTTGGTAATTAATATATAGTCAATTCATGATGCACGGTCAGAAAAACATCAAGATGTACCATGATGTTTTAACATTGTACAAAACTTATATGAACAGAATTTGAATATTTTTTGAAACCCATTAACATAAAAATTCCAGGAATCTGCATTATATGGCATTAGTGTTGTTCCTATCTCAGAAATATTCATGGGTACCATGATATTATGGATGGTTAAAGGTAAAGCTGTTCCTGTCCACGCCATGAAGGCACTGGGGATAGTGCTACAGCGCCACTCATTCTTAGAGGTACAGTGTAAGGAAGTCAAAAATACAACTACTTCATTATCTGTTAATAAACTAATTGATTTTTTTTGACTTCCTTACACTGTACCTTTGTTAGACACACAACGGGGATGCCTAAACTCAACACTTATTCTTAACTTCAGCGGTAGTGCAGGTGAGTGGCCAGCTTCATGCCCTGGCCACCCCTGGGGAAACAGACTCTAGTAGCCACCGAACAGGAGGCTACGTGGTCCCAAAACATGATAACAAGGAGAGAGTGAGAGAGAGGAGAGAAATCTCTTGTCCCTGCTAGGAATTAAACCCTGAATTGTACAACCCATAGGGTAGTCACTATACCAACTGAGCTATCCTGGCTAAACATTATTTGTGGTAGGAAATTAAAAATGCAAATGTGGGATGTCGTCTAGTGGCATGGTATATACCGCCACAAGGTAGCTGATAGTGAAGAGCCTTCAGCACTGTTCATGGGACTTCGTTCTATTCCTTCAGTGTAGCAATTGTGAAGGAACTTTCTGCATATTCTGACAGCCTGAACATTACCAGCCAGTGTGCACAGTATGTGTTGTGTTAGTAACAAACCTAGAGCTGGTGTGCATGACAAGGTTCGCACAGTGGCGTGTCTGAAGATGAGCCTTGTGAGATGTGACACTGCGTCATTTGGTGAGAAGCTCCACATGTGTAAGAGAATCACAGTGCCTTCATCTTCTTGGACTGCCATATCCAGAAAATGAAGGCACTGTTACTGTTAAATATATAAAGAATTGCTTGCCTAATGATGCAGCGTTACATCCCAGAAGATGTGGATTTCCATACAGGCACTGTACTTTATTTCTAGCAAAGAAATTAAGAAAGCTGTTCGAAAGAAGATGCCATATGACTTCACATACTTCATACTGATATGTAAACTGTACAAATCAGGAAAAACACACAGACACAAGAAAAAGAGACAGCAGTCTGGTGGAGGTGGTGAGCCAGAAATTTTGTGGTCTAATCTAGAAGAGGAACTTATAAACCAGGTTTGTAAATGCAATGAAGAATTCACTGAACATGCATTTTTTGATATGGAAATGACACAAAAATGTAATTTTGCAGGGTAATACACTGTGTTATGCTGATTCTTTGTGTTGAAATTGTATTGTGATTATTTATGTATCACAAGTGACCACCGCTGCATCTTACAAAGGAGCAGCTGAATCTATTCCATACCCCCTTTTGCTGTATTCTCAAGATCCATGTATTAGTAATGCCTTATAAAATAAAGACAAACTTGTCCCTGAGCACAATGTGAAGGTGTATGGAGGAGTTCCACTAATTCTAAACCTTAGCAGTCAAACAGAGTGGTCAGCTTCATTCCCCATGAGCCCCAGAGCTGATCCAAAACACTGTGGAGAACAGATAACTCTCTCTCCCATACTGGGAAATGAACCACAATTCCACAGTGAACCATCCTGTAGTAGAATCACTACAGTGACTGAGCTATCGCACCACTGACATCCTTACTGTATTTATGAATCAATATAAATGTAACTGAAATTTATGTCTCTCATTATTGTATGCTTACTTTCATTCTTCCAGTGACAGTTTTTCTTCTTAACTTGCCTTTCTATTTTGTGTGTACAGGAAGCTGACTGCCAATTTGAATTCTGCGTGAAAGGTGATGCTGATTCTGGTGTGTCTGGACACTGGATGGAAGACGATGTGGAGATGAGTCCATACAGACGTGTACTGCTTCTGCAAGCAAACAAACTTGAACCACTCATTGAGCGGATTAAAACTTTTCTCACTCAACAGCAGTAAATGTGTAAGGTGCAACATCTGCAGAGGACAGACGTCCTTCAGCCTGTGTAATGATGTATGTGGAATGGCTTGTGGTTTCTGAGTATGAAATAAATTGTCTAAATAAATGTATGTGGTCAGTCAGTCAGTTCCCATCTTTGATGACTGTCATCCCATTGCGCCATTATCATCATTCACTACAAACATAGGTTCAGTCTAAGCACAACTCTATTTTAGTTCAAATTGTTAAACTACATTTTTGATGTGATTTTGACCGTGCATCGTCGTTAATATGTGGAAATAAAATGCCAACTAGATGCAACAGAGGTTTTTATTTGCAGATCTTATTGCTTGCAAGCAATAAGATCTGCAAATAAAAACCTCT
>Ga0209629_10000595_pt1 | contig 20244 bp, 7 predicted proteins | sample TergutCu122P5_FD_187286 | JGI IMG/M metagenome (GOLD analysis project Ga0209629, IMG submission 187286) | Cubitermes ugandensis P5 segment gut microbial communities from Kakamega Forest, Kenya - Cu122 P5 (SPAdes) (version 2) | ecosystem: Host-associated > Arthropoda: Insects > Digestive system >...
TGACCGCTTCGATCAATATCGATTATGATGTATCCAATAAAATCTTTTCTGCCGATTTATACGCCTTTTTGAACGCAGGGCTTATTAAGGGTATTGGACCGAATGACCAATTGGGTTTTGCTTCGGCTTATTTTTCGCCTGATACATGGCATATATATATGGGAACACCCTATGATCGCTTAGGTATTAAAGCTCTGAACTTGGCTACACTCAGCAGTTATTTTATGTTGGGAGACGGAATTCCGGCATTACCGCTACCGGATGAACAGGTGCGGAATCTGTTAAGCCAAGATAAACAAGAACAATTGAAACGCAACAATACAAGTGGACTTAAGAATGGGACAGGCATTGCATTCGGAGCAAAATTACAAACCGGTTTCGATGCCACCCTTACACCATTTTACGCACATTTGGCAGTCGGATTGGGTGGAGAATTTACCTTAACTAACATGAACGGGGCGCTATGCAAGGGCTATAACGGTACTCCGGGAATTAACGGCTGGTATGCGGATGCGCAAGCATGGGCTTATGTACAAGCTGGAATCGGGATACAAGCGAAAGTTTTTGGCAGAAACCGAAAATTCAGTATCCTTGACTTGGGAGCGGGAGTACTGTTACAGGGAGCCGGACCTAATCCATTGTATTTTGCCGGATCTGTCGGCGGACAATACAATATACTCGGCGGATTAATCAAAGGAAACTGTACGTTTGACTTTGAAATGGGTGAAAAGTGTATTATCGAAAACAGCTCGCCTTTAGGAGAAGATGTAATCGCCCAATTGTCGCCGGGAGAAAGCGCCAAGGATGTCAGCGTGTTTACCTCCCCGCAAGCGATATTTAACGTTCCGGTAGGTAAAGAGATAAAGATAGAAGATGATGATGGCGCCATGGGAATTTACATGGCCGTACTGGAAGAATTCAAAGTAAAATACAAAGACACCAATCAAGCGGCAAGCGGGGACGGCAAATACAGCGACGATGGTACGGTGTACATGTTAGCGCCGGAAGAACCCTTTGAAAGCCAAAAAGATATGGAAGTTTCCGCCAAAGTTTCTTTTAAGAAAAGAGTAAACAACAATTGGGTATATGTAAACGGAGATGATGGAAAACCTGTATTTGAAACTAAAACAGCCGTTTTCCGGACAGGCGACCGCCCGAAAGAAATACAACCGGAACATGTAAAATACAGCTATCCCGTCAACCGGCAATACAATTATTATACAGACGAATATAATCAAGGATATATCCAGCTTACACAAAACTATTCGTATTTGTTTTCAGATGAAAAACCGGAAGGTTTCGATCAGAAAATACGCTTTAGTGATGGACGGGGAATGATAGCCGAAATACCTTTTACCTATACAACCGCTTCTTCCGGAAACGGTATCCGGATGGAAATTAATTTCTCCATGGATCAAGTTCCAGTCGTTCCGAATAAGATATACAAAATGTCTATTATGAATATACCTGTACAGCCGGACGCTTCTATCAAAAGCAATATCACGTCTGAAACAACCGTCCACAGCGAAGGAGTTGAGATTACGCACCAGCGGGCTACGGAAACCTTGAAGCAACTGAGCGAGAAGGAAATCTATGCCTTGTCGTTTCGAACCAGTAATTATAAAACTTTTGCCGAGAAGATAAAGGCTTTTGATAAAAAGTCGGAAGGATGGCGAGACTTTGTGGAACCATACATACACGATATTAAAACCAATTTGAAAGAACCGGAACTGTTTGACGTATACGAAATAAAAGGGACAGACAATGAAAATAAATTGGTGCAGTTTACGGCATTGGTCAATCAAACGGAATGGTACATCCAATCTTTCTATCCGGAAATGTACCGGACGCAACCGGGTATAACGCCGCCCGTTCAAAAAGTGGATATATTGACGGGAACTCCGGATAAAATATTGACAGAAGATGAAATAAGTATCAATACAAGTTTCGGATTCAATACCCAGGGCGTATTCCGTTATGCTTTACCTTATTGGTGCGCCTACGATTTCTTTGCCGTAAAAGACAATATTGCCCGGAAAGCACGCAATGGACAGATTACACAGCAAGAAACGAATTTATTGAACACGAATCATCCACCGGTTGTTCTCCAAGGCGACTATCCGGTTGCTGTAAATTATGTGTTGCCGGGAAAGAAAATAATTACTTCGACGGCAAATATGGTGATGTATAATCCGGTGAATCCGTAAAATAATAAAATACAAATGGTTATGAAAACGATATCGCAAAAAATAGGAATAGGTCTGATACTTTTGTTGCTTGGAACCGGGAGGATGGTTGGTCAGGATGAAAACAGATTTATTATTCAGGCATATCATTGGAATTTTCCAAATGTACCCAATAATACAATGTTCTTAAATCTAAAAATACAGTGTAACAGCCAATCTTATTCTTTTACTCCACCCTTTGCCAGTGGCACTTTCCACTTTTATTTTAATGATTTTCCGCAAACCTTAACGCTAACTACCACATGCGGTTCTCAAACAGGTAACTATTCACTTGATGGTCGTCTCTCTGCAGACTGTGGCACAGGCAATTTTTTTCAATTAGATTATCAGATTGAAGGACCAGCCCTATTAGAAGAAGTTGTTATGTTAAAAAATGGAAATCCGGTTTTATCTTCTATTGATTGTCCGGATGCAATAATTAGACTGAAAATAAATGATCCATACAGTTACGCTGGTAATGATTATGTCGTTGATTGTAAAAATTCCAACGGGAATTGGTATCAGGTTAGCTCAAGGGGTCATGCCTCAAATGGCTATATCAATATTTCATTTCAAGAAATAAAAGATGCCGGCATTGATCCCTATCAAAAATTTTCATTCAGAACGAGAAGATCTTTTATTGTTTTTCAAGATAATGTTTATTCTACCTCAACATCATCACAAGAATTTCAATATTACCCTCAATTTGAATTCCCTGCAGGAACAAGTTTAATTGTAGAATCACCCAAATGTTATGGAGACAGCACGGTAATAAAAATACCCTATACAGGTACTACAGATTATACGCTTACCATAAAAGGTCCAAATGCATGGGATTGGGGCAGTAATCCCCAGTTATTAGGTTGTCCCAAAGAAACAATCAATGGGATTTCCTATTATTGTCTTTCAAAAAAAATGGACCCCGGAGATTATGTATTGAACATTGAAAACAAAGCGGATGCGAATACAACTCCTTGTCCATTTTCAGATACTATCACTGTTACCTCAGCGCCCCCGTTCATTATAAACAATGTCTCCTATCCGGATAAGTCGGGTAATTATGAAATTCCGTCCGGTGCAGAAAAAGGAAGAGTGACTTTCAATGTTTCGGGAAGTCCCGATCAAGCGATTACCGTTTGGGCAGGAACGGAAAGCTTCAGTAGGACATTAACGGGAAGCAGTGGTTCGGTAACCATCTTATTATCAGCCGGAACATATAGTATTTGGGTAACCAGTTCGTCCTGTACCAGCAATATCATCGAAAATGTAACCCTGAATGCTTCTGCCGCTATTAGTTTTACCGCAACATCCGATTCGGTCAGTTGCAATGAAACCAACCTGTTAAGTGGGAATTGCACTGACGGAAAGATCACTATCAGCGATATTTCGGGAGGTATCGGGAACTATACTTATCAAATAGACAGCGGTTCACCGGTAACTGTGCAAAGCGTTCCTGTTGTTGTTAACGGCCAGTCGGCCGGCGCCCATACAGTTACGGTTAAGGATGGAAGCGGGAGCAGTTCGACAAAATCCGTAACAGTGGCGGCTCCCGACCCGATTACAGTAACTTATGAGGGTGCGGCTCCCACTATGGCTTGTAGTGAAGACGGCAAGGTTACTTTGTCGGCTTCAGGTGGTACATCTCCTTATAAATATGGTATATCAACAACCGACTTAACAGCCTCCAACACATTAACTGGACTATCTAACGGTTCTCACAAAGTATACGTGATAGATGCTAAAGGTTGCACGGTAGAAGTCTCTGTAGAAGTACCCGGTGCGCCTACTTCTCTCTATGTTATTTTTCAAACTCCGACTGCTCCTTCCTGTAACGGTAGCGGAGACGATGGTCAATTTGTATTTAAAATAGGAAATGTGCAAGGCGCTTTATCCGCAGTAGCTGATGTAAACCCTGCTAATGTCACTATTAAAGGTGATACGGTTACGATTACCGGTTTACAAAGCGGATATCACGTTTGTACCATAAAAGATGAAAAAGACGGGAAAACTTGCAGTATGGAAGTCGAATATACTATTCCTTCCGATGAAATTTCCATCAGTGCAGAAACCACCGCCACAAGCGCTGTAGGCGTTTCGGACGGGCAAATTGCGGTGAATGTGACAGGCAGTGACAGCGGCGCTCCTTTCCGTATTGTGCTTTACGACGTAGATGCGAATACAGAAGTAGAAGAAACTACCAATACGGGAAGTTTTACTTTCACCGGTTTAAGCGGGTCTTCCGCTAATGGAGGAAAATTATACCGGATTACAGCTTATAATTCGAAAGGTTGCTCCGCTACAACCGAAGTTCGCGTGAGCGAGCCGGGTTCCGCACAAGCTCTGCAATTATCTACAATAGTCATTCCAACAAGCGCTGTAGGCGTCTCGGACGGACGAATTGCGGTGAGTGTTTCGGGCGGTAGCGGCGCGCCTTTCCGAATAGTGCTTTATGATGTTGATGCGAATACAGAAGTAGAAGAAACTACCAATACGGGAAATTTTACTTTCACCGGTTTAAGCGGATCTACCGTCAATGGTGGAAAACTGTACCGGATTACGGCTTATGATTCGGAAGGAGGATCTGTTACAACTGAGGTTCTCGTGCGTGAGCCGAGTTTCATACAAGGTCTGCAATTATTTATCGTTGTTGATCGGGAAGTTTCCTGTCACGGAAGCAACGATGCCGCCGTCCGGCTTTCCGCTCAGGGCGGTCAGGGTAGTTATCTGTACAGTCGGGATAGCATTACTTGGGATGTTAATACTTATTACGCCGGTTTATCCGCCGGTCGTTACACTTTTTATGCAAAAGATGCATCCGACTCCATTGTATCAGCCACTGTCAATATCAAGGATGCAGCTCAGATGATCCTAATCCGAGACAGCATTTCCCACGTTCTTTGCCAGGGTTCTTCTACCGGAATGATTCGTTTCCGGATTTCGGGAGGAAGTTCACCATATACCTTGTTGCCCGCTCGGGGAAAAATTACCCAATCCATTGTGAAGGGCGATACGCTTATTACTGTCAGTGAATTGCCGGCCGGAATTTATACTTTCTCCGTGAGAGACAGCCGAAACTGTACAGTCGCCGCTCGTCCGGATACCATCACCGAACCGGGGAAATTAAACGTTGTGGTTTCAAACCTTGTGCAACCTACCTGCGGATGGGACAACGGATCGCTGTCAACTCTGGTTGACGGTGGAATCGCACCTTATACTTATATGATTATTGCAACAGATGCCGGTTTCATCCAAACGAAAACTTCCCGCGAGGCAGTTATTTTCGACAATATTCCGGGAGGCTCGTACCGGATAAGTGTTACAGACAGTGTGGGGTGCTTTGCTCAAAGCGCGGTAGTAACGCTCAAAAAGTATATCAGTCCTTCAGTGGATTCCTGTTCGGTTTCCAATCCCACGTGCGCCGGCGGAAACAACGGGCGTATTAAAGTTACTCCTTTGTCTGGCATGAATCCTGTTGTTTCTTTCGAGATATACAATGCCGATTCTACCTACATAAACCGCAACGATTCCGGCGTTTTTATGAATCTTCGCGCCGGCAACTACAGCGTAGTGGTTTACGACAGCATCGGATGCCGGTCGCAACTCCCCTATTCGGTAACGATGCGCGAACCGGAACCCATGTTGGTCGTTATAGATGCAATGGTTCCTCCGGCAAATAAGGGAAGTAACGACGGGAAAATATATTTCAGAATATTGGGAGGAAATCCGGGCCGGCGGACGGCGCGTTTGCTGGATACCGGAATGTCGGCGGTCGATGAAATTTCGGCAGTCAATGGCGCCCCGTTGAGTTTTTCTGTGTACGGAGGAGATTATTATTTGCAGATAACTGATGAAAAAGGCTGTAGCGTTATCAGCGACTTGATACCGGTCAGGGAACCGGATGAAAAGTTACATTTGATCATCAAAGAAGCGAATGATGCGCTTTGTAAATCGCAAACCGGCAGTATCATCGTGGAAGGCGCCGGCGGCTGGGGTGGTTATCGTTACCGGCGTGCCGCCGAAGACCAATACTCTTCCTTGAACCGCTTTGAAAATCTCTATCCGGGAAGTTACGTGATTACGGTGATTGACAGAATGGGAGCTACCGCCAGTGCAACGATTGTTATCAATGAACCACAGGATTTCCTGAACGCCGAAATAGTGAATCAAGTTATCCCAACCTGCGGAAATAACGGTAGGTTGTCCATTCGCTTATCGGGCGGTACGCCTCCTTACCGGTTTTATGAAACGAACGATACTACATTTTGTTCCGGACCCCAGACAATAGAACGGACGGGAATGGGAAGCGGCGCTTATTTATTTCACTTGTTGGACGCCAACGGTTGCCGTTTTGAATTGGAAGCAGAACTTCCCGAAACTAATCTTTTGCATATCACAGGTTTTGACCGTACTTATCCCCGAACGGCCGGAGGTTCGGACGGCTCTATTTCCGCTTCGGTCGAAGGAGGAAATCCACCCTATACCTATCGATGGACTAATCTCGAGAAGCCGGTTGCAGGCTTGCCGGGTAATACTGCAAGAATAAATAATGTTCCGGCAGGTTATTACCTGTTTGAAGTGAGCGATGCAGGAGGATGTTCCGCAAAGGAAACGGTCTATTTGTATGATCCGGACGGTCTTTATTTTACCGTCCGCGAAACAGGCGATGAAAAAGCGCTTCATGCTTCAAACGGTTACGCTATACTGGATGCCAATGTGGATATTGTGACCTATACCATCATCAGTCCTTCGCTGAATACTTTCACTTATTCGGCAAGCAGTCAAAACAATATGTTCCGCGTTAACGGCCGGACTGTTTACCTGCAAAACCTTGAAAGCGGCAAATGGTTTATTTCAGGGACAACCGCTTCGGGAAAACAAGTTATTGGGGAATTTGAAATCAAACCTTTCGTCGATTTTGGTTTTGGACGAACTGTGGTTACCGACGTGTCTGCTCCCGGCGCTTCCGATGGAACCATACGGGTGGAAGTGTATGGCGGCGGAGGTGGAAATACCTTTGTATGGAAAGACAGTTCCGGTACTGCCCTTTATTCGATGAATGACGAATACGGCAGCGTACTGTCCGGTATTCCCGCCGGAAAATATACGGTAGAAGTAACCGACCGCTACGGAAACAAGATTGTACAAACCATTGAAGTGCCCGAACCGGCACAAGCTTTACAGTTAAGCGTAATTGCACAACAGAACCAAAGTTGCAGTGACTCTAAAGATGCCTACGTTGTACTTGAGGCCGGCGGTGGTTGGGGCGATTACCAGTTCCGCCACGAACCGGCTACCGATTACAACAACGCTTCTTCTTTTCCCGGACTGGCGACCGGCAACAATACATTCTACGTAATCGACAAACGCGGAACCATAGCGAGCCTGACGGTACAAATTACCGCTCCAGAACCTGTGCGGAGTGCTATCGCCCAGGTTGATGCCGTCAAGTGCAAAGACGGTTTCGACGGCAGGGTGGTATTCGCTATTACCGGCGGAACGGCGCCTTATTCATTCAAGGAATCCGGCAGAGACTATTGGCAGGCAGGCAATGAAGCCCGGAATCTGCAAAGCGGCATACATACATTTACATTTAAAGACAGTAACGACTGTGAAGGACAGGATGTGGTGACGGTGTATGTTCCGGAACCGGATCCGATTGTGTTTGAGAATGTAACCGTTACACAGACTACCTGTGCCAGAGACAATGGACAAATCAGCGTAACGGTACGGGGCGGAACTCCGCCCTACACTTACCGCTGGGTGGATTTTAACAATCGTGAAATCGGCAATACTCCCACGATTACAGACTTGAAACAGAATGGCGTATATCGTTTGGAGGTAACCGATGCCAACGGCTGTACACAACAAATCGAACAATTGATACAGCCCTCGTCGATACCGCGCATCCTGCAGGTAGAAACAAGCAATGTGCTCTGTTACGGAGAATCGAACGGTACAGCACGGGTTACAGGCGTGGAAGCCGGTCAGCCCTATTCCCCCTATACCATTACCTGGTCGAACGGCAAAACAGGTGATTATGCCGACGGTTTTTCGGAAGGGCAATATTCGGTAACGATTGCTGACGGAAACGGATGCTCCTCAGTCTATTATTTCAATATCGGTCAGCCCGATCCCTTGCAAATCAGTTTCATAGATGTTCGTGAACCACATTGCTATGATTACAAAGATGCTTATATTCATACAGAAACCATGGGCGGCGTAGCTCCTTATACTTATCTCTGGTCTACCGGAGCCACAACGCCTAACTTGGACAGTATTCCCAAAGGCGATTACCGGGTGCGCGTAACCGATGCCAATGGTTGCAGCGATACCCGTCAGGTTACCTTGAACGAGCCGCCTTACCTGTCGGTAGATTTGGGCGAAGATATACAGATATGTCCGGGCAATACGTATACCGTTGACGGTGGCGAATATGCGGCTTACCGCTGGTTTACGGAAACCGGCGACGTTGGTAAAGGACGCTATCTGGGAATAAGCAAAGGAGGACATTATTTCCTTGAAGCTACCACTCCGGACGGCTGTCCGGCTTGGGGCGATATTCGTGTATCCATCGGAAATGATGCACTGATAGCGGATTTACTGCTTGCTTCGGAAGCAGCCGTAGGAGATACGCTGGTCATTTTCGAACTGTCGAACCTGCCGCTTGACAGCATGCGCTGGGAATACGACCGGACTGCCTTCGAGCAATTGACTCCAACGGGTGAACTGGCAGGTTTACCTTACGTGTTGATGTTGCATTGCCTGCAAGAAGGCTTGTACAATGTCGAACTGTACGGTTATTCGGGCGGATGCTATTCTCCGGCGGTCAAACAGGTGGAAGTAATGCCTGCGAGCGAACGGAAACCGGACAACTGGTACACCATCCAACCCATGATCACTTCGCTGAAGCAGTATCCGAATCCGAGCAACGGGCGGTTCACGGTAGAACTGGAACTGAGGGAAAAGGCCGAAGCACGGCTCATCCTCTTTGAAATAGCGTCCGGCGTAAGCCTTGACCAAAAGACAGTGCAAGGCTCGAACCAATACCTTATCGAATACAATCTCTCCCATCTGAATCCCGGGGTTTATGTCTTGATGGTAACGGTGGGTAATGAACGAAAACAAATCAAACTGATTATTCAATAATGAACTGCAAAAATATCATATCTCCTTTTGTTCGGCATGGCGTCCACGCTATGTCGAAGCTAAAAGCAAGCCTCCCGGCTTGCCTGCTGCTGTTGATCTCTTTCACAGTGCAAGCCCAACAAACCTATCCGATTTATGTCAGTCCTTCGTTGACGCTTCCTTACTCGCTGATTCTGTCGGATTACGCGCAACCCGGTTCACAGCGATTGGTAACGACCATCTTAGTCAATGACCTGAACATCAGCAATCTGCCCGTCCGCCTGCATCTCAAAATCGAAAGCATGACGGGTATAGTCATCGAAACCATGCCCAACATCAATACTTTGCCTGTTTATCTGAACGGCGGAGAAGCCCAAATCCTTTTCGGGGACGACATGGCTGATTACTTCAACCTCAACAACCTGTTGTTTATGGGATTCAGCAAGGACGAATACCGCCGCACCGGTCAGTTGCCGGAAGGCTTTTACCGCTTTTCGGTGGAAGTGCATGATTATGCTACCAACCGGTTGATTTCCAACGTGGGGACTACGACAGCCTGGATGGCGCTTGGTAAACCGCCTGTCCTTAAAACCCCGGACGATAAGTCGCAATTGGGACAAATAGCGGGAATGCCGTTTACCTTTAGCTGGGTGCCCTCATCGGTAGGCGTTCCCAACGGCGGACAGCAATATACGTTTGAGTTGTGGGAAATGCGCGTTCCGGGCATTGACCCCAATGTAGTTACAGCTTCCATGCAGGCGATTTACAGTACGACTCAGATGAATACCTCCTTAGTCGTGCAGCCGGCAGAACTGCTGCTCGAACCGGGGATGACCTACGTCTGGCGGGTAACGGTTTCGGACATCAACGAACGAGTTCAATACGATAACAGAGGCCGCAGCGAAGTGCGCACCTTCGTTTACCAATGCGGCTGTGATGCGGTAACCGGACTAAGCGCGTCTTTGGAAGGCGGCAATGCCGTTTTTCGGTGGAATTCGGCAACTGCTCATACGGGTTTCAATGTTGAAACCGAGAATCCGGCGACCGGCTGGTCGAAGAAAGAGCAGGCGTATGATACGCGGCTTACGCTTACCAATCCCGATCCGGGTTCTACCTACCGGGTGCGGGTTCAGGGAATCTGCGGCGGCTACAACACGACGAGTGATTTTTCGACGTGGCAGTCGCTGACAATCCCGGCAAAGAAACCGGCGCAGGAGCCGGACTGTCAGGATTGCGGCTGCCAGACTGCTTCGCAGGAGCCGGCAATCACGAACTTTACGCTGCGGAACGACTTGAAGCCGGGGGATACAATTCAGACCGCTTCGGGCAGTTCGCGGTTTATATTGAAAAGCGTTACGCCGCAGGGAAACGGCGTTTACAGCGGACAGTTTTTGTTTTGGGTCGAGTTGTGGAAACTCAAGATACTGTGCAACTATACGGGTTTGAAGGTGAATACCGGCAATCAGATAGTGGATATGGATTTTGAGAGTGTTTATGATCCGAAATTTTTGGTGGATGTGGATGCGACGAAGGATTATCTGAATCAGTTGGGAGGGGCTGTGGATGTGCTGTGGGATGCAGTAAGCGGGTTGGTTGATAAGTTGTATGAGGATATGAAATCCGGTAATGACATTAATAAATATGTAGATTATTATGTTAATGGCATGACTAATATGTATACCAATCTTGATTTTTCAAAGATTCCTGATTACAAGGATTTATCACCAGAAGAAATCGAGCAGGTTAAACAAGAATGGATAGGGTTTTTTAATAGTGATAAATATAAAGAACAATTTGCTGAAAATTTAAAAGAGGCTAAAGAAACAGAGTTGAGTAAAGAAATAGTTACTCAAAATGTAAGACAGGATCTTGTTGCGGCAGAACAGAAAATCAAACCGAATTTCATAGTTCCCGAAACTCTTTATGCTACTAAAAGTTGTCAATCTTTGATTTCCAAGGTTACCAGTGATGGTGAGTGGACTAATTTAAAAAATATTTTAATAGTCCTTGCAAATGACTATAGTGCCGGTCGAAATGGTGATTATGGAAAATATTCAGAATTTATAAAGAATAATCAAATCCAAGGAAGAGTAAGCCTTCATTATAGAGCGACGTCAAATATGAGCTATTACACTTATTATTGCATTGATAACATGATTATCAGTTGGCTAAATTCCTCAAAGAAAACAATCGATTTAACTAAGCGTACTGTATCAGGGAATAATGATGAAGCATATGTAATTTTTGACGATGTACTGAAAATTACATTTAAAGAAGATAATCATAAGTCGAGAGAAATAGCGGATTATTTCAATGATGCGTTTACTAAATTAAATGATACTCGTCTAATAAATTCTAGTGCATTCGTTGTAAAAGAAGATGATTTAAATGAAAACCAGCGAAAAGCAATTGAATATTTCTTGAATACTCCTGAAGGATACGATTTTGTTAAACAATTTGCAAAGAAAGGCGATGTAGATATGAATGGTAAGCCATTTATTGAAGATGGAACATTCTACAAAGCTCATGGAATTGGATTAATTATTCATAATGGAGGAGACTTAAATACAAGTAGTTTTGACTCTTACCTTAAAGTATCGAAAAATCATTTTATTATAAATTTAGCTACACAAGGATTTGGTTTTGATCCTTATTATGATACCAATCTCCTTTCAGCATTGTTTCATGAATGTTTTATACATGGTGCGCTAAGTATTAAGAAATATGCAGGTGAAAAGATCACTCTTGATGATCATGAATATATGACAGGCGAACTACTAAGAGATTATGAAGGTAAGAAATTTTCCGATATAAAAGGAGAGAAATATGAAATCTGGCCTCTTAAAACTTTTGAAATTCTTAAAGCTTATTTGAAAGGAAGAAATATTCCTGACAGTAAAATACAAGATGTGATACTTAACTTTGTTGGTAGCAATGCAAGAGTAAATGATAAAAACATAATATATGATAAAAGAAAAAATTGATATGAAACGTTGGATAATCACGGGATTAATAGGGCTATTATTATTAATAATAGGATATTTATTCTATATTAATAGAGATTATGGAACTGTAACTCAGACATTTGAGGGGGAGCTAATTGACTTGAATCCTCCCACAATTGAAGAATTATATAGATTCTCGCCGGAAAGTTTAAAGGAAATCAAAAAGTTGGATATAACTTTTCCAGACCTTTGTCCTCCCGGAACAAAAGGATATGATACATTTCCTTCCATTGTTTCTAAATTGATTAATTTAGAAGAACTGTATTGTATGGGAAACGAAATTTCCGATTTATCGCCTATTATGCATTTAATACATCTTCAAAAGATATATTTGAGAGACAATAATGTATCTGATTGGAAAGGTTTTGAAAATTTGACAAATCTGATATATCTGGATATTAGCTACAATGAATTATCAGATTTAGAAGGGATTGAAAAATTAGAAAATCTACAATCTTTAAATTTATTTGGTAATCGTAATTTATCTAACTTAAAAGGGATTGAGACCTTAAGAAATCTTAAGGAACTATCAATTGGACATAATAATTTAGAATCGTTTCCCCCGGAACTATTGCATTTAAAAAACTTGAAGAGCTTATCACTTGAAGGTTTATATTTCGAATCGTTTCCTGATTCATTTTATACGGTAAGTTTGCCAATAGAAAGTCTTTACATAAGAAATATGTATAATTTTGATTATGATTCTAATTTGCCTAAGTTTCATCAATTGAAAAATTTGCGGGAGTTGTATATTGGAGGAAATAATATTGCTAAATTGAATATTGATTTTGAAAAATGTGAAAAATTGGAGTCATTTATTTATGGTTCACATGAGAAAATAGATGTAACAGACATTTTAACCAGAATCTCAAAATCCCCAAAACTTAAATATCTTGGTTTAAGTGATAATAGTATTCAATATTTACCAAAAGATATTGTATTACCGGATAGTTTGGAAGAATTGAATTTATCTTACAATAATATTAAAAAACTCCCTATCAAAATAGCCGAATATACGAATCTTAAAAAAGTGGATTTAAGAAATAATCCTATTGATACAATGGCAATAAAAAAAATAGAGAAAGAAATGGTTAATACGAAATTTTATTATGATAAATAATTTTACGCTGAGTTAAGCAGGAAACTTGAAATAATTATAAACTTAATTTTATGTTCAGAAACAAATTTAATTTTAAGAGTGTGGTTATAATAACAATTTATCTCGCGGGTAGTGCGACAATATTTGCACAGGGAGAAATAGGAGTTATAATCGGAGAAACCACGTGGGCAACCCGCAATGTTGATGCGCCCGGTATTTTTGCCAAAAATTCTGAAGATGCAGGTATGTACTATCAATGGAACAGCAAAGTAGGCTGGACGGTAGCTGGCGTGCCCTCAGACGGTACAAGCGTTTGGAACGGCGATTGGTACGGTGGCAATGTAGCAATAACTACTTGGGAAGCTGCCAATGACCCCTGCCCAATAGGTTGGCGTATACCGACAGCAGCAGAATTGATAAGTCTTGGAGAGGGTATTTGGACTACAAATGGTCGTGAATTTGGTAACGAAACAAATATCATTTTCTTGCCTGCTGCAGGTATGATAAATACTTATCGTACATATATGTCTATGTACCATTACTATTGGAGTAGTAATAGTTATAGTAGTTCTGGTTTAGCTAGCGCTATGAATATTACAAGTAGTACAGTAATGATAGAAGATGACTTTGGCCGTGCTGGCGCTTTTTGTGTCCGTTGTGTAAAAGACGATAGCGATACCGGAATAAATCCAGTTTCAGTGAATACTAAAAATGCTACTGTAATCGGTTATTTTGATATTTTGGGCAGGAAACTGCGAACAGAACCCACAGCAGGGATTTATATTATCCAATATGATAACGGAACGGCAAAGAAAGTTATGAAATAATTAAACAACTGACTAAAAAACAGAAAACATAAAAAAAACAATTTTATTTATGAAAAACAAATTATTTTTACTATTTGTATGTTGTCTAATAGCAATACCGGCTACAGCACAAAAAGTGAAAATCAAAAAAGGTGAAATCCAGATTGATGGTACGCCTGTTGCTAAAATGGAAAAAGTGAAAGGATCGGGTTCCGAGTATATTTTTAGTGATTTGAACGGTACGGCGCTTTTTAACGCCAATTTAGTAACTCAAACTCCGGAAGGAAACCCATTGCCGGAATCGATTCTGGTATTGAAGGCGCCCAATGGGAATGTGAAAGAGTTTGACAAGAGTAAAATTAAAATTTCGTTTTCCCTCAGCATGGAAAAATTAATGTGCGATTTGGTAATGAATTGCGGCGCCAATTTGATTACCACGCAAGGCGTGGATTTGCAAAAAGTGAATGAATATTTTCAAACTTCGGACAGAAGTATTACCGCAGCATTTGATAATAGAGTAAATGGGAGTGTCCAAGAAACAAAAGAGGAAGATGCACAAGCCGCAAAAGATGGATTAAAAATTGATTCAAATGGTGACGTGTGGAAAGGCGCTAATAAAATCGGAAAGGTAACAATGAAGAAGGATGACAAGGAGTCTACATATAAATATGTAATTATAGATAAGGATTTGAATCCTATAGGCGGCGTATACATACCTTATTCCGGTGGCGCTTATAGTCTTCAGAAGCCTGTCGAGAAAGATTATACGGCTTTTACTTTTGACGGACAAAAGTTACCTATGCAAGCTACATTTAATCCTATAAGCTCTTCTGTAGTAGATGATGTGGCTAACCGATTGCTTAAAAAGTTGTATTATTCCGGCTATAAATTCGATGAACTGTCTATAAATGACATGAAAAATATTGCAATTGAAAAAGCTAAGGCAAATTCTAAAAATATTTACGATGTGCAAGGTTATATTATTGACAAAGACGGTAACAAAAACGAAGGCTTGATAACAATCGAATTTCAGTCATTGGATGATTTAATAGGTAAATCGGGAGGTAAAGTTGTCGATCTGACCAATTATGGAGGATCTGCAACCTTGAAATCTGCTGATGGTAAAAGTAAAACCTACAATGCAAAAGACAGAATCACCGTGTTTGCAGGCGATAGAAAGTTTGTAGGATTACCCGGAGCATCAATGCTCGATGGAGCGAAACTATATGAGGTTATTTTCGAGAAAGAGGGGAATATGGTTTTATATTCAGTCAATTACGATGAATATTTACTAAAAACGGAAAATCAGGACAAGGCCAAACAATTTTCTTCTCAGGGTATAGATGAGATAGAATCTGTATCAGACTCTACCAAAATTTTGTTCAGGGAATATGTGAAACACATAACGTCTTCTGCCTTTGATAGTACAATGATTAAAAAAAATGTACCTGATTCATCGAGAGTAAAATTTAATCCGCTTCTTGATAAGGTTTTGGAATCTCCTGAAATAGAAAAATCTATTGATAAACTGTATGATGATTTGTTTAAACAAAAGTCAAATAAAAAGAGTAAAAAAACTAATAAATAATTAAAAACAACTTTTGTATCAAGAAATGAAAAAATACCTGATAGCGCTTTTGCTTAGCCTTGCTTTTCTGTCCAACTTGCAAGCGGGAGATAAAGTTAAATTATTGTGTCGCCCCTGTCCGCAAGACTCTATCTTGTTGCGTTGGGCGCCGGTCGACAAGGAAACCTGGAATCTGGGGAATCAATATGGTTATGTGGTAGAACGCTATACAATTCTTCGGGAAGGAAATCAGTTGGAAGATAAGGAACATATTGTACTTACGCCTTCTCCGCAAAAACCGCTACCCTTGGAAATGTGGGAACCTTACGAAGAGGACAGGTATGTCTCTGTCGCTGCAGAATGTATTTTTGGGGAGCCGGAACCGATGCCGATGCTAAGTCCGGCTGCCATCACCCGCAGGTACAGGGAAGAACAAAACCGCTTTTCCATGGCTTTGTTTGCCGCCGATCAATCGGTTTTGACCGCCCGGCTTTCAGGCTTGTATTGGGTGGACAAGACTGCAAAGACTGATGAAAAGTATCTTTACACGGTTCATATCGCTACGCCGGACTCCATTCCGTCGGATACGGCTTTTGTCTTTACCGGCTTGCAGGAATACCAACCTTTGCCCAAGCCTTTGGATTTGACTGCCCGCTGGGAAGATAAACAAGTGCTATTGTCGTGGAATATCTTATATTTAAATTCGACATACAATAGTTATATGGTGGAAAAATCAACGGATGGAAAGCATTATACATCTATCAGCGAAAATGCTGCGGTACAAGCTGCTGATGAAGGCGTTAATCCGGAATATGCTTATCGGAGCGACTCGCTGCCTGACAACCGGACGGTTTGGTATTATCGCGTGAAAGGCATCAATGCCTTTGGAGAAACAGGTCCTCCGAGTGATTCAATTGTCGGACACGGACGAATTCCAATAACTACGATTCCTGTTGTTATGAATAAAGAAGTAATTGATAATAAAGAAGTTCGTTTGCAATGGACTTATCCTGAGGAAATGAATGAATTTATTACCGGCTTTCGTGTTTATCGTTCCGATAAACCTACCGGTCCCAAAGAAAAGATTTTTGAAACCAAAAAGCCTTCCGATCGGGAATTTATTGATAAACAACCCGATATTACCAATTACTATGTACTGTCGGTTTTCAATGAAGAAAAGGAAAAAGTTTCACCGGTTCATACTTATGTGCAATTAGTGGACAGTATTCCACCACACAAACCAACGGGTCTTGCCGGACAGATAGACAGTTTGGGAATCGTCCGCCTGACATGGAAGCAGAATACCGACCGGGATATAAACGGTTACCGCGTTTTCCGCAGTACTCATCCCGCTTTTGAATTTCTATTGATTAGCCCGGAAATGGTTGCGGACACTTTATTTATAGATTCCATCAATATACATACCTTGAATAAAACAGTTTATTACCGCTTATGTGCGGAAGATTTGCGTTTGAACCGGTCGGATTTCAGCGATATTCTTGAGTTGAAACTGCCGGATGTGATTCCACCGGTTGCACCGGTCATTCAAAGTGTGGAAGAACAGAAGAACGGACTGCAGATCACCTGGTTCAACAGCAGTAGCGATGATGTCGTTCGCCATCACATTTACCGAAAAACGGACAGTGACACGGTTTTCCAATACATAACCGCCATTGAAAAACCTTCCGGGAAAGAATCTGTTTATACGGACAAAAATGTACAAGCCGGTGAAACCTATATTTACCAGGTGCGGGCGGAAGACAATGCCGGATTATACTCTCCGTTTTCATCCCCTGTTCTCAAAACAGTACCTGGTGGTCAGGAGGAAAAAGTAATATTAAGAAAAGAGGAAGCTACGGATAAAGTAATCTTGAGTTGGACGATTCAATCGAAAAAACCTGTTGAAAGAGTATTGATATATAAAGCGACAGGCGAAGCGCCTATTCAGTTATTGGATAATTCAACGGGAAATAACTATATAGATTCGGAGATTGGTGTGGAAAAAACATATCGTTACCGGATAAAAGCAATCTATGAAGATGGGAGTTCTTCCGGATTAAGCAATGAAATCATTATAAAAATGTAAACCATGAAACTCAGAACGACATTTTTGCTTGTTATTTTATCTTTTACATTGGGAGTGAAGGCTCAGGATATTGAATCAGTCATTCAAGCGCCTCTTTTTTCTTCCACCGGGGGTATTGCCATGAGCCACATACTGACAGTGACACCCGACGATACTACGAATAGACAGCCATATTCCATGTATCTTTCCGGAAATCTGAATTTTAATTTTAAGGGAGTTGTCAATATCCCTGTGTCATTCGCTTATACTAATCAACAATTGACTAAAAGCGTGTCATTGCCTTTCAACCGTTTTTCTATTGCTCCGTCTTATAAATGGCTAAAAGTATATGCCGGATATACTTCCATGAATTTTTCGTCCTATTCATTGGCAGGACATGAACTGTTTGGAGGCGGTATCGAACTTACGCCAACTAACGGTTTAAAAATCAGTGCTCTATATGGAAGACTAAGAAAACAAACCTTTGGAGCAGACAATACCGATCCTTCTTTTAAACGAATGGGAGGCGGGTTCAATGTAGAATACAAAAAGAAACTGTTTGATGTGGGAGTCAATTTATTTAAAGCACAGGACATGCTTTCGCCCGAATATCTTGCTCGTCCGGACAGTATGGGTATTTTGCCGCAAGATAACTTAAGCGGGAGTGTTAGAGTAGGTATTAATTTTATCAAAGACTTACGGTTAAGTACAGAATACGGAACCAGCGTCCTGAACCGGAATATCAATTCGACCGGGAATACAGCGGGGAACAGCTTTCGTTTGTGGGACGCTGAGGGAGATATAGTTGTTTTTCATGCGATGAAAGCTCAGTTAACCTATTCGAAGCCTGCCGGTTCTATTGGGGCGACCTATGAAAAAGTAGATCCTAATTATACGACTCTGGGCGCCTATTATATGACCAATGATTATGAGAATATTACGGCAAATTTTTCTACTGTTATCAAAAAAATAAGTGTCGCAATGGATGGAGGGTATCAGCGGGATAATTTAAGGAAACAAAAAAACAACACCTCATCCCGGATTATTTATTCGACTAATATTGCTTCCAACATTACGGAGAAACTTAATATTGCATTTAACCTGTCGAACCTGCAATCCTACGTTTATATCAATGATATTTATAATCGGGTAACACAAACCAATGAATTTCAAAATTTAGATACGTTAAATGTAACACAGTTGAATTATACCATGTCATTTAACTCGTCTTACGTTTTACAAAGCACCAAGGAAAGACGGCAAAGCATCAATCTTAATTTAATGTATCAAAGATCGGCAGAAGCACAACGATATTCCCGTTTTTCGGGAAATGATATTTATAACACTGCCGTTTCATATCAGTTTTCCGTTTTACCCGTTAAACTCAATGCCTCTACTTCCATAAACTATAATTACAACCGGATGCCGGATGATATGTACATACAAGCTATGACTTATAATGTATCGCTGCAAAAAACCTTTTTCGAGAATTTGAAAAGTGCGCTGACCGCTACCTATAGCCGGATGTCCAACCAATTGGGTAAATTATCCAATGTGGCGAATATTCGTTTAAGTGGAGGATATACCTTAGCCAAGAAACACAGCTTCAATTTGAGTATGACCATGTTATCCAGTGAAAATACAACCAGAAGACGGTTGCAATATGCTGCAAATCTTTCTTATGTCTATAATTTTAATGTAACAATTGACCGAAAAGACAAGAAGTTAAAAATGGATTACAGTTTTTAGTTGTTACAAATAGGGAGAAATTAATCAATATCACATATTCGCTGACAATGAAAAAATTACAAATTTGTTAAATTTTAAAAGCTATTCACAAACAGCTTAAGGGGAATTGCGAAAATTGAATTTTATTTTATGCGTATAATCAAACTTTTTAACATAAAAATTGAGACTGTCTTCATTTGAAGTAAACTCCAAAAGGTGGACACAAAACTTTTTGGAGTTTATTTCATAATTATTTTTTCAAAAAGTTTGCTTTTTCAGAAAGACTTTGTAACTTTGCTGTTGAGTTTTGTGCAGACATGGGCTGGACAAAACATGGTCAAAATAGTTCTTTGAAAATGCCCTAAATCGTACCCCGTAAGATGAGATAAAAGCGTAAAACGTTGTTATTTAATACTTTTATATATTAAATTTTTTTACCATTAGAAGCAGCAAAAACATTAAAAAAAGTACTTTTCTCATTTTTTCACTCAAATTTCAAAAAAATCATTAACATTTGTTTAAATTCAGTCTAAATTCGATAATTGTCTCAGAAACAAATACATAGCTCAAATCAATTTTAACATATCTGTCTGTCACTGTATTGATGACAGACACTCGTCGTAA
>Ga0209629_10000596_pt1 | contig 20242 bp, 20 predicted proteins | sample TergutCu122P5_FD_187286 | JGI IMG/M metagenome (GOLD analysis project Ga0209629, IMG submission 187286) | Cubitermes ugandensis P5 segment gut microbial communities from Kakamega Forest, Kenya - Cu122 P5 (SPAdes) (version 2) | ecosystem: Host-associated > Arthropoda: Insects > Digestive system...
CAGGTCTCAAAGTGATTCCTAAAGAAGTAGCATATTGATCTATTCATGATGGCTTTACACATGTCACTGCCTGTGCTCAGAACAAGCCACACTAACAGTGGCAGTATCTGTTCTGCAAATGATAGCTGCAAGGAAAAGTAAAATAATGTACATACATTACACCATTCTTCATCCAGAGACATTGTATTATAATGAATTCCAAAACCCCAAGAAAACTAACACTAAGATTTTTATATCCTGATATTATACCACTAGGAGCTGGAATAGTGTAGTTGGTATTGTGACTACGGTATGGTCTGGTGATCCTGGGTTCAAAGCCTGGCATCAGCTGGAGATTTTTCTCTTCTCTAAATGTTCAGACTGGCTCTGGGGCTCATACAGCTTCCTATTTAATGAGTACCAAGGTTCTTTCTTGGAAACAAGGCAGCTAGGACATGAAGTTGACCACTCACCTCTGGTGCTGAGGTTAAGAATGAGTAGTGCTATACCTCCAATCCACCTTTACACCTTCATGGCATGGACAAGGACAACTATTATACCAATTTCAACTAAATTATCCCATGATTAGGCATATAAAAGTCCATTTCAATCTGCTCTTCCCTCAGATATATATGGAATTCCTTCCATTTGCCAGGTAAACAGAGACCTAGAAAGTCTCTGCCTAGGTCTCTGTTGGTCTCTACCAGTTTTCCTCATCTTTAGCCAAACTGTAAATTGAATTACTTTTGCCTATGCATAGTCCATTTCAGCTATGCCTATACCAAAGAATTTGCTACCAGTATGAAACAGATTACGGTTTATGCTGCTCTACAACATAGGCATAATCTAACAACCACTTTTTACCACTAAAGCTTAGATCAAATTCAAATACACCCTAAATGTTGAATCAAGCAGTGAATCACGGTGATCAAAAATAAACATCTAAAAACTCTAAAGGAAACTGCAAGTTCCTCTATGGTTTATTTAGAATGAACATTTTATTCATAAGCAAATACAAGCTGGGATTGAGGAACTGCTGAACTACAGGCATTTTCACAGCATCAATTTGCAAAGATTGGATGTCTTTGCAGTAACGTGTACAGGGAAATATGTAACTCCCTTTCCTCACATGATTAAATCTGGCACCTCAGGACTTAAGACAATAACCAGTTTCAGAACACAACTGTGTATTTGCTGAACACTTAACTTGTGGTTGGTAAATAAGCTTGAATTACCTTTCTAAATGTGGTAATGCTGCTAATAGTAGGAAAATAAGTCACAGGGCAAATCAAAACTGTGCTACTTTTTCATGCACTAAAAATTTCCATGCCTTTCTAGTTATATCAATAGAATCACTCATTCTGCTGACCACATTTAACAGCTTTACTGTGAAACACACAAGAATATCATTTACACAATTTTCCCAGTTTAAGCAGTCAGTTCTTCTTAGTGTGACAGTGGTGCTGCATGCTGTGGGGCTCTGAATAAAAGAATGATATAAAAAGAAATAAGTAAATACAAACTTTAAAAATGAAAACTTAATAAACGATTTCCTTATAAACATGCACAAAGCTAAAATGAAATCTTTGCTAAGTGACGGCAAAACATTTCACAAATTCTGGAAACAACCGCATTCAGTTAAGCTTCTTAAATTCAAACTTGTTTCCAAACATTATCACCTACCTGCTCTACAATTATAGGTTTTTATGCAGTCAATGACAATATTTAAAAATAAGTGTAATCTTACAACAAATTTCAAGTTCTTCATTCTAATTTCAGGGTGCCACACAGAAAAATGAACATCCAAGGAGTTCAACGGGCAACAGAATTTTAAGTGCTGTACTACGGAATAATTATGTTACATACACAGATGGGATCTGGAAACATAAATTTCCTGAAAAAAGAAAATTTTACTAGATGGGGTTCACAGGCCTGAAGTGAGCATTGTGTCCTTCCTCTTTGGTTCCTGTGTCTATAAATGTGAATAATTAATTAAAATGTAATCTTTGTTTCCAAAGTACAAGAAAACGATGGACATAGTAAAATTAAACACAATTGTATACATGATAAACGAGGAAAATTGTGACCACGAATGGCCCACATAGAAGTGAATGCAATCTGATATCACACCAGGTCACAGCTCAGGCAGTGGGTCATTGGCTTCTCACCACAGAGGGTCAGGTTCCATCCCAGGGCACTGTATGTGGTATCTGTGGTGGGGAAAGATGAACTGGGTGTTTCTATGAGTACTTCAGTTTTTTTGTCAATTATTTTGCTGTTGCTCCATATTCATTAATCAATCATACGAATGGGGCACAATGAGGCCACTGGGGACTGCAGTTCTAAAGTGCCACAGTTCCACCCTACCACTGGCAAAAAGAGGGAGAAAAATAACTGATTATGCAGATGGACTTGTGACTTAATGGTAAGTTTTTGCTACGCTCACCTTTGCACTACAAACAGGAATCAACTCTGAGATAAAGCAGTTTTCCTGTGGGAATGTTTTTAGTACAGTGCGCACCAAACTAGTAACCCATTTCTCATGGCTGCATTCTTCCACAGGACACCAAAGGTCCTCGACATCTACGGTCTCGCTGAATATTTCTTCATTCACAGTCACTGATGAATATTGTTCCGCATTTCTGACTGCTTTGAATGGTACTATGAATCGGTCATCAAGCCCATTTGAACCTACAAGAATAGAGAAATGAACAAGTTTAACTTACTCAAAAATTAAAAATATAATTACACCATTGGTAAGCTAACAACACAGAAAGTGTCAAACTACACTAATCCTCTGGCACTAAAACCATAACATCCAACACAGCTAATGCCAAAGCCTGTCCTTCAACATTATTCTGATCCACTTTCACCCACATCCCATCATTACAAATCTATCCCCTTAACAGCCAACTTAATTTTATCTCCCCAGCTGGTATATAGTTTTTCAAGGGGGTGGCTTTGAACAGATCCCCCCACACAAATTCTGCATACTTCACCATCTTCCAACAAACTTTGTACCCCACCCAAAATCATTTCTACATTTCACTTGTTACAATACTAATTGATATCAATGAAACACAGAGTTCCTCATTATGTAATACCCTAACTGTACACTTCCTTCATACCCCTTAAAGCCAAATATTTTCCTAAGCACCCTACTGTCAAACACTTGTAACATACGAGATCTGACACAAAAAAAAAAAACGAGACTAACCCTATAGCTCAGGAACCAAGAGGGGAGAGACAAACAGACAGCTACAGAACATGTTCTGACCTGCCACAGTGTTACAAGGCTCAGCTCGATCGCTTTACTCAGTACAAGTGGACGCATCTTCAAATATAGGTATGTTCTTATCCTTGGTCGGAAAACGTCAGAATGCAAAAGTGAATGAGTTAACAACAAGTTTCTTGTTAAAGTGAAGAAAACTGCAACGGACACTTTTCAATTATTGACTGAGGCTTACGGTGAAGATTGCATGTCTCATGCACGCATGTTTGAATGGCACAAATGATTTTTGGAAGGCAGAGAAAGCGTGAAAGATGATGATCACCCAGGCTGTCCACGCACAGCTGTTACTGATGACAACATTGAAAAAGTGCGAGATGTGATTCGAAAAGACCGAAGGTTGGGTGTTAGAGCAGTAGCTGAGGAAGTCAATTTGGACAGGGTAAAAGGGAAGAATTGAACATGAGAAAGGTTCGTGCAAAAATGGTTCCAAAAGTGCTGTCAGATGAACAAAAGAACTTTGCAAGGAATTGTGTTTGGACCTTTTGCAACGCACTGAGAATGTACTAGATTTGTTGAATTCGATAATTACTTGTGATGAAACTTCAGTATTTACATATGATCCGGAAACCAAGCGACAGTCAATGCAGTGGAAGTCAACATCATCTCCAAGACCAAAAAAAGCACGCATGAGTTGTTCGAAGTTCAAGGCCATATTGATTGTTTTCTTTGACATCCAGGGTATTGTGATGGCAGAGTGGGTACCCAGCGGCCAGACAGTAAATCAGCAGTATTACACTGAAGTCTTCACGAAAGTGCGTGAACGTGTGAGAAGGAAACAACCGGAAGTATGGAGAAACAGGTGGATTTTGCACCAGGACAACACGCCAGCCCACAACACATTGTCTGTGAACATCAGTGTGCTTGAGCACCCACCCTACTTGCCAGACCTCACTCCCTGTGACTTCTACCTCTTCCCAAAGTTCAAGTCAGTGCTCAAAGGAACCCATTTTGTGTCAGTAGAAAATGTGAAAGCAAAAACGGTGGAAATCCTCAACAGCCTTACAGAACATGACCTGGGGAATTGCTTTGAACATTGACAGCATTGTATGCAGCTGTGTGTCTACTCAGAAGGGAACTATTTTGAAGGCGATCATAGTTGATTTCCTGAATTTGTTAAACAGAAAGAGTTACAGGCACAGTCTCTCCCTTTTTTTTTGTGTGTCGGACCTCGTATGTTTTTCTCTCCAAGCAAGAGACCAAATTTCACACACATGAAACTACATAATAATATTTAAAAAAGTTCAATTCTATACATATATGAAGAGATTAAGTCCTCATAAGGAAGGGGTACTCAAAATGGAACTGAATTTTATTGTTTAAAAATGTAGAAGCCAGCACACCACTGTACAATTCAGATAACATTACAGCTCTACAATACAGAATGGCACTAATCTTTACAGTGTTGTATCTGTGAAACAAATAACGGTACCACAGTATGACTTTGCAGGTCTTGCCATAGCACAGCAAAATAACGGCTATGGACATACCTAGTTCACCAAACACTATTATTAAATTTCCACCTGATTCCTTTTTTACATCCAATCCTTACAAAACATAAAAGTGTTACCTATAACCTGTTGACCTTCCCGAGAGGCAAGGATCTTATACAGGGCTGCACTAGCTGCTTCCACCACGCTGATGCTCTCATCAACAAGACAGTCAACTGTGGCTCTCAAAACATGAGATGTGAACATGAGGATGGGATTGTTTTGGAACTCATTCCCTTGGAACTCCTGGCTTTGTTCTGGCTTCAGTATCATTGTGGTCAGATCAGCAGGGCCAAGCTCACCCAAGCACCGGGATGCTTCTAGTCTGATCTACAAATTGAGCATTAGCAAGCATAGGGGTTATGCAGAGCAAAATCCCTGGACTGTACCTAACTCCATTACAGATGCCAGTAGTTGCATTGATATTGTTCAGCATAGTAGCATCTCCAGAGTAATGCTTTCAGCTTTCAACTTTAGTATAAATAAATTACTGAAAATCTAAGTCTTCGTTAGCCCTCAAAGTTGAAGGCAGTATGAACCTTTCAAACAGTGGGAATCCATAAACATGCTACTCAGCAGAACAACCCAAAACAGCTAAATCCTCATGGAAAATATAGGTTATATATAATTTTATTGCCATACAACTCTTGCAGTTCTCCAGCCAGTCACATGACAGAAACAATCTTGGCAATTCCCTCAGTGGATACCAGAGTAATTGGATCTGCCCACTGAGGAACGCCAATGATCATTGCATGATTATGATGAATAAGGGAACAAATGATTATTTCTTTATCCATATTCTGCAAACTGAATAAACAATCCAGACCCTCCTACACAGTAATCATATAAACATGAACAGTCAAATACAATCAAGCTGAAGTTGATGAAAGTTTTCCAAATTCATAAAAGGTCTGACCATCAAAAGCATTAACAGTTATTAAAAATGCACCCTGATGGTTAATAGTGAAGTGCTCAGACCATAATTCCAGCAGTTACACTGACAACTGGCATAGTTTTACAAAGTTCAACATTTCAATGTGACACATACACATAGGAAAAATCACTTCACTGTTTATTACACTACCTGAAAGATGTGTAAGAGTGATAATCTAGCTTTAGTAGATAATAGGAAATAGGCCCTCATATACATCAACTAACTCAGAGAACCAGAGCCCTTCTTGAGAAGTCAACAGTCACACAATTATTCTAGAAGTATACTGCCTCATGGAACCCAATTGTCCATTATTCTGTTATTCACAGCAGCCTGTAAATGGACCCCTGAGCCTCAATAAATCCAGTTCATACTGTCACATGCTATTTCCCACTGAACTTGTTAACATTACCCTCCAATCTATGTCAAGGCCTCTCTCTTCCCTTCTGGTTTCCTTACCAAAATTTTGTATGTTCTCTCAACTCTCCTACTTATGCTGTATATCCCATACAGCTTATCCCATTAGTTTTCAAATGCACAGCTCTTTCCATTACAGCAATGACAAGATTTTCACAGTCAATAAGAATGTGCAAGTAAATTCTAGAAGTTTCTGACAATGGCATATTGCAATCAGAGTGATATATTTTCTTTATTTTGTTCAATGCATCATATTCAAAAGGATACACATTTCAGAAACTGGATCTCTTCCTGTCCTCATACTAGAGGGTGAAAAGGAACCTACTCAGTTAAGTCTGACAGAAAAAGCTATTCTCTGTCAATGAACAAAGAACAATTATCTACCTCAACACATCTACCTAGGTTTAACATTTGTCATTTGGAGATGAATAAAATAATACAAATTATAATAAAAAGTTGTAGTTTTAGGCATTTGTGGGAATTCCCACAATTTTTAATTATATGTATATTTTCTTTTTGACAACTGACAATTACTGCTTCTAAAAGGAAATACAGAGGTAATTAACAGATTTAGGTTCTTCAGTGATTAAGAATACCTCTTTCTGTTACCCCTAAGTAAGCAGGTGTCTCCCTGTCACCTGAGGATGGAAACAGATCCAGTTTTGAAAACTGTGTGTCCTTTTCTAAACAAGAAATGACAAATAAAATCCAGAAACCACATCTTCCTAAGGAAGCTAAGTTTTCAGCATATTTTTCTGAGATCATATGTATCTACTACACACTTCAGTACCATGACATGCTTCATCTAGAAATCATAAAAATACAAAACCATCACTGTCCTACTCACTCTTGAATCTGGTACAGATGTCAGTTCAACCAACATACATATTAGCTGATGCAGCAGACTCTCAGCACAGTCCTCAGAAAATCCTCTTTTGTCATTCAGTTTCTTGTACAGTATGCTCAAATCTTGCTTTTTTTCTGACAGCTTCAACAAATTATACGTATCAATTAAACACACAGCTGTACAATAATTACAAACAGCTCTTTAAAGCCTAGTGATTGGTATATGTACTGACAGATGTAACACAAAAAGCTGTAAATTTTACCAGCACAGTTTGGTTACATGTTCCATATTACTGTTAATAATAAACAGCCATTATCATCCAATACAGCATTAACTGATTAACCTTTCTCCTGGAAGAACACCTAATTATCTGTGTGGCGCACGTGCGTGCACACACACACACACATGAATATATAAAATATAGGTCAGTCTTCAAAGGGTAGAATAAATTCTGCTTGTTCATTTGACATTACAATAAATTTAATTATGTAATTCATTAATTTGTAAGATGTAATATTTTAAGTTGATACACTGAGACATTCTTTGTGAGGAGAATTAGGGGGGGTGGGGGGTGGGGAGGGGGAAATTGTATAGTCCAGCACTTCTCTCTGGCAAGCAGAAAGAAGACTGCTGGATTCTTATGCTTCACTTCAGCTCTTCAAATCAGTCTGATAATTAGGACTGCCACTTAAACAAAAATTATCAGCATCTTTGCATGTACAATGAATATCCAAGTGTCACTGACTTCAGCATTCTGTGCAACTGTGTCTGTTACCTCACAGCCTGAATTACTAACATGCTCAGCTATCCAAGACACTGCAGGCACACAAAGTGAAGTATTCTGAATTATAAGCACTACAGCAATGAGTTCTCAACCATTTTTTTCCAACCATGACCCCACTGTCACAATTCCAAACCTCATAACCCCAACCACAAGAAAATGCCAATTCATCAAACAAAGTTTCAAGATCGTAATAAGTGAGCAAAAATATGCATATATTTATAAAAAAAATCACATAATAATAATTAATCATGGCTGTAATTGTAACAATTAAGCAAATAAAAAAATGCACCTGGAGGCTCACCGAATCTGAACATTGCACCTGATCTTGCTTCTGTCAGGTCTTTAATCCTAAGAGAGTTGCAGCCAGAGTAAAATGCAAGCCATCTATCAAAATGAGTCTGCTAACTCCAGCAATGCATTATTTACTGCCACTAAACCAAAGGTTTAAATAAATTTCATACACTTCTTGCTCTTTGCAGTATTGCTAAGAACCATTTTCAATAAACGATTATGATAGAGGTAACCGCACGCACACGCGCATGTGTGTGTGTGTGTGTGTGTGCATGTGTGCGCATGCAGGCATGCACATGTGAGTACTAACAAAAGTTCATGCATAGAAAAAGGTATTACATCAGAGATGATGTATCATCAAATATACACAGTTTGCCACTTCCAGGCGAGACAAAGCGATATGAAATGAACCTAGTAATTTGAACCTCAGCATTTATAAACAGATTAAACTACACATGGTAATTACATCACATTCTTACTTTTCAATCATTATTTTTCATGGAATATTTCAGAATACTATCCACTTTTGGCAACCTGATGTAACCAACAAGTGTTACCTAGAAAATTATGACAAAGAAAAGAAATAGAAGAAATATAACTACCATTAATGATAATAATAACACCAGAAACAATGCTGTAGTAGGTAACAATACATAATAGGATGTAAAGTGGAAAGGATTAAGATTAACAAATGCCTTAACTAACAATACCTGAGTTCTCAGATACTTCAGACCTTCAGCTCTACAGCCAAGATTCTTATTTCCAGCATTCAGGAAATGCTTAATACTCTCCTCAAGGCTATCCCTCTTCTTCACATTTACTATTCTGGTGTATACAACATGCATTTCTTCAAATATGGTATCTGATGGGAATGGGTCCAACATCGTAATGGCAGATGATAAGTGCTCACTGTTTTCAACAACAAGAAACCGGAGTAGTGCTCGACTCTCAGCACCCAAATCACCACTCAACTTGGCAAAGGGCACAAGAGTACTCACAATCACAATAAGAAATTCCTCTACAACTGAGGCACGCAATGGGAAACATTTACTGCAAAACAACTTGTAGAAGTGACATGATGCAATAACCAATGGAAATTCCTCCTTCTGGTAGCTGTGTTTCATAAGGTGAATAAGAGTATGTGAAACATCTCTAATAATAAATGTGGTCATGTCTCCAAGTCCATCCTTTCTGACACTCAGTTCTTGGGCCAAGATATGAGCAAATGCAGCATAATCATGGAAGGACTTCAGTTTATCTTGAAGTGTTGGTGCTTGATGAATATCAACTGCAAGGCTCAGAAGAATCTTCTGTATGCAGTCTGGCCTTTTGTTAGACAAATACACAACAAGTGGGAGTGACTGTTGCCCAGGAAGCTGCTGCTACAAAAGAGTAAATAATTATATGAGGTATCACTTCCACATACACTTTCACATAACAGTCCAAATCTAAATAATGTTAGGTTGATGAAAGGGACAATTAATTAATGGAAAAACTGATGCCCCATTTATCACTTGATCCCATAACAGACAAACAAGAACTTCAGTATCAAGTTAACTCCCCAATTAAAAATAATGCATGAACTAAAGTTATGTTTGTTATCCTTACAGCCATGCTACTCATAAAATAAACTTGTCATATGATTGTTCATATCTGGCTTCCCCAACGGGTTAAGAGACTAAAAACTGCCAACAATGATGTATGTAGAAGTATGGACCATGGTTAATGGGTTCTTTGTGACAACAGTATAGCACGACCTCAGGCTGTAGCTGGAGATAACCTCCACATTTAAAGGGTCCCTGAAAACACATGAATAAACAGCAGTGGGTAGCTGACAACAGACAAGTCTTCCAGTCTGCAAACTGGGAACTGAACTAACACTTTTCACCATAAAAAAGCTAGCACATTATGAAATGTTACTCAACTAACTTCATAGTTTTTGCCTAATATTGTTAGGTTGCTGTATGAAGTGGGTAATGAGTAATAAGAATTTTTATTCCAGGCACGCAATGCGGCTTTGAATAATACAAGTTCTACTAGGATTAAGAAAGACGTAGAAAAGTTTTGGCATTTCCAATAAAACATCTAGTAATAAATGTATACAAAGTTTTGGCTACAAAACTTAAAGAACAGACACTACTTGGCAGACTTAAATGCAAATGGGGAAAATAATAAAATGGATCTCCAAGAAAAAGGGTAAAAATAGTGCAGATTGGATTCATATAGTGCATGATATTGTTCAATGATGGACTTTTATGAACACAGCAATGAGCATTCAGGCTTAGTAAAAGCACAGAATTCCTTAACCAGTTGAGCACTGGTGTAACTTAAGGGGGGCAAATGCACCTCCAATATTTTTTCTATCTAAGAATAATTCTTCTGGCTACTGAGCTGAAGAGGGGCAAATAAAAATAAGGTTGGGTGAGAGTGGGGAAAGGAATGGTTCAAACCAATCTTCCCCCTCTTTCTAACTGACTCCACAATATCTATGGCCCCCCCCTCCTCCCATTGTTATTGGCAAATTTATGCCTACGCAGTTGAGTGACTGCTAACACTTCAATACAGACCCTGTGTCACTGGGGTTAGTGACACAAACACACAAGGCAGTGAAACACAGTTTAGCCTACCTGCAGAGAAGTCAGACTGTTCAGAACTGTAGAGATCCTGAAGTATGGTGGATCTGGGTCACATAAGGTCTCTCTGCTAACTCCACACAGCTCATCAAAATGTTGTGGATCAAAGAGTAGTCTCATTATACTGACAATAACTCTATCCAGTTGATGGTTCAAGAGGTAAGTAACTCTGTTCTCAGAAATAATTTCTGTCATCCTGGTACTGAGACGTTTGGCACTTCGCACTTCTTCATCTTCGAGACGATCAGGTTGAAAAGCAGCAAGACATGTCCTTACACAAGCAATGATACGGGCAAAACATGTTTCGACTAAGTCTTGAATTGACCTGCCAATTTTACGAGACACTAACTCCAGAGAATCGGCTTCCTCCCTTTGCAGTAAAATTGGAAAAATCACCTCTTGATATCTGGTCAAAAACTCAGTATCTGACATGCAATCCAAAAGTGTCCAAGGGAAATCCTGTAACACAAAATGCTGACAAGCTTCTTTACATGTTTCATTTTGCAAGGTTGGAAATCACTAAGATTACATAGTGTCAATGGTACATGGAGGAATTAGAGTTCAGCATTAATAGAACAGTGACATAGGAAGGCTTCAGTATTCAGAGAACATGTCCCAGTGCCACTTTGACCACCTAAACTCCCACACAGACTGCCCTGGAATCAAACCTGGCCCTCTGCAGTAAGAAGAGGGTAATTCACCACCTGAACTATGGCACTGCCACTACCAGGTACTTGCTGTGATAAAGATGTTCATGAAAATGTAGTTCCAGTTACTTGTACATGCAAAACATTTGAGAAAAATACCATGAACACTATTCTATCCAAAAACTTAATGGGTCAGTATAACAGTAATGCTACAGACTTGCATTTGGAAGATGCCTAATTCAAATTTGCACCAGGTCACTGAATATCCTGATCAAGGTTTTCTTCAGGACTTCTACAACAATACTAGAACAGTGCCTTGATTAATCCATGACCATTTCCTTCTAGCTCCTTTCAAATTTGTCATTCCTGAATCATCCAACATTCAACTCTATACAACTTGTATTACTGACAGTGTCACAAAATAACACAATACCTCTTTAATGATTGCATTAAAATTACCTTCCTCTTGCACATATTAGCACTATATGTCACAGTGAAATCCGAAACAAGAGTTGTGAAGATCAGTCATTACGCTGCAAACTTGTGCAGAAAACTTAATACACTGTCGATGGAAACCAACACAGGACTACAGAAAAAGTTGCAATATCAAGTTTACAATACATTTTTTATAGTACCTGAAGTGCATAGTGTTGTTGCATCCAGCGAACTAAGATGTAGTTTAGGTTGCTCTCCATCAGCTTAGTGATCTTAGGTAACTTCAGATTCTTACCCACTAGCACAAGTACTTTATGAACCAGTTCTAAAAGAAAATTAAAATATATATTACTTTGTATCCAATAAATACAAATCAGAGGAACAGACTTATTAGTATCTTTCATCCTCTGCTATGACAATTGCCACACATTCATCAGAAACATATTAAAATGGGCAAAGAAAAATTCCAGTAAGTTAAACTTTATACTGAAACACACTCCCATATCTGGAAGTACAGGTGTAGTCATCCCATCTAGCTTTAATGCAGACATGTCCAGTCAGGAAAATGAGACTTACCTCCAGCAATATTCAGCAGCGAAACTGAAACACTGAGGATACCGTTGGCCATTTATGGCATTAAACGGAACAATCACATGTCACACTTTGTTGTATGGCAAATTGGTATATAATACTTAATTGCAGTTGACACTTATAAGGATGAACAATGTCATGTCACAATGTACACAAACAGTTCAGTTACAATGAAACATTATGTTACCTTTAGAGTCAAAGGTTATTTTCACAGTTTTAGTAGTTTAATTACCTTGAATTTGGGCTTAGTTTTTTTATGTGCAACCAAATAATTAACTGCATTTTCTGCTCCTCAAAAAGAATTATACAGACATTATATGTTCATGTGCGGAAATTAAAATTCAGAAATATATATTCTCCTTCTCCTTACCTTACTAAGAAAAGTAATCAACCTGAAGATGACTCACAACTAGAGCTGAAGCATGTCGTTGAACGAAACAATATAAGAAATACACCTCAATAAAATCATTAATTGAGTTGTGTTTGACTATATATTGTTCTATCTATCACAGACCAATACCTGAATGTATAATCAACCATCAAATACCACGAAAAGAATCACGTTCACCTGTCAAGGTCCAGAATCAGAATGACCAAGATTCCACATTGGAGTTTTACATATGCACAATATTCACTTCACTGACAAAAGAAAACTGTGTACTCCGGTTCATTGTACAAGTCATATACACTGCTGACAACTAGTCACAAACCAGACTTGGAACTTCTCCGCATATTAATTATAAACAATTTCATATAATCCTAATGATTTTGCTCACTGAATGACATACAGCAAGTTCAAATTACAAACAATAATTACACCTCCTTTGTTACTTGTAAAAACCACATCCATTGCCAAATCCCCCAGTATATGATCCCATCTTAGAAAGCCTTGCCAAGAATGAAACCAATTTCTTCACTCTGCAAACAATTTCTTTAGGATAAACATTTTGCTGTGATGAAGATAAACAAAGTAAGGGCATGAAGGAAGTCAAATACAACAACGTTTTATGTTATATTATTATACAAGAATATAAATAGAATAATACAACATAAAACTTAGTTCTATTGATGGCCTTCACCGCTTTACTTTGAGTACAGAAGATCTGTAAGATCCAAGCCTTGTTTAAAACTGTCCTTAATGATGTAATTCTATTTTGACTTATCCCTTCACTAAAGAAACACTCTGGCTGAAAAACACAAATAATCAGTTATGCTTGGAATATTGCTGCATAATAGCATCTCTCACCAGTATTCAAGTTCTTCTCCTTCACAAGTTGAAGCAGAGCAAATAGTGCCTTCTTGCGGCACAGGGGACTCACAACAATAAGCGCAGCGAAACAATGCAATGCACTAGCAGTTCGGTTTGCACTTTCATCAACCTTCTCCTCCATTGTTAAATCACCCTGTACAGTGAACAGAAAAGACACATTAAAGCAATCACAACCACAGATTAGCAACAACAAAATGATACTTGACCTAGCAACACAATGAAGTAATGGTACTGAAATGAAAATAATCCAAAAGAAGCAAACTTTGCATTAAAAACACTGTAACAAACCATCAAAAAACATTTGTATCAGCTGAAATACAGTTATGACATAAATAGCAGGCAACACACTTTATAACTACAAAAGAAATGACAACATTCAAATTCCAACAGCAACAGATTTTATACAACACTATTCACAGAATAAATACAAAGATGAACAGGATTATAACTATTACTGAATAAAGTAAATACTCAGTCATTTCTCAGTGTTTGTTTTATTTTCAAGAACTTCCTTTTCGTAAGTTTGGTAACTGTATTTTTAACCAGTCTTGTAAATTAACCTGTATAGTCAGAAGAATTCAGGTCTTCTTGGATGTGGCACTGTATCACTGGGTGAGTGGTTCCCAATGTTTCAAAGAACATCTTTGTTTTCAACATTCAGCACACTATTGAGAAGATACATCCACTGCCCAGCTGGCTGTATATCACACTATTGTGACATTACACCACCACCCAGTTAGCTGCATATCACAATACTGTGATGGTATAACCACTGCCCAGCTGCCTGCATATCACACTATTGTGATGGTATACCTACCATCCAGTTGGCTGCATATGACACTATTAATGATATAACCACTGTCCAGCTGGCTGGGAATCACATTAAGATGGTATACCCACTGACCAGCCAGCTGTACGCCAGAACATTGTCACTATCACTTGGAAAAAGACAAGCAAAATGAAACACTGATGATGATACCTAAAAGTGGGATTGTAAAATATATCAAGAGGAGAGTGGATGAGGAAGATTGCAAATTTTACATGGACAATATTCTCAGCAGCTGCTGAATAATTATCACATAAAACAGTTAAAGGATGCCTGGGGCTTTGACAATAATACACTAAAATTGAATCCAGATGACATACATGCTAGGGTAAGATGTAACTTCATAGAAACAATTTGGTAAGATAAGCAAAATGTATACATATTTACAAATATGCATAAACCATAGCAGAAGGCAGCTATTCTAATGAATGTGGGAAAGTTACAAAATTTATCACTGTTAAAAATTACAGGCAGCAGATAGGCTGTGTCAAAAGGGAAAGCTATTCAGTTAGTCAGAGGATAAGAACATGGTCGAAAAATATGCTGTTTCCTAATGAATCTAACAGCACTGCACTGCTGCAGTACTGAATGTTGCAGTCAAATGGGCAGCATTTCTGCTTATATCCAGTTCTCACATTCGAATCTCAGCAACAGAATGACTATCCCTTGGTCCCCACCAGGCAAACAGAATTTCCCAATGCATTTTCTTTCAAACACTTGAACAGGCATACTTCCAAAGAAATAAACTTTTTAGTACTAATACTACTGCCAGTTAAAAGCCCCACTTAAAACCTCACCACACAGTGTACTTCTATTCCTATAGAATGAACATTAATGAAAACTTGGTGTTTAGTTATTTTCCTCAAACCCACTGTATCAACTGTCAAAATGAGAATTTTAACACATCAAGTACCATGTGTATTGATGAGGGAAAGGAAAGAAACATCAGACATCTGGCACTATTGTACTTTAATTTTATTGCATATCCACCACTATTTCAGAAATTAGAAAATGCCAAACAGGGAACAAATTAAAAATAGAATCATTTGGGCATACTGTACCTCAACGGTAAAGGACGACATAATGATAACACACAATTTTTTAAATATTCTCTTTTGCCACTCAATATGACCAGCAGTAAGGCTTGCACCATTCGGGTGGTCAAAGAGTGTACTAATGTAATTCGCTGCTGCCATCCTCACTTCATGGAATGGGCTCCTTACATGAAGTAACACTTCTTCTGCAACTGGAGTTTCTGCACTTACTACATCATTGAAATCAACTGGTGTTGCAGAATTCCATGTGGCCCATTCAAAATTAGGATCAACCTACAACACAGTAAATACTGTTGTCATCCTTGTCACAGTTGTGCAAATTTGAAAGACGGTGACTGTGAACTTACAAGCACCAGTAACATTTGTATTTTGTTTTGTCAAAAACAGTAAGATTTACATGTTATACCAAATGAGGTTATTCAAACAGAAAACATAATGCCCATTCACTACTAACTGCAGACAATATGTGACAACACAGCAACTGTGCAGAATCTAAATGTACTTTTCTGTAACAGTTCAATCATGCAGAATCTGTACATTCGTCTGCACTGTAACCAATAACTGATACACCACATTAGTGAAGCATATGAAACATGGTATGATTACAGATTGGAAATATACCTACAAATTCCACACACTAATTATGCACTGAAAATCAGACACAAGTGCACACAACATCTGCAAATAAAATACGTGGGAAATATTTATTGTATCGTTCTAGGATGATTGTGAAAGGGAGGCCTCTTCTACAGCACACTTTTCCTTTATGTACTTGTTATTCCACTTGATGATCATCGAATGAACGATTGCAACATGTCACAGAGAAATAATAATAATAATAACAATAAAATGCATAGTGTTCAGATGTGTTGAGGGATTTGCATTGCTATTAATCAACTAGCACAATAGGATGATGTTACATAAATTATCTTTCATTTCTTGCAAAGAATGCTGAATGTTCACACAATCTACCTTTCAGTGTCCCCCATGAATAATATTAGCACAAAGGTTCAAATATGGAGATCCAGGAGGCCACAACATGCCAGTTATCAAGCATATGTCAAATACCATATTTACCCAAATGCAAGACAACTCTAATCTGAGCCCCCGTCTGCCAAGGGATAATACAAAAAGCATGGGAGATTCTATCTTTGCCCATCAGTGTCACTGTCTCCATGTTAACAGAAAGTGCGTTAATTATCCTCACACACACCCCTAACATCCCCATCCTCTTCACTGTCATTCCACAGCATACCATTGATTCCATCCACTGCACTGGATATACAGCACTTCTTAAAACCCTTCACAGTCACTTCTGGTGAGATGCTCTGCCATGCCATTACGATCCACATTGTCTAAATAATACAGTTCATTATGATCCACAATTTTTTGGTTTATAAACTTTTTTGAACCCATGAAGACCACAATTTTTTCCACAGATGGTGTTAGTGGTGTTTAGAATTTAAATACATATGTTCTGGATTTTTTGTGTCATGTCTGTTGTCTGATCACACTGAGCTCATGGCTCTTTTTGTTGTTTTTAATTTGTGGATTAGTCCAGGTTTTATTTTTGAGCCTTGTAGTTAATTTTTAATTTTTCAATAGCCATTTTGCTGTTACTACCCTTGGACCAGATCCATTCTCAGGTCCATATCTTAACAAGTTATGGTTTCTGTGATGCCCACTGATGAAGAATACCTACATCTAAGGGGTCCACCGGGTTAGGTACTTCTTTGCCTGAAAATGGAAACAGAGCCGGCTTCTGAAACAGTGAGCTTCTTTAAAAAACTGGATGATGGACAAGTCCCAAACCAGGAGAGTGTGTCAGTTAACTTCAGTCATGCTCTGTTCTCTCTTTGGATTTTTTGACCCATGAAGATGGGACTGATGGGTTGTCCTGCAATGTTGGTAAGGAATTACCACTGGACGCTGCGTAATATCTCAGAAGAGTGCACATCTCACATGATGATTTGGCAATACAGGCCTTAGTTTGGCTCTGCATGGTACAGATCAGAGTGATCTGTTTTGGCATAGGCCGTTTTGATGCTTCATAGGCAAATTTAAGATTACCTCACACATTTAAGCACCAAATTGAAGGAAAAAACCTCATCTTGCATTCGAGAAAATATGGTAACTATTCTGGGGCAGTCACCAAGAAGTTTGCTCTGTGGGCCATGGCACTTCCTGCATGAAGCAGCTGCACATTTTTTTTCCTCTGTTAAATGTCTGAAGAATTGTGTCACAATTAACAAAAGGCAGCAGTACAAATTTATTCTTTCTTAAACAATCATGGACCCCATGATCCTTTGTTCACTCAGTGCACCCAGGAATCCGACTTCAACATGTATAGCAACTTCATGAACTGCAAGGGAATTCTGGAACACCACTATCTGGTATACTGGCTGTTTAACCTCCAATTTAAAGCAAACCAAGCCACCATGCAACAGTACTGCACAAGTACACTTCATTCAACATTTCTCACATACACTGAATAAATGTCCTTAGTGACATCAAGTCACCTTTGCAGGCAAAGTTCATATTTTTCCATGCACAGGGGCACTATTACTCTCTGTAGAATATTTTTAATTTGACAATTAAATATCCATATCCAGTTTACTGCCTCTCTTTATAAATATGAGCAAAATAAATGTTTTTAAAAACAGCTTTTGACAGTATTTAATGTTGTAACAAAGTTACCTAAACTCAAATATTAAAACTATCAATCCTAGAAATCATCTATTATGACAAGTCATGCACATACCATTGCCAGCTCACCCAGACACTTGACATACTGAACGCTAACTTCAGGACCATACTTCTTCTTACTATCCACATTCTTCTGGTAAGCCTTCAATAACACCAATGAATTGTCTCTTGATACCGCATCTTGTAAATGTCTGAACAGACCTAAAATTGAAATACAGAAACAAAGAAAAGTTTGAATACAAAGTAATAATTTAGTAGTATTTGTGGAACTGTCCTCTGTACAGATTGTCAGTTTCTTCCTTTGTTACCACCATGAAGCTCTTGGACTAAGTTTTCAATGAATTTAATGGCAACAGATACTGCAAATGACTTCGGTCAGTGGCTCCCAAACTATCCTCTGTTTTATTACTGAAACTGAGCAATGGCAGCATTTTCTGAATTTGTATCAGCTTACATAATCATACATACCACACAGAAGCTCCTGAATGATAACAGATGCTTCATGATCACCAGAATGATTTCTACACAAGGTCTGAATAATCCTCAAAACTGCATCTGCATGATCATCTTCAAGTTGCAGACAGTTTATTGCTCTTCTTGTCACAGCAACAGCCTAGTGTATAGACAAAATTGAAATAGAAACTCTTTGTCATGCTGAAGTAACAGCCTGAAAACTAATATCTCATTTTGAACATGATACTGACTTAAAACTTTTTGCAGTATGCAGGCATGTGATGTACACTGAAGTATACCTAATACAACCAATGTCAAATTAGTCAGCAGACTACATCTAAAACACACTTCTCTTATCCATACACCACTGGAAAATTCAAACACATTGGGTTAAGAATTGAGTAAGAACAACTCTCTGATACAAAACTAGGCTCTACGGTGAATTCCTATGATGCACCAGCAAAAGAACTGCTTGTGGCTGGCCCTGTTATTGCCATAATAAGATGGGAAAGAACAGTCAGAGATGCAATCTATACTCTTGCAGAATTAACACAAGTAACATGCATGTTCTTACTTCATTCAATATTACTTATAACAGATTCAATTTTATGTTCCTTCCTTGCAAGGCAGAGTCTGAAAATATTATTTATCATACACAAATGCATTACTGACTTCTTGAATACTGGCACTAGATCATGAAATGACAGAACAATGATAATATTAAATAAGATATAATCATTGTACTACTGAAGATACACTAAACTTTCATTTATTTACTAACAATACACTTCTTACATATCCATAGCACAGCACCTTCAGGGAAACCATGATTACAATACTTGTAATTACTGAAGGCTTTAAAATTTATATAATATATATAATTCCTATAACATATATATATCATAAAACTTATAGTTTTGAATTTTTAATTATATTTCACACTGAAAAGTTTTGCACTTGCATCCTTATAAAACAATCAAAGTTACCAGTATCAATGTGCAGAGTACAAGTTATATGTGATTCATTTACCATCTGAAAATAACAAACTGAGCTGGGTAGTTGCCTGCCATTCAACAGTAATTGCATCAGTCCAGTCAACACTGTGCTGCCTTGCCTACGTAAGTTGTTACCTGAAACAGACGATGATATCGATTTATAATTCATAGTTGAAAATCATGTATTCAGCCTTTCCTGCATAGCACTTCTCACTTGTAAAAACATGCCTTGCTATTACATAGCTGAAGGTGTGCACATCAAAAAGAGATAAGATTACAAAAAAAAGTCCTACCCCACGCAAGCTGGAAAACATGTGCGCATCATAAAAGTTCTGGCATATTCACTCTGTTACTGCTTCTTGATTTTCACTTTGTAAAGGTAACTCTTAATGCTCTTTTAAAAATAACAATATGGATGATTTCATGCAATATACTGACATATTCAGTCACTTAAATCGCATCTTTCAACGTTTTATGCCCCCCCCCCAAAAAAAAAGTTTTCTCTGCATCCTAGCAAGAGATTTGTAGTTGTCATGGTCCATTGTAGCATGGATGCTAGAAAAAAGAGCAAACTTATAGCATGTGTAATAATAGTAAACAGTG